>ERZ1645189.204-NODE-204-length-13816-cov-5.475256_pt1 | contig 13816 bp, 12 predicted proteins | sample MGYA00575350_ERZ1645189 | MGnify/ENA primary metagenome ERZ1645189 (study PRJEB40845, sample SAMN11283421) | freshwater sediment metagenome | isolation source: river sediment | host: Sediment | place: India: Jajmau, Kanpur | collected 2015-12-17 ...
GTGATGGAGAAGCATTTTCTTGACTCGTTATCCGTCATACAAATTACACCGTTGCGACCGGGTATGTCGATTATTGATATCGGAACCGGCGCGGGGTTTCCGGGAGTACCGCTGTTAATCATGGAACCCAACATTCAATTGACACTTTTAGACTCCTTAAAGAAACGATTGGATTTTTTAGAAGAGTTGCTAAGCAAATTGGACTTGACGGCTCATTTGGTTCACCTTAGGGCCGAAGATGGCGCACATAATGCCTTATATCGGGAAAGATTCGACATAGCGGTGGCCAGAGCAGTTGCTCCCTTGCCGGTATTACTGGAATACTGTTTGCCGTATGTGCGCTCAGGTGGACGCTTTTTGGCGATGAAAGGCCCCTCTTTGACCGAAGAGCTTTCGGTTTCGCAAAATGCTTTACATCTGTTGGGTGGAAAAGCGGAACGAGACTGTTGTTTTCAATTACCCTTTAGCGAACAAGAACGAAGGTTGCTACTTGTCAAGAAATTAAGACAAACACCGGCCAAATATCCCAGAGCCGCCGGAGTGGTGAAGAACAAGCCGCTTTGAAAGGAAAAATATGGAAGACTTATTGGTTTTAGTCGATGTAGAAGACCAAGCGATTGGGTCGGAAGGAAAAATGAAAGTGCACCAGCAAGGGTTACTCCATCGAGCATTTTCTGTTTTTTTGTTGCAGGGGAATCAAATGCTTATTCAGAAAAGGGCCGAGCATAAGTATCATTCCGCCGGGTTGTGGGCGAATACTTGTTGTTCGCACCCTCGGGTAGGAGAAGCTTTAGATTTGGCTGTAGAGCGAAGATTACTTGAGGAAACAGCAATACAATGCCCGGTTCACCCCTTGTTTTCCTTTCATTATCGGGCAGTGTTTGAAAATGGCTTGATTGAATATGAACTAGATCATGTTTTTGTGGGTCAATATAGCGGGGCTTTTCAAGCAAATCCAGAAGAGGCATCCCTAATGAAGTGGATTACTTTTGATGAACTCGAAAGCGAACTGACACATAAATCCGAGCAGTTTGCTCCTTGGTTTATCATCGCAGCACCTCAAGTGATGAAGTATCAAAAAAGGCTCACCCATTAAAGGGTGAGCCTTTTCAATGAATAGAACCTTCTATTTTGCTTTGTATTCCGCCGGAATTTGCTTTTTAAAATACTCTTGAATTCGCTCGCGTAAGGTGGAATCGGTTAAGATATCGAGAGCGGTCATTGCCAAACCTTTGGCTCCCAATAAGCAAGTTTCGTCCGCCATGGGTTGATTTGCGCATTCGGTATAGGCAACATTGTGACTATTTACTCCAGCTGGACAAGCCGGTAGATAATCATGTATAGCCGGAATGACAATAGAAACGTTACCGATATCAGAAGATCCATAATTACCTACAGGGTTTCCTACTGCCATTTCCATGCCCAATGTTTCCATGTTGTTCTTGAATGCTTCGCACATAGGCCAATTGGGATAACGCTCTGCATACATATCGCCAACCTTGGCTTCCATACGAGCTCCTACAAGCAGTTCTGCCGATTTTGCGCAACGAATGACTGCATCCGCCAGCTTTTCTAATTCAAACAAAGTAGAAGAGCGAAGGGAGAATGTTGCAGCAGCATAATCAGGTATCGCATTTGCGACGGTACCACCCTTTGTAATGATTCCGTTAATGTTACTTCCGGGATGTAGTGAGGGACGCATCATATCGATATGATTAAAGGTTGATATAAGGGCGTTTAAAGCATTAACTCCGGCTTGGGGGCCTGAAGAATGGGCGGATTTGCCAAAGAACTCTATGTTTACACTGGTGGCTGCCCTGCCACCTCGATTGACTAAGCCTTTATCACCCGAACTGGGGTGCATCATCAGTGCATACTCAATCCCATCAAACCCGCCGTTCCGCAGTAAATGAATCTTGCCACCGCCGGCCTCTTCTGCGGGAGTGCCAATCAATGTAAGTTCTCCGTCAAAATGATCCATAAGCTGTGACAAGGAGAGAAATGCACCGGTGGAACAAGTAGCAATAATGTTGTGGCCACAAGCATGACCGATTTCCGGCAAAGCATCATATTCTGCCAGGAAAGCAATTTTGGGACCGGATCCCTTTCCCTTTTTTACCGCTTTAAATGCCGTTTCGACTTGAGCATAGGGGGTTTCGACTTCAAAGCCATGTCGTTCTAACACTTCTTTAATAAAGGAAACGGCCTTATGTTCGGTGAAAGCAATTTCTGGATGAGCATGAATGCGGTGAGATAAAGCAATAAGCTCATCTTTCATTTGGTCAACTTTAGCAATGATTTGTTCTTTCAAAGTTTTCCCTCCTCGTTAATCCTTTGGTTTCATTGTAGCACAGTTCAAACCGTCGGTCAATTTCTGTACAAACCATCGTTTCGAGAGGTATGGATTGTAAAACACAACAGAATGTGATACGATATCGCCAATGTTTCACGTGAAACATCGATTTGAAAACAAACGGGCAGGAGATCAAAAAAAGCTTCACGAATACAGTAGTCAATGTAAGTAAAGGCCGGTGGTATATTTGGGAAGAATGATTGCAATAGCAAATCAAAAAGGTGGCGTTGGTAAGAGCACAACCGCGGTAAATCTCAGTGCAGCATTAGCTCAACTTAATAAGAAAGTTTTACTATTGGACTTGGACCCGCAAGGAAACAGTAGCAGTGGTCTGGGAATTGATAAGAGCAAACTGATCGCTCACTCTTACGATTTGCTCATGGAAGAAATTCCCGCACATCAAGTTATTCGACCGACACCGATGAAGAATCTTTTTATTATTCCCGCCGGTATCGAGCTGGCTTCGGCGGAAGTCGAGCTGGTTGCAAAGCTAAGTCGAGAATATCGATTGAAAGAGGCAGTCAGTTCTTTGCGAACATATTATGATTATGTTTTTATAGACTGTCCGCCTTCGTTGGGATTGCTGACGATTAATGCCTTAACCGCAGCAGATTCCGTCTTAATTCCCATTCAATGCGAATTTTTTGCCTTGGAGGGCGTGAGTCAATTGACAAACACCATTCATCTGGTTCAGAAACATTTGAATCGGGGATTGGTGATAGAAGGCATACTGATGACCATGTATGATAATCGCATTAACTTAGCACAACAAGTGGTTGAGGATGTAAGAAAACACTTTGGTTCGCTGGTGTATCAAGCAGTCATTCCGCGGAACGTTAGATTGAGTGAAGCCCCAAGCCATGGATTACCGATTTCCCTCTATGATTCTAAAAGCAAAGGGGCCGAAAGCTATGCAGCTTTGGCACAGGAGGTGATTCAACATGAGCATATTTAAGAAACAAGCACTGGGTAGAGGGTTGAGTGCGCTCATACCTGGCGAACCAGTGGTTCAAAACGGAGAATCGATTCGGCAGCTTGCACTAAACGAAATTGTCAGCAATCCCTATCAACCAAGACGGCAGTTTGATGAAGAAAGCTTAAAAGAATTGGCTGAATCCATTCAGCAATATGGTATTTTAGAACCCATTATTGTACGAACGGTGGAAACAGGGTATGAGATTGTAGCCGGGGAGCGGCGTTGGAGAGCTGCAGCACTTGTAGGGTTGCAAACCGTTCCAGCTGTGGTACGGTTATTAAATGATCAACAAGTTGCGGAAATGGCGTTAATTGAGAATATTCAGCGGGAAGATCTTAACGCGTTGGAAGAAGCACAGGCCTATCAGCGACTTATTCTGGAGTTTCACTATAAACAGGAGGATTTGGCTGCGAAAGTTGGGAAAAGCCGACCTCATATAAGTAATACGTTGCGGTTGCTCCAACTTCCTCAGGAAGTTCAGAAGGAGCTTCTAATGGGGTATATTAGTATGGGTCATGCACGGGCAATGTTATCACTAAAACCTGCGCAGCAATTGTTTTACACAGAGTTGGTTAAAAATCGCAATCTGAGTGTGCGCCAACTGGAAAGTATGATTCAAGCGGTGCACGTTGGGAAAAAAGCTGTGACGAAAGTAGCAGAATCACCTACCGGGTTAAAGGGGTCATGGTTGAAACATTGGGAGCTGAAACTGAAATCAACGTACCAAACGAAAGCGAAAATTGTGCATAAAGACAAAGGTGGAAAAATTGAGATTTCTTATTTTGACAAAGAGGATTTAGAGCGGATCTTAGAGATGCTACTTCATGTACCAAAAATTGATCATACATAAGGAGGTGCTGGAATGATTTACTTGGACCAAGCAGCTACGAGTTGGCCTAAACCTGCCAGAGTTGTAGAGGCTGTCAATTACATGATTACGAACGTTAGTGCAAATCCGGGTCGGGGAAATTACGGCTCTTCCTTAGAAGCACTCAATTTAGTGAATTGCACGAGAGAAAAAGTAGCCGACTTCTTAGGAGTACCGAATCGACGAGGTGTGGTGTTTACTTCAAGTGCTACAGAAGCGATCAATGCGGTTCTATTAGGCACTTTAAAACCGGGTGATCATGTGATTACCAGCACTTTGGAGCACAATGCGGTAGCCCGAACCTTATTTGCTTTAGAAAAAAGAGGAATATCCACAACCAAAATATATCGAAGTCCAGTTAGTGGATGTCGACTCGAGCGGCTAGAAGAAGCCATTCGACCGAATACAAAGATGATTATATGGAACCACGCTTCGAATGTCTTTGGAACACTTTCGGATTTAGACGGGTTATCTCGATTGGCCAATGCGTACCAATTAAAACTCATGGTTGACTCTGCACAAACTGTAGGTTCTGTACCCATCAATATGCAGGATATGGGTATAGATTATTTAGTGTGTTCCGGACACAAAGGGTTATATGGTCCTCAAGGAATCGGTTTACTGATGCTGAAAGATCCAGACTGTGGGTTAGATGTTTGGAAATATGGTGAAACAGGAGATTTTAGCGAGCAACTCCCCATGCCGAAAAAAGCACCGGATTGCTATGAAGCAGGAACTCCGAATTTACCGGGAATCGCAGGACTGGCTGAGGGCATTGATTTTGTGATTGAGCAAGGTCAAGACAAAATGTTTCAGTCGGATTTACAAAAAATCGAAACCATATATGAGGTACTGAGTGATATTGATGGTGTCGTTCTGTATGGACCTCCTCCCGGAACCTTGAAAGTGCCGATCGTTTCGTTTAATATCATCGGTATGACTGCGGCAAAAGTGGGAGAAGAGTTATTTAAGCGTTGGGATATATCGGTTCGAACGGGTCTACAATCGGCTTATTGGGCGCATGAAGCGGCAGGGACATTACCCTATGGAACGGTTCGAGTCAGCGTGAGCTGTTATACCGGCGGACAAGATATTGAGGAACTTGCAGAAGCCGTTGCTACATTAAGGTATGAAATCAACAAAGGAAAAATCTAAAAATTTAAGAACGAGAGGGTATTGTGAAAGATGTTGAGTGACTGTACTTTGTATCAAGCGTATTTACAAATTTTAAAAGAAGAGTTGGTTCCGGCGATGGGTTGCACGGAACCAATCGCGTTGGCGTATGCGGCAGCGAAAGCTCGGGATGTTTTGGGAGCAAACCCAGAACGCGTCTATGTGGAGGCCAGTGGAAGCATTATTAAGAATGTCAAATCCGTCATTGTGCCAAATACCAATCAGCTAAAAGGGATTCCTGCTGCTGTTACTGCCGGAATTGTTGCCGGAAAAGCAGAGAAAGAACTGGAAGTGATTGCAGAGGCCACCGAAGAAGACCGGAAAGCCATGGCTGATTTTATGAGAAACACACCTATCGAGGTAGCTCATTGTAACTATGGATTGACATTCGATTTGTCGGTCACTTTATATCACAAACAGGATTATGCCAAGGTTCGTATCGTCAACTATCATACGAACATTGTTCGAATTGAGAAAAACAATACAGTTCTTCTAGAGAACCCCATTCACGGAGAAAGTGAAGAAGGTCTTACGGATCGGAGCTTGCTAAACGGGAAAGACATTTGGGACTTTGTTCAAAGTGTGAACTTGAATGATATTAGGAGCACGCTTGAAACTCAGATTAGATTTAATATGGCAATCGCCGAGGAAGGTCTCACCAACGATTATGGAGCATCCATTGGTAAGGTTCTTCTCCGTGCCTATGGCGATAACATTTGGGTCAAGTTGAGAGCATATGCAGCGGCTGGCTCGGATGCGCGAATGAATGGCTGCGAATTACCGGTTATCATTAATTCCGGCAGCGGAAACCAAGGGATTACAACGTCTGTTCCGGTCATCGTTTACTGCAAGGAGAATCAGATACCCGAGGAAACGATGTTACGCGCTCTTGTGCTAGCAAATTTGTTGACGATTTATCAAAAAACCGGTATTGGGAGATTATCTGCTTATTGTGGAGTCGTCAGTGCGGGTGCATCTGTAGGGGCAACCATTGCATATTTAAATGAAGGTAGTTTTGAAGATGTCATGCATACCATGATCAATTCTTTGGCAATCGTTTCCGGCATGGTATGCGATGGAGCAAAGGCATCCTGTGCAGCCAAAATAGCTTCTTCGGTAGAAAGCGGGTTGTTAGGGTTTGCGATGTCAAAACAAGGAAAGCACTTTTTAGGTGGAGATGGTCTGGTAGCAGATGATTTTGAGACAACCATTCAGAACATTGGTCGATTGGGACGAATTGGAATGCAACAAACCAATGAAGAAATCATTAAAATCATGGTCGGAGAGAAGTGCTAATAGAGTGTTTCACGTGAAACATGAGCACCGGAGGTGGAGGTATGTTTAGAGTCGAAGATTTTTTTGATCTCCGCGAGGAACCCCTTGCAGCAGTCTTTAGTGGTTGTGAACGTGTTTGGGACGTGTTACAGCGTGTCAAGGAGTATTCAGTCCAAATGTCGCAGCCACAAATTTTGGGACAAGTTCATCCGACTTCGGTTTTAGAAGGACCTATTTACTTAGGTGAAGGTAGTATTGTCGAACCACATGTTTATATAAAAGGTCCTGTCTATATTGGAAGAAACACAGTGATAAGGCAGGGTGCATATTTGAGAGAGAATAACCTGATCAGTGACGACTGTATCGTTGGTCATGCAACCGAGCTTAAAGGGTCCATTATGTTACGCGGATCGCATGCGCCACATTTTGCGTATGTAGGCGACAGTGTATTGGGTCGCGGAGTGAATTTAGGAGCAGGAACGAAACTGGCCAATTTTAAATTGACCGCAGATGAGGTTCAGGTTCTTGTCGAAGGCAAAAAAATACCAAGCGGTCTTCGGAAATTTGGTGCAATCCTGGGAGACGGCGTATCCATTGGGTGCAATGCCGTGACAGCTCCTGGGACCGTTGTGGGTAAAAACACGTGGATTTATAGTTTGGTTTCTTTGCGAGGATATATTCCGCCGGAACATTTGGTGAAGTATGACTATCATCGTGCTGAAATCGTGCCAAAGAATGGGAAACAAGGTTGATTCTCCATCCCCCCTTCGTTTTAGAAGGGGGGATTTGCTATTGTGATAGATGATATTTGTCAGATTCGTAACATGTCTTGTCGGTAAGGGTTTTATAAAGGATTTGGGCATTACTGTACAGAATTATTTCGCATCACAAAGGGATTGGAGTCTTTCTTCATGGATCATTTTATCTTATCGGCCAATGTGGTTTTGCCCTTGTTTCTTATTATGATGGCGGGTTATATGATGAAGCGCCTAAATTGGGTCGATGAGAGCTTTTTGAAGCGTTGGAATCGAGTGTCTTTTCAGTTTTTCTTACCGATTTTACTGTTTATGAATATCTATCAAACATCAGGTGATTTGGCCGAGATTTTTAACTTAAAACTTCTGTTGTTTGCGGTGGGTTCTGTTATTCTCAGCTTTCTAATGCTCTGTGTCGGAATTCCTATGGTAGAAAAAGACTCGAGACGAAAAGGAGTATTGGTGCAGGGAATTTTTCGAAGCAACTTCGTTATTTTTGGACTACCGGTAACTGCTGCTCTCTATGGGGACATTGGACTAGCCACGACATCGATTATTATTGCTGTTGTTGTGCCTCTTTTCAATGTGCTTTCCGTGATTGTACTGGAATATTATCGCTCTGGCAGAGCCAATCTACGTGTCATCCTAAAAGGGATTGTTACGAATCCTTTGATATTGGGATCCGTGTTAGGGATTGCTTTACTCGTCTTGGGGATACGATTGCCTTATTTTGTGGAGAAGACACTCGCTGACATATCGAAGGTGGCAACCCCACAGGCATTGGTTATTTTGGGTGGTTCTTTTCGTTTCTCGAGTGTTCGTCATCACTGGAAACCATTGTTCTTGGGGGTTAGTGGTAGGTTATTGCTCGTTCCTCTCCTATTTATACCCATATCTATTCTATTGGGTTTTCGTCAAGCAGAATTGGTGACCTTAATCTCCATGTTTGGTGCTCCTACAGCGGTCTCGTCGTATACCATGGCTCAACAAATGGGGGCAGACGATGAATTAGCCGGGCAAATCGTTGTTTTTGCAGCGTTATTCTCCGTTTTCACAATGTTTATGTGGATCTTTTTGGGGAAATCCTGGAATTTTCTCTAATTTAAAGGAGGGATTATGATGAAGGTTGCTATTGGTGGAATTAGTCATGAAACAAATGTTTTTTCTCCTATTGAAACTCCGTTATCTACCTGGCGTATTTTAGAGGGGCAGGAGATTGTTCAACGTTCAAACGGCCATAAGACAGCCATGGGGGGTTTCTTAGAAATAGCCGAAAAAGAAGGCTGGGAGATTATCCCCACACTATATGCAGGAGCGACTCCTTCTAAGCCAACCGATGCCGATAGTTATGCTTGGCTAAAACAACATCTACTGGCAGCTATTGAAGAGCAAAAGCCAGATGCCGTGTTACTCAGTATGCATGGTGCGATGATGGCCGAGGGAACAGATGATCCGGAAGGAGATATCGTACAATCGGTACGAGCGCTGATTGGTCAGAAACCTTTATTGGTAACATTGGATTTACACGGGAACAATACCGCCGAAATGGTGGCTGGGTGCGATGCTATATTTGGCTTCGATACGAATCCCCATGTCGATAGTTATGAACGAGCGATAGAAGCCGCAGAATGCTTGGCAGCGATGATGAAAGGCGTAATGAAACCGGTGACCGCCCACCAACATGTACCCATGCTGCCACCTACCATTAATATGCGCACTGCGGAAGGCCCTATGGTCGAGTTGTTCTGTATGGCCAGAGGATTTGAAAGCAAACCGGGTATGATAAACGTCTCGGTCTTTGGAGGATTTCCGTTCTGTGACGTCCCGTATGCAGGGTTCAATGTGATTGCTACGGCCAACGGAGACAAAGCCTTGGCGCAACAGGCCTGTGATGAGATTTGTGCTCGTGCCTGGCAAATACGCGACCAGTTCTTGAAGCATGTTCCCGACATTCTGGAAGCGATGAACCAAACCGAACAAATACTGAAAGAACAACCTACCAAACCGGTCATATGCGCCGATGTAGCAGATAACCCTGGAGGTGGCGGTTCTGGCGATACTCCTGAACTCTTACGAGAAATGATTCGAAGAAATCTTCCAAAAACAGCTGCGGCCTTAATTTGGGATCCGGAGACGGTAGAATTAGCTTTCTCTGTGGGTGTAGGGAATCGTGGAACTTTCCGCATCGGAGGGAAAGCGGAACGTGCTTACGGTGAACCAATCGAAATCGAGGCGAAGGTTCGAACGCTATCGGATGGAGAATTTTACGCTACAGGACCCATGAGTCGAGGGAATACTGCTCATATCGGTCGATGTGCCCGTTTGCAAGTTGGGAATGTGCAAATTTTAGTCTCCAGCACTCGAATGGCGTGTAATGATGCGGATATTTTCCGACACTTGGGCGTGGAACCTACACAGCAACATGTTTTATTGGTGAAGTCAAGAGGACACTTTAGAGCTTCTTTTGAACCACTGGCTCATCGAATTATTGAAGTGGACGCCCCCGGAGCAGCAAATCCAAATTTAAAACGATATCCATACCGTAGAATTCATACCTGGCCACTGAATATAGAAGAATAAAGGATGTAGATGACATGGAGAACCTCTTTTCTCGTTGGGGAAAGGCTTTTATGATTGTTGTGTTTTGTTCACTGCTTTTTAATCTGGGCATGGGGTTGCAAAACTCTACCAAAACTAATTTTGCAATGGAAGATTTGCAATTAAATGAAGAGCAATTTGGTTGGGTCGAAGGAATTCGTGAATTACCCGGATTACTAACCGTGATTTTGGCGGTTCCAGCGGCTTACATGGCCGGGAATGTTTATACCGCCATGACCGTTCTGATAACGGGAATAGGACTTCTTCTTTATGCCAAATCCGGAACGTTCTCCTTTTATATTATTGCCACCTTAATCTATTCCACCGGGTTTCACCTCTTTTCACCGGCTCAACAGGCCTTGGTGTTAAATATGTCAAAGCCAGAAGAAAAGGCCTCTCGCTTAGGGTTACTCAACTCGGTTGGTGCTGTTGGAACGCTACTAGCGTCCTTGCTCGTCAGTCGCTTGGGTAATGTTTTAAAATTCCGTGATTTCTATTACTTAGGTGCGATCGTCTTTCTTATCGCAGCTGTCTTTATTTACTTTGCTCGGAGAGGTGGAGAAAAAGTAGAAGTTCGCAAAGCGTACGTCTTCCGCTGGAAATATAAGAACTACTACTTTATGCAATTGTTGGTTGGTGCAAGACGGCATATCAACAGTACGTTTGCCGCTTTGGCATTGGTTGCGTTACATGGAGTACCGGTGACGACGATTGCTTCTCTCATGCTCGTTGCCAATCTGACAACGATTTTTACGCGACCTATCTTAGGAAAAATGATTGATCGTTGGGGAGAAGGAAAGGCGCTAACCTTTAACTACAGCGTTGTGGCCATCTTGTTTCTGTGTTACGCGTTCGTAAGTAATAAAAGTATCTTATATGCAATTTTCATTATAGATCATGTCTTCTTGGGGTTTGAAGTTGCGATTACGACGTTTTTATGTAAGATTGCACCCCCTTCCGATATTGCTCCATCCCTTGCTATGGGAAGTTCCATTAATCACATAACCGGCGTGCTGATGCCGATTGTAGGAGGTTATTTATGGACGATATCCCCCATTGCGACCTTTGTTTCCGGTAGTTTGTTAAGTTTATGTAGTTTATACCAATCTTGGAAGCTGCCAACACCCGAAATGGTGAATGCCGCCGCTGATTAAAAGAATCCCCGATGCTTCGAAAAAAGAAGTATCGGGGATTTTATTAGAATCGTATGGGAATCGTCGATTGTGTAATCTCAATTTTATCGACAGGGTATTGATGGTCTTTCAGGAAGCGCTGCAACCCGATTTTGGCCAGTTGAAATTCTATCATAGGAGCTACTTTAATGGAATGTAGTGCATTTTCTTTGCTGAAGGACAAATCGAAGTGTGGGATGAACAATCCGTTTTTCGAGGTGTACCCTTTGGTTAAAATACGATCCATTTGCTCTTCTGCAGATTGAGGTATCTTTAAAACCAAACGATATTCTCTTTCGTCTGCAAAACTCTCATCTTTAAAGAACAAACGATATTCTTCCAGTCGATTTTTAAGTGTTTCTTCAGCCAGGCTTGAAAACCGTCTATCGTCCCAGAGGACCGATTCCATATCCTTACTGATTTGCGAAACCTCCAAGTCCACTTCTCGCAAAGCATGATGCAAGAGATCTACTTGCTCATCTTCTTTATAAATGACCCGTCCGTGGCTGATGCTAACACCGGGGAGTGCTAATTCGCGAAAGGATTCAAGTAAGCAACCTACATGAAAGCCAATGCTGTAACCCTGATAATTCCTATCTTTAATGTAATGGTTCCACATACCCAACGAGTCCGGTACAATGGAGGCACAAAATAAGTAATAATGGGATTCATCAGTAGCATCGCGATCGGAATTACTACGTGTGTGCTCAAACAAAGCAGAAGCAATTTCTGACAAGTATGGATACTTTAGGTCTTCTTTCAGAAAGTCCATAGCAATACGAAACGGCTTTCGTATATGTATGTATTCGGAGACGTCGTTCATAAATTGCCGATCTGTAAAGCGCAACGTGCTTTCTTGCAGAATTCCAAGTAGCCCAGTGGGTGAAGTGTAGTGAAAGATAAGTGGTGGCAAGGTGTTCTTTGCAGAAAAATGGCCGCCTAAACGTGGTAAAGTAGTGCGATATGCGGTCAAATCATCATCTCCTATCTGTACCAAGCGGGTTGAAGGTGAGTATAATTATCAAACAAATCGATTAAATCCTCGGCCGTCTTTTGAATTGTTTCTGGGCAGTGCTTTCCGTATCCCAACGCCCAAGAAACGTGTTCGAAAGCATACACAGTGATGTAATAAGTCAACAATGGAAAGAAGTCACACGGAATTTCATGACGGAAGTAACCAGCAATTTGTCCTCTGGCAAAAGCTGGATGCTTTTGAGCAGTCCAAACCAATATGGCGAACTCTTCATAAGGATCACTAATCATACAACGATCAAAATCAATAATGCCAATCTGCTTTGATGGTGTCAAAATCAAGTTCGCTGCGTGAAAATCACCATGTTTGATGACTAAAGGTCGGTTTCTTAGCAAATTTTTGTGGGTTTGTAAAAAATGAAGTCCAGATGCTTCGTTTTTTAAACGGATGGAAGAATGATGATACTTCTTCAAAATATCCTCTTCTATTTCTTGGTAACGCTCCGGCCATTGAATAGAAGAGCGAACCATCGATAAGTCGTGTAATCCGCGGAGCGTCTGACCGCATTGAATGCCTAATTGATATTGTTCTTCTTCCGAATGAGAAGGAAGCAAGGAGGCCACTGTCGTTCCATCAATCCAGCTTAAAAGCATATATAAGTGACTTCCGCCATTGCATAATCCAAATTGTAATGGTTTTGGAATACACAGACCGTAGGGTTCAAGCCGAACCAAATTTGCATACTCCTGGTGTTTCAAGTGAAAGCGGTCGACTTGCGAGATGCGCAAAATACAGGATTGCCCTTTGCCATCCACTAAACGAAACTTGCGTTCTCTGGAGTTTCCGCCAATCAACTCTTGAAGCTGATGCCACTCTTTAAAGCGGGGAATATCTTGCAGTAAGGATAAGTCCAACTTCAAACACCTCTTTCTTCTAGACTCTACTTCGCTTATAAAGGATCATTTTCCTTTTATCTAAAGGATTCGGAACCTTTTTAGCGGAGCTTTCGTCTATATCGGCATATAGCCTTGTACAATAGGGGGTGTTCGTGTGAAAAAAAGACTACTTTTGATTGGTATACTTTCCATACTGGCTCTTTCGGCGTGTACAAACCAGAATCAGCCCAAAACATATACGTTGGAGGAGTATTTTCCTTTTCAAGAAAATAAGCATCAGATTTTTGCTGGTGAAGGAAACGAATATGCGGCTTTTGAAACGTATGTGGATTACATAGATGGAAACAAGATGCAGGAGAGAAAAAGCAATGGTGGCACCATCTCGATATCGGTTTACAGCAGAGAACTTGACAAAATCAGTAGAGTGTTTTTCGAGGGGGAGAGTTATGGTCGTTGGTCGGCAATCGACCAATTTGCGCAAGAAGAAATCCTGCTAAAGTCACCACTGAAAGTCGGAACCACTTGGCCCGTTCAGCAAGGTAATGTTGAGGTGGAACGCTCCATTACTTCCGTTGATTACGAAGTGCATACTGCCATGGGTGTTTGGAAGTGTATTGAAGTAACAACAAAGAGTGAATATGCTACACTAAAAGAATATTACGCTCCGTCTGTGGGGCTAGTACAACAGGTTTTTACAAACGGCCAAGCTCCGGGTAGCGAAATACGAAGTATTCTCGTAAAAACCGAAAAAGAGGCAAAGTATCCCACTATGCTTCG
>ERZ1645189.205-NODE-205-length-13770-cov-5.706744_pt1 | contig 13770 bp, 6 predicted proteins | sample MGYA00575350_ERZ1645189 | MGnify/ENA primary metagenome ERZ1645189 (study PRJEB40845, sample SAMN11283421) | freshwater sediment metagenome | isolation source: river sediment | host: Sediment | place: India: Jajmau, Kanpur | collected 2015-12-17 ...
CCCCACCAGAACCAACCGCCCGTATGTTCGTGATACATTCTGAAAATCACGGGAATCAATTCGCCTTTGCTGTCCTTTAAATCTAAAAAGAAGTCGGCCACTTTGTCGAGATAAGCAATAAATCCTTCGTGATGCATTCCTCCGGGCAGAATGCTCCGCACTACTGTGTCCTGAGCACAATCCCAGGCGGTTTTTCCTGTGGCAATGTTATCGCCATGCCAGCTAATGGTGTTGATGCCGCCACGTTCGTGTACTTCGCGAATCATGCGTTTCATGTCGCTGAAATAAATGGAGTCGAGGTTATATTCGGCGCCAATTTCGATGTGACCAATTTCCCAGCCCGTTACAGCAGGATATTGTCCGGTAATGTCTTTCACATCCGAGCGGTCTTTTTCGCCGTACCAGCTGTGTCCGTATGCGGGGTCGTCCTGATGTCCGAACATTATGCCTTTATTCATTAATTTCAGCATGCGTTCGTAAAGCGCCACAGTTTGCGGTAAAGCATGAATATCGGCCAGAACGGGACGATTGCGCAGCAGTGAATTGTATTTTTTTATAAGCGATATTGTGGAATCGGTATCAAAAACCGCATTCAATCCCTGTTCTTCCTGAGCAGGATCGCCCACATAATCGTCGCCTTTTTGCCAGAATTCGTGTTGCGGACGGCCAAAACCGCCCCATGCCCAGAAGTTACATCCTGCCAGCACATCTTTTTCCTTCGAAGCTTTCAGAATTTTCTCAAAAACAGCCTTGTAGTACGCGTCGCGCAAGGAGGTTGGAGCGTCCAGCGTGTACAAATGATTGTCGCGCGGGAAACCGAACTCTTCCATTACGGCAGGTTTTTTCAGCCTGCGGGCTACTTCGAGATGCAAATCAATGTATTTGGCGGTGCTGTCGATTGAATTTTGGAGCGTTCCTTCCATATTGTCTCTGTCCATCCAGCTCCAGTTTTTGGGCCACACATGGAAAGTGAGATAATCGATGTTCGGATCGCTGTGTATTTTTTCGAAAAGCGCTATATCCTGTTCGCAGCCGTGCTTACCTTCGGAGCCCAGGCTAACCAAATGGTTTTTGTCGAGCGACTTGATGTAAGCTGCCATTTCGGCAATCCAGGCAGCAAAAGGCGCTTTGTTTTCGTCGGAAAATGCGCGGGGCTCATTCCCGATCTGCCACGAGAAAATGGCCGGATCGTCGCTGTATTTTTTGCCGGTGTAAGTATTTGTGCGTGTAATTACCTTTTCGATATGCTTTTTCAGCATTTCGTGACATTCGCTGCATGTGGCGTATTGCTTCACATATTCCATATAAGCCGGCCAACCGTCCACCGAAGGCACGGGATTTTTGCCCTTTCCGGCCCAGTTGAGGTACTGACTGTAACCGCCCGACCATTCCCAGGAGTTGGTGAAATACAGCACGGCTTTCATGCCACGTTTGCCCATTTCGGCCAACAGAAAATCCAGTCCATCGAAAATAGTATCGTTGTATACGCCCGGAGCAGTTTGCAGGGTTGGTTCCACTTTCGAAGGTACGCCATTTTCCCCATCGGCGCCAATCAGTATGCGCAGGTTGTCGATGCCGTTTGCATTCATGAAATCGAGTTCACGAATCAGCCTTTCGCGATCGCCGCCCTGACCTTTTGAGCCAAGAATTGCTCCATACCAAAAGTTGGTTCCCACAAAGTAATATGGTTGATTGTGGAGTATAAACTGATTGTTTTTAATGCTTACCAGTTCGCTCCCTGATTTCGGGCTGCAGGACACTACTGAGAGAAAAAGAATGGTTGAAAAAAGGGTTATTGAACTTTTTATTGAATTCATGGTCAGTCAGTTTTCAATTGGTTATTGATTTTAATACAGAAAATCTGGCAGCTTTTTGAGATAATTGTAATTGTCAGGTTTTAATAAATGAACATAAAACGACTAATGAAAGCATGATTTTTGATTTTTATGTTTCAAATTTCCCTTACAGGGTACGAGGCTGATCATTTCAAATCGGGCATTTTATCCCTTGTCATCACAAAGTCGTAAGTAAAGAATTTTTGCCACCAGTTTGCACCGTTGTGTAAGTCGGAGCGGGTATAGTCGCCACTCCACACCATAAACCAGGACCACATGTCGTTGTATTCGAGCATCAAAGCCGGATCGGGTACCGAACCGCATTCGCTGAGTGTAATGAGTTTTTTGCCTCCGAAAATTTCTTTTACTTTATTGAATGAAATGTACTGCGAACTGTGCTGATTTTCTCCCGGGTATATGTCCATTCCCAATACATCTACATATTGGTCGCCCGGATACCAGTCGGCTGCTGTGGCTGCCACATCGGTGGTCCACACCCATATCAGGTTGTTGATTTTGTGGTGATTTACCAGCCTGTCAAACATGAGCCGCCAAAGTGTTTTACAAGGTTCGGGTCCTTTGGCTCCCCACCAGAACCAGCCTCCGGCGGCCTCATGAAGCGGTCGCCATATCACCGGAATTCCGGCCTTTTGAAATTGCTTCAGATACGTGGCAATGGTATCGATATCGTCTATCATGGCTTTGTATTCGTTGGAATTGGGATTTGAAATCCGACTTACATCGAAACTTGTTTTATCCGTGTAAAATTCACCCGATTTGGTCAGCGGATCCCGCCAGTGCCACATAAGCGTTACCAGACCGTTGTTTTCCCAATGTCTTTTCCCCTGAATGAATGGTCCGTCGTATTTTATCCAGTTCTGTTTCAGCCAGGTATGATCAATGAAATCGTATCCAACCAGAGCAGGCCATTTTCCGGTCTTTTCGTACACCCACCGGGCTTCGTTGGTGTTACGCGTGCTGTCTGAAATGACACCCGAAATTACTTTTTTCCCAAAATTCTCTTTCAGGAAGTGATATACTTTTACAGCCTGAGCCGATGGCTGAGGTGTTACCAGATTAGCATCTATGTTGAAGGGAGAAGAGGTGTTGCCCACGTATTTTATGCTGAGAAAGTCAAGGGAAATGTAACCCCAGTTTTTGACTAATGACAGGGTGTGAGCCCCTGTTTTAAGTTTTACGGTTGCTATTTCCAACTCTTTCCATTGTGAGGATTGCGGAAAATAAATTCCGGCAGCCATCTGACCATCCACGTGTAAATCCTGAGTTTTGGGAGATCCGCTTGAGTAACGGGCTGTGATACGGTAGAAGCCTGCTTCGGCAGCATTCATATTGAAAGTAATGTTGCCGTTATTCATGTTTACATATCCTGTTCCGGAGTATCCGGTTGTAGCAGAAGCCACAACTGCACCGTTGCTCAATGAAGCATTTTCGGCTTCGAGAATGGAGCCGTCAGTCGTAATGGGGTTTGAAGTCCGGAAGGTTATGCTGAACGATTTTATAAAATTTCCGGCCACATCGCTCACTGTTTTATCCGGAATGGTAAGGGTATAACCGGTAGCCGGCTCGAGTGTAGCTGATACGGTAAGCGTACGCGCCTGAACCGAAGCCTGAACGACCTGATTGTTAAGTGTGATTTTCGGAGTAGCCGAAAGTACAATTTTTTCGGTAAAAAGCATGCTTATACCGGTGTTGATTGATACATCCACCGCTTTATCGGCCGGTACCGATGACATCAGTGAAGGTGCAGTTACATCGCCAGGATCATCAGGTTTACAGGATAAGAAAATGATAAGCGGGACTGTAAAGAGAAGTATGTTTTTGACGAAACTGCGCATGAATCACATGATTATTTTGATCAAAAAAACGGAATTAAATAAGGGGAAGTTATTCCGGAGAATAACCTCCCCTTATTATTAGAAAAATAACTAAAAAAGACCTGATAATTAATTATTTAAGATCATACCGGAGATTGTCGAAGCTCAGACCGGCAAAGTCAGTTCCGGCATCGGAATAATTCAATACTATTCCAAAGTCACCTGAGTTTTTGGTCGGATTTGAGAATATTCCGCTGATAGGAATGGTCAGTGTTGCCCATTCGTTGCCCGGAGTAGCTATTTTGTTATTGATAACTATCAACTGGGATGAAACGTTTTCTCCACCAATTTTGAAGATAAATTCATATCCACCGGTAATGGTAATCGGTTTCGGAACTTTCATGTCAATTTTCAAAACATATTTTGTCGGGTCAACTGATGGCCATCCACCGTTAGGATCGGGGTGATTACAACCCAATACCCACCATCCCGGACGGGAGAAGAGTGTAATGTAACCATTTGCTTTACCCAGCCCTGCGTCGTAAGAACCTCCCCAGTTATCCCAATCCACAGCATGCCAGTCGGAAGTACGCTGGTTGAAGTCATATATCATTTTGGTGGTGGGCAGTATTGGATCCACACCGCTGATGGTGATAGGAGCGATTACTGTTTTTCCGCTGAAAGTAATCAGCTGCATGTTGTTTACGCCTCTTGCAACTTCCTCGGGAACATATACTTCCAGTACAGTAGCCGAACGGGTACCAAAACTGGTAGCTTTCACTCCTTTTTCGAATATTACAGTTTCAACCAGATTTAGTTTCGTGCCCTGAATAATCAGAAGTTGTCCCGGTTTGATGGAAGCCGGCATGCCGGTAACAACCGGAATATCGGCAGGCGAAACATCCAGCGACATGGCAGAAACAACTTCAGTTTCGTTCAGGGTGATCAGTGTTACTACACCCGTAGTGGCATCGGTCGGTACAGCGACTACTAACGAAGTAGCCGAAGCAGGCACTACATCTACAATTTTGGAAGATCCGGTGAATTTTACCTGTTTTACCAGATCGAGATTCGTTCCCGTGATGGTTACATCGGTTCCGGCCATCAAAGCAGCCGGATTAAGCGATGTAATTGCAGGTACAACGTAGGTGAGTGCGGGTGTGTCAACTGTCTTTGTAGAGAGAGTAAATAGCCTGGCTACTGTGGCCGAAGCTTTTTCGGGTACGGTAAGGATGATTTTGGTAGCTGATTTTTCAGAAATCACTGCTTCCAGATCGCCGAATTTGATTGCCGAAACCAGATCCAGGTTGGCACCGGTGATAGTCATTGCTTCCTTATTCTTTATCTTTTCAGGTGCAACAGCCAGATTGGATGGTATCACCGTGGTCAGTTCGCCCATTCCCTCTACATACACTCCTGATTTGGCAATTAATTTCACCACACCATCCTGAGCATCTTCAGGTACTGTTATCGTAATTTTCGTTCCGTTATCACTCAACGTGAAAGTAGGAATGATTTTTCCACCGCCAAATTCCACCATGCTTACCAGGTCGAGGTCTTTTCCGGTAATAGTCAGAGTGGCTCCCGGTTTAATGGTAGCCGGTGAGAATGAAGTGAAAGTAGGCAATACGATGTTTAACGGATCTTTTGAATAGACTTCAATCGGAATTTCAGCTCCGTTGGAAAGGATTATTTTTCCGGTCTGTGCCTCAAAAGGTACATTCAATTCTATTTTCTTTCTGGTTTGAGTAATGAAAGCTGTGTCGCCAACAGCAACTCCGTCAAAGAAAACAACACTCTTTATCAGATTCAGATAATCGCCGTTGATAGTCAGTTTTTGTCCTGGTTTGATGGTTGTCGGTGTTACACTTTCTATGATAATTGGTTCTGAATAGGTGATTGGTGTCAGCGTCACGATATCTCCGTCGGGTGTTTTCAGCGTAACTTTTCCCACGCCTGCATTCTGAGGTATAGTGATTTTTATTTCGCGTTCGTTCACAACGGTGATTTCACTCACCTCCACAGTTTGTCCCTGGGTCAGTCCGGGCAGAATTACCGATGTAACTTTCTCCAGATTGTTTCCGATAAATTTTAACTCACCACCGCGCAGGGCTGGCGACGGACCGAAAGATTTCAAAACGACTTTGGTGTCAATTTCTTCTTTTTCACAAGAATTAAATCCAAATCCGGTGAGTATCAGCAGGCACATCATCAGACATGCTGTCCATATATTTCTTTTTGTTTGCATATTATTCTGTTTTTAAAGTAATGAGTTATTCTGCAGGAACAACGCGTATATTGTCCAAACAAATGTATGGAGTACAAGCAGTACCGGCAATTCCACCATGATAAACAAATATGGTTAATCCACCGTAATTTCCGGGTCCGGCCATTTCAGCTGTACCACCATCATGTAAGTATTTGAAATCAGTGATAGGAATAGCCACAGTTTGCCATCCGTCAGTAGTATATCCTTTATCCAGTCCCTGCCAGGGTCTCCAGAGTGCTCTCGGAGTTTTTCCATCGGCTATGTACCCGTTGGTGTCTCTGGTGGCCCAGGGAGTGAAGATGATTTGCATGGCCGTAGATGCCCAGGGTTGTGTTACGTTGATTTCAAATTTAAGAACCGACTCTGCCGGAGCTGTAGCAAATAAATCACCTTGCGGACGACCGTTGGCTGCTCCCCAAAGATTGAATGAGAAATTATCTTCTGCCCAGTCTGACAAATCGTCTTTCAGTGCACCTGTAAAATACACATAATTTCCGCTGATACCTTCAGGCTCTGTATTTTTAATTTTACCCGAGCGCCATCCGCCGTTTGCATTCAATACATCCCAATCAAGTATCATTCCGCGGTCATCCCGGAACTGGAAGTGCGAACGACCTACTCCGTAGATGGATTTTACGGTCAGATATCCTTTTTGCGATCCGGCAGGAACCTTGAATTTTACCTGCGTTTTTTGGATCGAAATAAATTCGGTTACCGGAATGTTTCCAGCCATTGAAATGGTGAGAGGAACATTGGCATCGTTAATGAAATAATCACCATAAAGTGTCACTACATCACCGTCTTTAGCATATTCACAGGAAATACTTGACACGTAAGGTTCCGGAACCTGAACGCCGAAATCATAGGTCACAGTGTCCTTTTCTTTAGTGATCATGTAGATTTTATTGGTTACAATTTCCGGAATTGTTTTCGGGATGGTTACGAGCAGGGTATTGTCTGTTATAAAGCTCGAGTTGAGCAGGGCTTTCTGGTCGTTGAACCAAAGTTCGCTGATGCTTTTCAGATTTGTACCTACCAGGCAGATTGTATTGTCCATAAATGCCTGAACAAGCAGCGAATCTGCTGAAGCCGGATTGGGCACACGTACATAGTGCACTTCAGGTACTCCGTCAGTCATTTCATATTTATCCGGATTGTCATTGCACGACTGGAATGTGAATCCGGTAACGATAGCTAATGCAACCGATAATGACTGAAATATTGATGATATTTTATTTTTATGTTTCATTTTCATTCAATTACTTAGTGATTAATAGCTTAAAGTTGATAAATCAAATTCAACCGGTTCTTTCAGCAGATTAGGATTCATGGTCAGGTCGGTATCCGGGAATGGTAACTGAAAATCCTTATCCTGAACATTTGGTGCTGATGCACCTGTGTCATAGTACGTATTGCTTGGATTAAGGATTCCTGTTTTATAGTAAGTACCAAGACCGTTGTATGCATTTCTTCTCTGTCCTTTGAGTTCGGCAATGGCTTTTGCAGGTTCATAATAATGCCAGCGTACGTAGTCGTACCAGCGGTCGCCCTCGCAGGCTAACTCCAGCCGGCGCTCTTTCCATACATCCTGCCAGGTAATCGAAGTTTTGGGTGTGTAACCCTGTACAGAGCGTCTGCGTACATCGTTGAAGGCTTTCACTGCCGAAGCATCGGAGGTGGAGCCATTATTTCCTATCATGGCTTCGGCATATATCAGATACACATCGGCCAATCGGAGCAGGTGAGTACTCAGGCTGGTTGCCATACGGTCCATGCTTGTTCCAATTCCAATAACATGGTCATTGTTGTTGCCTACGATGTGTTTTACCTCATTGGCTCCTACAGCGCTTTCGTATTCGGCTCTGTTAATCGCAAACTCGTTATAGTCCAGTCCGCCTTTATCTACCCAGAAATAGTCGTATTTATCGCCGTACATCATCATGGTAGCTTTCCGGCGTGCGTCGATGTTGTTTCTGGTCAGGCTCAGTGCGTTTTCGCCAAAAGCATCCTGTAAGTCAACCGATGGTCCGTTCCATCCTCCCCAGGTAGCTCCATACTCGTCAATTCCGTTTATTCCAAGGTCCGATTGCAGGGTGTTTTGCGAAGTCCAGTTATTGGATACCACCCAGTGCCATGCGAGAAGGCTTTCCTGGCTGAAATTGTTTTTAAGCCGGAATATGTCAGAATATACAGGCATCAGGCTTCTGCCGCTTTCGTCGATTACTTTTTTGGCGTATTGAGCTGCTTTAGCCAGGTCATCGGCGTTGCGCGAACCGTTCATCCCGTAGCCGGATTTTGTAAGATATACTTTTGCCAGCAGTCCGTAAGCTGAATATTTGTCTATTCTTCCGGGTTGATTTTGTGCGGGGAGCCATTCTATTGCTTTTTCAAGCGTCATGATGATGTAATCATACACGTTCGGGATGGTGGCTTTGAATACCTGGTTGTAGTTTCCGGCAGCTATTTCGGCGGAATTGTTGTGAACAATGGGTACAGCTCCGAATGTGCGCACCAGGTAGAAGTAAGCCATGGCTTTCCATACCAGTGCTTCTCCTTTCACCGTGTTCTTGGTGGCGGTAGTTACATTCGGTCCCGATTTCAGGTTGATGTTTTCGATGATTCCGTTACAATATGCATTTACCGACCACAATGAAGCTGACATGTTAACCAGGTCGGCATCGGTTGAGTTGATTGTAAATGTAAGGTATGGAGAGGATCCCCAGTAGTAGTTGCCGGCCAATACTTCACCGATTTTGAAAAATCCGCGTTGAAAATCGTACCAGGGTGAATTGTAAACAGGATTTATAGCCTGAAAACATTGTGCGTCGGTTTGATAAAAGCCATCCAGCGTGTAATTGTCAACGGTAGGGCGGTTCAGAAAATCCTCACAGGATGAAACGCCAACCGTAATGAGAAGTACTAAAGCAAGGCTTTTTATTAGTTTAAATCTTTTCATATTCGTGTTATATTATAGTTTAGAATGAAAGATTAATTCCAAAGGAATAAATTTGAGGTGATGGATATCGACCGTTGTCTAATCCGTAAACGTAAGAGCTGGCAGTGCTTGCACCGACTTCAGGATCGTAACCGCTGTATTTGCTGAATGTTAGCAGGTTTTGGATGTTGGCATATACGCGTATGTTTTCCAGCGACATTTTTTTAATCACATTTTTCGGCAGGTTGTATCCGAAAGTGATGTTTTTTACGCGAAGATAGGAGCCGTCTTCAATGTAGCGGTCGCTGATGCGGTTGTTGTCGTTCGGGTCGTTGTACATGGCGCGTGGCACTTTAGTGTCCGGGTTGGTTACCCGCACGTTTGTAATATCATCAAACCAGTTCCAGATAGTGTTGTTGCCTGAATCGGTAATCGGATATACCTTATTGGGGTCAATGGGTTCCATGTGGGCTCTATCGGTTACCACTCTGAGCTGATTGTTCCAGATACTGGTCATTCCCGAAAGTTCCATAGCCATGTAGTTGAATATTTTATTCCCGTAGGTTCCGTTGATAAATATGGTTAAATCCATGTTTTTATACCGGAAAGTATTATTAAAACCGTAGGTGAATTTTGGCATGGGTGAACCGATATTTACACGGTCGTAAGTATCAATCTTTCCATCCGGATTTCCATCGGGTCCGCTTACATCCTTGAATTTCAGGTCGCCTACCCAGGTTGTATTCCAGCGGTTGAAAACGCCGTTTGCAGGATATTTTTCGGCCTGAGGGGAACTTTGCAGGTCATCCAGGTCTTTGTACACACCGTCTGCTGCATATCCGTAGAAACTATATAGCGGTTCACCTATTTTAGACAATGTCACCACATCGCTCCACTGTCCGTAACCTTCTATTTGCACAGCATCTGTTCCGTCGAGTGCTACCAGTTTGTTTTTATTGAAAGACATCTGGAATTCAGTATCCCATTCAAATATCCCTTTCAGGTTGCGTGAATTGATGGTAAATTCAAGTCCTTTATTATTAATGGTACCGTAGTTTCCTCTGGGTGATGCAAGGGCTGACGAACCATTACCACGTGTTCCCATATAGGATGGCAACTGAAGCGGCATCAACATATCGCTTGAAGTCTTGTCGTACAAATCAACCACAAGTGCAATCCTATCGTTCAGGAAGTTTAGATCGACGCCGAGATTCCATTGTTCCTGGGTTTCCCATTTGATATACGGATTGGCAAGGTTGCTCTGTCGGTAACCAAGTCCGAGTCCCGAAGGCATTCTCGAAATGGCTGCACCCCACATGTATCCGCCGATATTGGAGTTACCGGTTTGTCCCCAGCCTACACGGATTTTACCATTGTTGATGACCGGCAGTAACGACTGGAAGAATTTCTCGTTGCTGAATCTCCAGGATGCTGCAGCCGAGTGAAATCCTGCCCAGCGGTTTTTGGGTCCGAAGTTGGATGATCCGTCGTACCTGTATGTATATGTACCCATGTATTTGTCGCCATAATTATAGGTGGCACGACCAAAGAATGAGGCCATGGCAGCACTGCCGAATCCGGCACTGATTTTCGGATCTGATCCCAGGCTTGGATTGTGAATGTCGTTTGATGGTAATCCGGTGGACGAAATGCTCTGATATTCCCAGCTTGATTCCCAGAGTTCCTGACCAAGCATGGCAGTGTAATTGTGCATGTCACCTATTTTTCCGGTATAGGTCAGGTAGTTCTTAAACTGATAGAATGTGTTATCGTTTTTCTGAATGGAACTCATGTTTTTGTCGCGGCTCCAGTTACCATACCTAACAGCTGGTTCAAAACGTTCGCCTCTTGACGAACCAATGTCGTAACCGAGTTCGGTATGCCACACGAGTGGTTTGTAAGGATTTATTTCAGCAAAGATACTTCCGGCCAGTTTTTTTCTTCCGAGCAGGATGTCTTCGTCCAAAGCCATAGCAATCGGATTGATACGGGTATAACCTTCACGTATTACGCTTGCATAGGTGCCGTCCAGATTATAAATAGGTATATCCGGCGGAGTCATAAGTGAGTATTTTACAATTCCCTCATCGCTGTCTGCCAGTCCGATTCTCTCGTTGGTATTCGAATACATGGCATTCAATCCGAGTTTCAACCATTTTTTCAGTTGGGCATCCAGGTTGCTTCTGAAGGAATAACGGTTAAATTTGGTGCCAATGATTGTACCTTGTTGGTTGAGGTATGATCCTGAAACATAATATCTTACAGTTTCAGTTCCACCTTGTGCCGAAAGTTGATGCTGATTCATCGGGGCAATCTGGAAGATGGCATCCTGCCAGTTTGTTCCTACACCGAGCAGGGTAGGATCCATAAATTCAGGGCGGGAATCCTGTGAATTGCTTTCGGCTGAAACAGAATTGCTGAAATCGGCAAATTCTCTCAGATTCATCATATCCAGCCGTGATGCCTGGCGTTGCCAGCCTACCATACCTTCGTAGGTGAATTTTGCTTCACCGGCTTTACCGCGTTTGGTGGTTATCAGTACTACTCCGTTTGATCCCTGTGCACCATAAATGGCTGTTGCAGAAGCATCTTTCAGAATTTCCATGGATACAATATCTGACGGGCTGATGGTTGACAGCGGTGAGATAGTTGAAGTGCTTCCGTTACCAAGCGCATCTCCGAGTCCGAATGAAGCTCCGCTGTTGCCTCCGCCCTGTACGATCACTCCGTCGATAACGTAGAGTGGTTCGGCGTTGGCATTGATGGTGGATTGTCCGCGCACACGTATGGATACCGACGAACCGGGTGCTCCGGATGTGATTACCGAGGTAACACCGGCTGCACGCCCCTGAAATACCTGGTCTAAGTTGGTAATAATGGAACCTTTGATTTTGTCTTCGCTCACAGATACTGAAGCACCCGAGAGATCGCTTTTTTTCATCGTTCCATAACCTACCACCACTACTTCTTCCAGTTGGGAGGTTTCTTCTTCCAGAGCTACCCTTACACTGGTCTGGTTGCCAATGCTTATTTCCACGGTTTTGTATCCTATACTTCTTATTACGAGTGTAGGATTGGTGGAACTTACATTAATAGCAAAGTTACCTTTCACATCGGCTACAGCTCCGTTACTGGTTCCTTTTTCCAACACATTTGCTCCGATTATGGCAGATCCGTCTTTTTGATCGGTAACAACACCGGTAACACGACGTTGTTGTGCCATAACAGAAAAGCTCATTATGAGAGCCAAAAATAACATTAAAATGTTCTTCATAAATTTGTCTTTTTCGTGTTATTGAATTATTAAAGTTAATTTCTGTTGACAAAATTAGATTATCCAAATTTGTATTTCAAGTATAATCTTATCATTTATTGATACTATTTTGTCTAATCCGGTTTTAGTGCAGCAATTCTGCCGTTTAATTCAGGGTAAATCCATAAGGTAATTTTTTAAGTTAATGTAAAAATGCTTAAAGTTTGATAGAATTTAATTTATTGATTATCATTTACTTGTATTCCTAAAGATGAGCCGGTGTACATTCAGAAAAATGAAATATACGCATTTTGTCTCCGGGTGATATTTTTTTGCATCAGACTACGATTTTGAAGAATGACGAAATGGTTAAAAAAAAGTCAATTTTGTATTAAATAGTAAAAGAGAGCGGAGTAGTAGATAAAACTGTTGTTTCACGAATCGGTTATTATTAAAAACAGTTGCCTAAAGAAGGTTTATCAGGTATTGCTATCTGCCTTACGAAGCATTTTAATGTATCCACAGGTTTTCTGCAGAAACAGGGTTAAATGATTTGATTTTTTTTTACAGGAATATTGAGGTTTAAAAACAGGTTAAAAATGCATGAAAATCAAATTTTACAGTTGAATATTTCAAAAAATAATAATACTAATTTGACATGAAAATCAGATAATGATTTTTTTCTTCCGGTAATTCTCCCGAAACTCTTTCGGCGAACATTCTTTTTTCTTTCTGAAAATCCGGTTGAAGTTGGATAGATTATTGAATCCGCATTCATAGCAAATTTCAGCAATAGAATTGGTGGTATCCACCAGCAGGCGCGTTGCGTGACCGAGGCGGATGTCGATAATGTACGCCGAGATAGTTTTGCCTGAACGCAGTTTGAAGAAACGGCTGAATGAAACCGGCGACATGCCTACCACATCGGCCAGCTCTTCGAGCCGGATCGGATCTTTGTAGCGGGTGTTGATGTATTCGTAAATTTTTAATATCCGCCGGCTGTCGGAGTTGTTGTCGATATTAACAAATGACGAACTGGAAAGTATTTTGATGTTGTCGCAGAGCGATAGCTCATATAATATTGTGAGCAGTTTGATGACTGAGTAGAATCCTTCTTTTTCGGACGAAAGTGAGTCGAGTTTTGAATACACTTTCATGATGGCTTCCATGGGGAAACTGATGCCTTGCTTGGCCGCGTCAAACATCTTCCGGATACTGCTGAACTGATTTTTGTTCAGGAAATTACCCATGAATAAATCGGGTGAGAACTGAATGGTGATTTCGCGTATATTTTTCGAAGTGCAATTGTGTTGTTCCCACACGTGTTCCAGCTTTTCCTCGGTAACAAGTGTCAGGTCGTAATCACCGATCACTTCGATCGAGTCGCCGATAATCCGCCTCACGCCCGCAGCATTTTCTATGAAATTCAGTTCGTACTCCGAGTGTGAATGCAGCGGATAGGTAAATTCGGTTTTTATTCTGTCGGCCAGGTAGAAACAGTCCTTATCCGAAAGGGGAGTTATTTCACGGATAATACTTTTCGAATCGTGTGAGTTCATTTTGTATTATTTTTTTCGAAATATAATACAAATGTATAATTATTACAGACGATAAAAAATTTTTTTTCGAAAAATTTATTGAAA
>ERZ1645189.206-NODE-206-length-13766-cov-5.146452_pt1 | contig 13766 bp, 15 predicted proteins | sample MGYA00575350_ERZ1645189 | MGnify/ENA primary metagenome ERZ1645189 (study PRJEB40845, sample SAMN11283421) | freshwater sediment metagenome | isolation source: river sediment | host: Sediment | place: India: Jajmau, Kanpur | collected 2015-12-17 ...
GCCCAGACACAGAAGTGAGCCCAAAAAGTTAGATAAAAAACTTTTTGGGGTCACTTCTGTGGGATGCTTGGGGGATACTACATGTCAGCCTAATTTACAATTATCAGTAATTCAGATTGTTAAATGAATGGAGATTTCAAAAAAATCTAGATTTAGAAAACGTAATACGCAGATATTCAGTGATGTGTAAATTAGGCTGACATGTGGCAGGGGGAAATGGCATGTTCGATGTGAACCGAATTCAGCATTACATCAGTAATTTGTATCACAGCGACAGCCTTTCTTTAAGCAATTTATAACCGGTACTGCTGGCTCTTAACGAGACACCGTTTTTAAGATAGATGTTGTAACTCTCTTTGCCGTAGAGTTCGGCACGTAGAATTTTAGATGTGTTAACAATGCATGAGCGGTGAATTCGAATGAAGTTATCCGGCAGATTGTATTCAAAAAACTTCATGGTTTGTTCCTTTACAAATTTGCCATCATCTGTGTGAAGCATCACATAATCGCCGTATGCCTGAATGAACTGAAGCTCCTCAGTTCTTACTATATGAAGTCTTGAGCCGTCCTTTACAGAGATATGGTCAATTGCCGCTCTCTTTTCAGGTGCAACTGCCTGCTCTTTTTCACACTCCTCTGCTGACTCTCTGCAGCTCACATTGCTGTACCATAGAGTAAGGGAGAGCCAGCAAAGCAAGCCGGTAATTACTACAGCCGGAACAGAACCGAAAAATTGGTTAAGAGTCTCTTCGCCCCTTACAGATAATACTGCCATTGACCCGGCCACCGATGCACCCTGTATAATAAGTGCCACAGCCGCCTTAGCCCCGGTTGCCTTCAAAAAATCCTTTATGTACCAGTAAATGTATGCCGAAAGCGATAAAAGGATTGAGTAGGTAATTGCTGCCTCTGCCGATTCAAATAGCGGAAGGCCGCCATAAACATATAAAAACAGAGTGAGAATGGCGGCTACACTTGTTGCAGCCGCCGCTCCCGTTAATTTTTGTGATAACCTTTCCGTAAACGGATGAGTCATAATCAGCCCTTGATTTCTACTCCGCCAAACGATACATTTCCTCTGATGATGAGCTTGTGCTCAAGATCTGTTGTTGTACCCGCAGCGTAGCGTTTGTCGTCGCTGCCGCTGAAGAAGTTCCGGAGTTCTGTTTTTACAGTCCAGTTGTAAGGTACGAAAATTTCCACACCTCCAAATGAGCAGTCAATATCAATATAGGTTTCCGGTGCCGAAAGAGATGTACGCCTGAGGTCAAGAATTGTTCCGCCAAAGTTGTTTGAAATTCGTGCTCCCTTGAATACAGGGTCCAGGACAATCTGATTTACAGAGCCAAACGAGATGTGTGAGTTTACAAAACCATCCTCAGTAGTGTAGGTGGTATCGCTGCTGAATTTTTTGTTGTGTCCGTGGTAATGATGTCTGTCCGGTCTGAAAACTTTCAGAATAAGGATGACTCCAACCAGAATTATCAGAAGAGGCCAGTAAGTGCCAATCCATGCAAATCCCACATGTGTAAGTTTCGGAACCAGAAAGAAGAGGCCCACTCCAACCAGTACAGCTCCGCCGGTATGCTTTCCGCTTATCAGTGATGAGAGACCAAGAACTATCAGAAGCATCTGCCAGGAAATAAAGATTCTGAAGATTCCGTAAGGCACAATTCCAAGATTTTTGCCAAGAAACATAAATCCTACTGCAATAATTGCTGCAGCAATCAGAATGGTATGGAGTCCATTTCTGCGGGTGCTGCTTCCCCGTTCGTCGATTACATGCATTTTCCTTTGTTTTTAAAAGTTTTTGCAAAACTATGAACCCGTGTTCGTTTTGTATAGTGTTTCCCGACGAATTGCCGGCAAAAATCTGTGAATCCGGAAAAATTCCGGTGAAAACGGAGGGGCGGGGGGCTGTTTCACACTGCCGGATACTCTATTTTACCGGCGTAAAGATGTATCCTCCCTTTCCGTCGGCCTTCAGACTTCCTATTCCGGGGTAGGGAACATGCATACCCGCAGCCTTAAGGTTGTTTCTTACAATGTATGAAAGCATCATGAATCTTGACTGGACTGCAGCGGCAGGGTCTGTATCGTATGATATTGCCACCTGCGGATATGGCATTTGTACCGCCATAGCATGAGTAAGGTCTCCCCAGATTACAAGGTCGTCAATAATATACACTGTATGACCTGGTGTATGCCCGTAGCTGCTCATTGAAGAAAGGACATCATAAACTTTTTTGGGTTTTGATATTCCGGGCTCAAAAAGTACCAGATCCTCACCGTACTCCTTTATTGCTTTAGCGGCACTCTCGTTTGCACTGGCAAATTCTTTTTTTGACATATACAGTTTAGCATTCGGGAAAGCCCTCTTACCATCTTTCAAAAGTCCGCCAAAGTGATCTCCGTGAAGGTGGGTTATCAGAACTGCATCAATATCCTCCGGAGCTACCCCGGAAGACTTCAGATTGTTAAAGAGTTCACGTCCCAGACCCGTATCCAGCAGTATCTCACTTTTTTTAGTCTTCACCAGAAAAGCATTAAGTGCAGATGGATATTTATTTCCCGGAGCAGTCTCTGCAAGAATTTCGGGTGTCGCTCCAATAAGATTCTTTGTGTTGTTTTCTCCCTGAACTTCAGACAGCAGAATTACCTCTGCTCTCTCTGTTCTGTAACTGAAGGTGTTTTGAGCAGATGCCAGCCCGGATATGAGCAGTGCTGCAATAATGTGAATTGTTTTCATATTTAGCTGATATATTTATCAATATTAATACTTTTCTGATTAACAGACCAAATTTTTTAATGTTCAACCTGCTCTGCTCAAACTATTATTTGAGACGGGATGTTTGTATTCCGGTCAGATTTTGTCGTATACAAAGATTATTGGACAACTTCAGGATGCAGGTAATACAACTACTTTGGCAAACTACTTGAAACTTCTGTCAGATTGCGGTTTACTGGGTGGTTTAGATAAGTTTGCCGGGGATATAATCCGTAAACGTGGTTCAAGTCCCAAATTTCAGGTATACAATAACGCATTAATTACATCTCAAAGTAATTATACATACCATAATGCAACAACTAATTCTGAATTATGGGGACGACTGGCGGAATCATCTGTAGGCACGCACTTACTCAATCACTCAATTTCTGAAAGGTATAATCTCTATTATTGGAGAGAGGGTAACCTGGAGGTTGGCTTTGTACTGGTAAACCGGCCTCCGATTAAGAGGTATTATAAAAAAAACTCTGAGAAAATATCTCAGAGTTTTTGCGGTATGGACGGGACTCGAACCCGCGACCCCCTGCGTGACAGGCAGGTATTCTAACCAGCTGAACTACCACACCGTTTGAGTTCCTTTTGGGACTGCAAATATAGGGATGATTTTATTATTTGCAAAATATTTTAGCTGTTTTTCTTCTCAAAAAATGAGAAATGTACATTGCCATATTTTTTCTCCCTGATAAAGTTGACATTAGACTCAAAATTAAATGCAGCGGGATGCTCAAAAATAAGCAGGCCGTTGCTTTTTAGAATGGGAGCAGAGAGAATTTTATCCGGAATTCCTTCAAGTCCGGAAATATCATAGGGCGGATCTGCGAAAATAATATCGTACTCCATGCGGCAAATGTCAAGAAAATCGAAAACATTCTGTCTTACCACATGCATTCCCTTAACTCCAAATTTTGATGCAGTGCTCTTAATAAAATTGTAGTGCAGGGCATTCATCTCAACAGAAGTGACCGACTGACATCCTCTGGATGCAAACTCAAACGAGATACTTCCGGTTCCGGAAAAGAGATCCAGAACAGATATCTCTTCAAAGTCATACTGGTTGACCAGGGTGTTGAACAGCCCCTCCTTGGCAAAGTCTGTAGTGGGCCTCGCCTTATAGTTTGCAGGTGGTAAAATCTGTTTGCCTCTTAATTCTCCCGAAATAATTCTCATAATGGTAGTACAAGAGGTGCGTATTTCATTTCCACATCCTGCGGACCCAGCTGAATTGACGGGTGGCGGAGGAACCTCACTTTTGGAAAGTATTTTGTCAAATTATAAATCTCCTCATCCCTGAAATTTCCGGATGCAAAGAGAGTTGTCTGCTCCTGATTAAGCTGAGTCTGCTTGAGGGCAAGGAATATAAAGTATAGAGCAGTATTAAAGTGAATAGCCGGAAAAGAATTGCAGAAGAGCAGTTTTGTGCCCTCTGTAATTATTACATGGACATTTCCCTTGTGATACTGTACAAAAATCTTGTTGTGTTCAGGAAATAGTCCGGTATTTCTGATAATTGGATACACAGAAGGGAATACCCTGAATTGGGGCTGAATCTTCTTGATAATATTCAGAAATGTACTGTTTGCCGCAAAAATTACGGCTATCTGCTGACCTTCAAGAACAGCAGTGTCTATCTCTTCATACTCGTCCAGCGTGTGAAGCTGTCTGAATTGCTGCCATGCATCCTCTTCACGGAACATTTTAAGCGGTACCAGGGCATATTTATGTGTATTGACAATAACATCAACCCCGGCAAACTTACGTGCAAGAAGGGGAAATCCCTCTGTAAGCTTAAGTACCGACTTACTGAAAAGGTCTGCATCGTCGCTCATGCCAAATTCTGACTGATACAGAAAATGGCATCTTCTGGCCTCTTCGTTGACAATCGAAAAAGAAAATCCATTCAAGTCGGCTTGAATGGATAGTCTGTATTGATTTGTCTTTTCCAGCTCGAGCTGCTTATTGACAATAATTGGCATTATTATTCCCAGTTACCTGCGTTGTTGTTAGGTGCTTCAATACTACCAACCTTCAAACCCGGATAGCGTTCTGTATCGATTCTGTCTGCTTTAAGGTTAATGACAAGCTGTCTGTTAAGGCCGTTCAGAAGAATTTCAAACGGAACTGCTGCTTCAAACAGTGGTACATCTACGCCTGATACCTTTCCAATGATAGCTTTCATTTCGATTTTCTGTTTTCCGCTGAAAGGAATGAACTGAATTGAGTCGATAATGAATCCTTCTCTCTTGAGCAGTGTATCGCGAACTGCAATTTTAATACTGTCACGGAATACTTTTTTCTGTGCAACTGCAACTGAGTCGTCCATTGATCCGATTTGTTTTACAACTGTAATAACTCCGTTGTTGTAGAAATCGATAAGTGTGTCGATACTTCCGGCGAATCTGTTGTGCTTTGTTTTGTATGCAACCTGCAGTGTGCGGATATCTTTAAGTCTCTCAATAGCAATTGACTCTCTGAATTTCCTCTGTTTTTCAAAAACAACAGGCTCCTGAATGCTCGTAAAAATAATATAACCTATTACAATAGCTATAATAGGCAGCACAACAAAAGTTAAGACTTTTTTCATCGTTGGTTATGGTATTTGTATTAATTTGTCAATAAGTTCCACAAAAATAAAATAATTATTTAGACCCCGCAATATATTTTCTATTTTTGTGTTAATTATTTTATTATGAAGGGTTATATAAAACGAAAACAGGCAGTAGAGTTCAGAGAGGCTGCAGAACGAGCGAAACTGATTGTTATTCTTACACATACAAATCCTGACGGGGATGCCATTGGTTCCGTTACCGCTCTCTCTTCATACCTGAAATCCAGAGGAAAAGCATGTAAAGTTGTGGTGCCAAATCCATTCCCTAAAAACCTTGCCTTTATGGACAAGGGACGCAAAATTCTTATAAACAGCCGTCAGAAGGAGAGCGTTCAGGCTGTATTCTCTGAGGCAGATCTTATCATTGCTCTCGATTTCAATCAGCTTAAAAGGGTGGACGAAGTTGAGGCATATATAAGAAATTCTTCAGCCGCAAAGATACTTGCAGACCACCACCCCCAGCCTGAAACCAGTGCCTTTGACCTGGTAATTTCAAATACAGAGGTATCATCCACATCTGAGCTGATTTTCTGGCTTATAAGAACGCTTGAAGGAGGGAATATTAGAAACATTCCCGCAGATTGTGCACAGTCGCTCTATGTTGGCATGATGACTGATACAAACAACTTTGCAAATTCTGTGGCTGCCGGAACATTCAAAATGTCATACGAACTCATGGAGCACGGGATTGACAAGGAGACTCTTCAGTTAAAGGTTTTTGGAGGTTTTTCTGAGGGAAGAATGAGACTTCTGGGTCACTCTCTTCTCAATAAAATGAAGATTTTAAATGAGTTTGGTGCCGGCTATATCATCCTCACAAAAGAAGATCTGGAGAATTTTGGTTTCAGTGAAGGAGATACGGAGGGATTTGTAAATATGCCTCTTAATATCAATGGTATAACAGTCTCTGCACTTTTTACCGAAAAGGATGGTCACATAAGGGTTTCGCTTCGCTCGGCAAATGGTTTCTCGGTTAATAAATTTTCCAGGAAGTACTTTAACGGTGCCGGACATGAGAGGGCAGCAGGAGGAAAGCTCTTTATTCCTGTAGGCGAAGTTGGTGCCTACTTTGAAAAATGTCTGGCTCTGGAACAAGATTCGCTCAGTAAGGCACAGGATTTGTGATTGGGAAATTAAATTTTTTAACTTTGTCTGCTAATAATTTTTAGAAATACATTAATCATCTGATGAATAAATACTTAAAGATTGGGTCTCTGTTTTGTCTGTCACTTCTGACCTATTCATGCGCTGTTGAGAGAGAAGAATCTGCAGAGGATATTGAGAGAAGAGTCCTAAACGCTTATATTAAGGTTGTACATAAGGATACAATTTCTCCAACCGCCTCAGGGCTCTACATAATTACAAAGGAAAAGGGGGCAGGTCTTCCGGTTGAAAACCTTAACGGTATCTTTGTAACATATTCTACCCTGGATCTTAAAGGCAATTACCTCTCAACCACAGATGAAGAGATTGCAAAAAAAACAGGTGGCTATTCAACAGCTAATTATTATGGCCCTTACCTTCTCGAGACCGGCTATAACTCGGCAATCAAGGGACTCGAAGAGGCTTTGCTAACTCTTCGTGAGGGAAGTTCTGTAAGGCTGATAATTCCTTCATGGTTATCTGACTACAACTATTCGGGCAGCAATAAGATTCACGCAGCCACTACAATTTACGACCTTAAGATACATTCGGTTGTAAAGGATATGAAGGTTTTTCAGACAGACACGCTTGAATCTTACAGCAATAAATATTATGGCGGACTCGATTCAACAGATCTTAACTACTATTTCAAAATTACAAAAGCTACAGGCGGAGACTCAGTAAAAATCAATGAGTCTATTAAATACAACTATGTAGGCAAGCTTCTGGACGGATTTGTGTTTGATACAAACATTGAGGATACTGCAAGAAAATATAAAATTTACGATGCCTCTAGAACATATGGTCCTATGGATCTTACGACCCACGAAGAGACAGAGACCGGCGACGGCAAGGTTATCAGAGGCGTTGCAAAGACTATCCTCAATATGAAGTACGGAGAGAAGGCCATTACATTCTTCTCGTCAGACTACGGCTATGGCTCAACAGAAAAGAGCTTTGGCAGATATCAGCCTATGTTCTTCGAAATTGAGGTTCTCAAGAAATAACAATTTAAGACCTATAAAAGAAAAAGGCTAACCAACCGGTTAGCCTTTTTTTATTTTCAGAATCTCTTTTAGCCTTTGAAGTGGAAGTGCGGGCCAAAGCGCTCGAAAGCAGCCTTGTCAAGAGCTTCTCGGTGGTCCGGATGGGCAACTGAAATTACCAGTCTTGCTCTCTCCTGAAGTGACTTGCCATAAAGGTTTACTGCGCCGTATTCTGTTACGAACCAGTGAATGTGGTTTCTTGTGGTAACAACTCCGCCGCCAAGGTTAAGAACAGGGGCAATTTTGCTGATTCCTTTATTGGTTACAGAAGGCATTGCAATTATGGCCTTTCCGCCTTCAGACAAAGATGCACCATATATAAAGTCAACCTGTCCGCCTACTCCTGAATAGAATGTGGTTCCAAGTGAATCTGCTCCAACCTGGCCGGTAATGTCTACCTGAAGGGCAGAGTTAATTGCTGTAACTTTTGGATTTTTTGCAATAATAAAAGGATCGTTTGTATAGGCAACATCCTGCATAAGTACCATTGGGTTGTCATCTATGAAGTCATAGCACTTCTGTGATCCCATAAGGAATGTAGATACCATTTTACCTTTGTCAATCGCTTTGTTTGCTCCGTTGATAATACCCTTTTCTACAAGCGGAAGAACTCCGTCTGCAAACATCTCTGTGTGTATACCAAGATTTTTGTGATTTCCCAGCTGAGTAAGAACAGCGTTTGGAATTGCGCCTATGCCCATCTGAAGACATGCTCCGTCCTCGATAAGTGCTGCGCAGTGTTTTCCTATTGCAGATTCGATTTCGTCCGGAGTTGTAAAGTGAGCCTCCTCGAGCGGAGTGTTATCCTCTACAAAGTAATCAATCATGCTTACAGGAATCATTGCGTCGCCCCATGCTCTTGGAACATTTGAGTTTACAACAGCAATAACATGATCTGCACACTCAATTGCAGCAAGTGTAGCGTCAACTGAAGTTCCCAGTGATACGAATCCGTGCTTGTCTGGTGAAGATACCTGAATCATCGCCACATTGATTGGAAGAGTACCGCTTCTGTACAGTTTTTGTGTCTCGCTCAGGAAAACCGGAATATAATCTGAATAACCGGCCTGGACGCTTTTTCTCACATTGCCTCCAACAAAGAAAGCCTGGTGGAAAAAGATACCTTCATACTTCTGTTCTGTGTATGGTGCCTCACCCTCTGTGTGCAGGTGGTGAATCCTTACATCTCTGAGTTCCCCGGCATCTCCTCTGCGTACTAGCGCGTCAATGAGTACTTTGGGCGCGCTGGCTACGCTGCTCAGGTGAATGTGGTCTCCCGATTTTACTACCTTTACCGCTTGGTCGGCACTGATGAATTTTAGATGTGTGTGCATGATAAGTGATTAGTAATTAGTTATATTGTAAAAGGCCGCCCCTTTTAAAAACGGCGCTAATGTATGAAAATTTTCTATCTTTGCGTAACACTTTATTAGCTGTAAATGACAATTGTTACATTAACAAGCGATTGGAACAAAGGAGACTTTTATCTGGGTGCCCTTGCCGGGAGGCTGGCATCCGTTTCGCCTGAAATTAATCTCGTCCATATAGCAAATTCCATTCCATCTTTTGATGTTTTGCACGAAACTTTTGTCTTAAGGAACAGTTACAGCCATTTTCCTGCAAATACAATTCATTTGCTCGGGGTAATGTGCGAACCAACACCTGAACACCCGATGGTTATTGTCTTTGCAAACAACCATTATTTTATCGGAATCAATGACGGAAGATTCTCCCAGCTCTTTGAGACACCGCCCTCTATGGCCTTCACAATTAACTGCGATGAGCCGTTCTCAACATTTATGGCACCGGCACTCTTTGCAAAGGGGGTTAAGACTATTCTGGAAAATACTTTTGAACAGACTACAACTGCGTGTGATCTTAAAAGAGAATCGGTGGCCAGGGTTGTTTACGATGAAAATACAATTGTGGGCAAAGTGGTGTACATTGACTCATTTGGCAATGCTATAACAAATATTGAGAAGGGAATCTTTGACAAGGTACACAGGGCAAGATCATTTACAATCTTTGTTCAGGGGCCGCACCTTAAAATTAAAAAGATCTCAAGATCATATGATCAGAATAATCCTGGAGAGTTGCTGGCACTCTTCAACTCACTGGGAAAACTGGAAATTGCGCTAAACCTAAGCTCCCTGGCTCAGCTGGAGGGCATAACCCTCGCCTCTGAGGTGAGAATTAAATTCAACAATGAATAGAGAAAAGGAGATAAAGGCATTCGTCCGCCTTCTGGATGTTATGGACGAACTCAGGGAGAAGTGCCCGTGGGACCGCAAACAGACTATGGAGTCACTCCGCCCGCTTACTATAGAGGAAACATACGAACTGAGTGATTCCATCCTGGAAAAGGATAATCTTAACATAAGCAAAGAACTTGGTGATATTATGCTTCATCTGGTCTTCTATGCAAAAATTGGTAAGGAGCAGGGCAGTTTTGATATTGCAGATGTTATGGACAGGCTCTGTGATAAGCTTATTTACAGGCATCCACATGTTTTTGGCGATGTAGAGGTGAGCGGTGCCGGTGAGGTAATCGAAAACTGGGAGCAGTTAAAGAGAACAGAGAAAGATGGCAACAAGACAATTCTCTCAGGAGTGCCAAGGTCGCTCCCTTCGCTTGTAAAGGCCTACAGGGTTCAGGACAAGGTTAGAGCTGTGGGATTTGACTGGGAACAGAGAGAGGATGTATGGAAGAAAGTTCGCGAGGAGATAGGTGAATTTGAGCAGGAGGTTGCAGGTGCTTCAGGAGGGGGAGAGGAGAGAGCAAGGCATATGGAGCAGGAGTTTGGAGACCTAATGTTTTCACTGGTTAACGCAGCTCGTCTTTATGATATAAATCCTGACACAGCTCTGGAGCTTACAAACCTCAAATTTATCCGTCGCTTTACTTATCTTGAGGCTTGGGCTAAAAGGGAGGGCCGTTCGCTTAAGGAGATGTCACTGGAGGAGATGGACCTTGTATGGGAAGAGGCTAAGGGAATTGTAGGCTGATTCTTACCCCTCTTAAAATACACGAAATTTATAAATCATATAAACAGAACTGAATTAACAGATGCCGCAGAACATAAATTGGCTGGAGAGGGCGGAGTTGCTGCTCGGAAGTGAAAAGATCAATCAATTAAAGAACACAACCATTGCTGTAGTGGGGCTCGGAGGAGTAGGAGCCTATGCAGCAGAAATGCTCGCAAGGGCCGGAGTGGGAAGGATGATAATTGCAGATGCAGATGTTGTAACACCTACAAACAAAAACCGCCAGCTGCTGGCACTTGAGAGTACAATGGGCCTTCCCAAGGTTATCATGATGTACAACAGGTTAAAGGATATCAATCCGGATATTGAGCTAATAACGATTGGCGAGTATATCACTCTTGAAAATGTTGAATCTCTGCTGACTCTTGAAAATGTTAAGATAGATTACATAGTTGATGCAATTGACACACTGTCGCCCAAAATTTCTCTTATTCAGTTTGCACTGGCCTCATCCATTAAAATTGTAAGTTCAATGGGAGCAGGTGCAAAGACAGATGCCACCAAAATAAAAATCAAGGATATCTCAAAATCTTTCAACTGTCCTCTGGCATACATGCTTCGCAAAAGGCTCAGAAAAGTAGGAATCAGCAAGGGGTTCAGGGTGGTCTTTTCTGAGGAGCTTCCGGACGGGGATGCAATTGTTCCTGTTGAGGAGCTTAACAAGAAATCCATGGTGGGAACAATCTCTTATCTGCCGCCTGTTTTCGGGTGTATTTGTGCCCAGGCAGTGCTTGAAGATTTGCTCTCGCTGAATCAAAAATAATGACTATATTTGTTGGAGAAACCTAAATTTAAGTGCCTGATGAATATAGAAGTCAAAGAGGTTCTTTCCCCTTCGGATATTAAGCGCTTCATTAAATTTCCCCATAAGCTTTACAAAGAGAGCAAACAATATGTTCCTGTACTTGACCTGGATGAGAAATCGGTTTTAACAAAAAGCCCTTCACTTGAGTATTGCAAGCTCAGAATGTGGATGACATACAATTCCAAGGGCGAAACCACAGGAAGAATAGCTGCAATTTACAATCCCCGCTCAAATGAGTATCATAATGAAAAGAGACTCAGATTTGGCTGGTTTGACTTTATTGAGGATTTCGAGGTTGCAAAAAAACTTATTGAAACAGCAGAGGCATGGGGCAGGGAGCTTGGAATGGAGCAGCTGCACGGGCCTTTGAGCTTTAACACATGGGGGCGTCAGGGGATGCTCATTGAGGGTTTCGAAAATATGCCACCGGTAAATTGTCTCTATAACTTTCCATATTACCCTCAGTTTCTTGAGAAACTCGGCTTCGGAAAACAGGTGGACTGGATTCAGATTAAAATCAAGGCAGATGTGGGTGTAGACCCGAGGCTTCACAGAATTAATGACCTGCTTATTGAAAAACATAAACTGCAGGTACTGGATATTAAGAAAATAAAAAACAGGGATGAGCTGGTACAGCGGTTTTTCAAAAGCTACAATGAGAGCTTCAGAAAAATTGACAACTTCGTTCCCCTTACTGATGCCGAGGTTAAGCAGATTGGAGATGAGTATTTTCCTAAACTAAGGCCTGAGCTTACCAGTATAGTTCTTGCGCCGGATGGCGAAATTGCTGCCTTTGGGATTTGTTTTCCCAGTCTCAGCAAGGCATTCCGCAAGGCAAAAGGAAAACTTTTTCCCTTTGGAATTTTCCATATCCTCAGAGCATTTAAAAAGTACGATTCCATTGATTTTATGCTCATAGGTGCTGCACCGGAGTGGCAGCACAAGGGAGTTACTTCAATTTTCCATACTCACCTTGGTGCCAACCTCAAGGAGAGGGGAATTTCATTCGGCATAACCAATCCTCAGGCAGAAACCAATTCGGCCTTTAAGGTGTGGGAGAGATATGAATTTGAGCCTTATATGAGAAGGCGATGTTATATTAAGAATATATAAAACAGCAATACAATGAATCTTGGTGACTTGTGCAACCTGGTTGAGGGAACTGCAGTATGCGGGACCGGCCGTCTGGGCGACAGTGTGGAGTATGCTTTTGCATCTGACCTTATGAGCGATGTGCTCACGATTAAAAGCACAGATTTCATACTAATTACCGGACTGGCAAATATACAGTCACTCAGAACACTGGAGATGTCCGATGCTTCATACATGCTTTTGTGCAGAGGCAAGGAGGTTACTCCCGAGATGCTGGAACTGGCAGAAGAGAATGATATTCTAATAATTACCAGCCCGTATTCCCTGTTCAGATGTGCCGGAATTCTCTTTTCGGCAGGTCTTAAACCTCTTTATTAGACTCTATATGAATCTGGAATACAAAGTGGAAGGAGGGGACTTTACCTCGGCAGGTTTAGCATCATCCCAGATAAAAAAGATTCTGAAGCAGCTTAATGTAGATCCCGCTGTCATTAAAAGGGTGGTTATTGCTCTTTACGAGGCCGAAGTGAACATTGTGGCTCATGCATACAGAGGAGTTATTAAGGCTCAGATTGACGGAGGGGGAATTAACCTTACCCTTGAAGATGAAGGGCCCGGCATTCCCGATGTTGAAATGGCGATGACACCGGGATTCTCGACCGCCTCTAAGGCAGTCAGAGAGATGGGATTTGGAGCCGGAATGGGTCTGCCAAACATCAGTGAAAATGCAGATGATTTTAAAATAGACACAATAGTAGGACAGGGAACAACTCTCAGAATTGGAATTAAGTTCAGATGAGCAGAACAACTTACAACAGGGCACTGGAGATTCTCGATGATGTATGCATCGGGTGTTCGCACTGTATGAAGGTCTGTCCAACCGAAGCCCTCAGGGTATCGGCAGGAAAGGCGGTAATTCATGCAGACTGGTGTATTGACTGTGGTGAGTGTTACAGAATTTGCCCCAACAGGGCTATTCGTGTCATGGACGATGACTTCAAGCAGATTTACAATTATAAATACAGAGTCTTGCTTGTTCCATCTGTTTTTTTTGCACAGTTTGAAGACAGTGTTCCAAGGGAGAAGATTTATCAGATTATTGGTGAGCTTGGCTTTACTGAGGTTTGTGCGGTTGAGCAGAGCGTGGATTCACTTACAGATGAGGTAAACGAGTATGTGAAAAATGCTCAGAAGCCGGTAATTTCCTCGTTTTGTCCGGCAGTTATAAGATTGATTCAGGTC
>ERZ1645189.208-NODE-208-length-13677-cov-7.368595_pt1 | contig 13677 bp, 13 predicted proteins | sample MGYA00575350_ERZ1645189 | MGnify/ENA primary metagenome ERZ1645189 (study PRJEB40845, sample SAMN11283421) | freshwater sediment metagenome | isolation source: river sediment | host: Sediment | place: India: Jajmau, Kanpur | collected 2015-12-17 ...
TCGGCGACGCCGAAGCGGGTGCGCAACAACGCAGTCGCTGATCATCCGGTCGTCCTGCCCGCCGTGCGCAAGAAAGGGGCCGGCAAGTGACGCGCATCGTCCTCGGGCCGTTCAACCGCGTCGAAGGCGACCTCGAACTCAGCCTCGACCTGGCCGCCGGCCGGGTGCAGGCCGCCTACGTCAATTCGCCGCTGTTCCGCGGCTTCGAACAAATCCTGATCGGGCGTGCCCCGCTCGATGCGCTGGCCATCGTGCCGCGCATCTGCGGCATCTGCTCGGTCGCCCAGTCGGCCGCTGCCGCCTCGGCGCTGGCCGAGGCGATGGGCCTGACCCCGCCGCCCAACGGGCAACTCGCCCGGCATCTGATCCAGGCCACCGAAAACCTGGCCGACCACCTGACGCACTTCTACCTGTTCTTCATGCCCGATTTCGCCCGCCCGGCCTATGCCGGCCGGCCCTGGCATGCGGCGGTGGCGAAGCGTTTTGCCGCCGTGCAGGGCGAAGCAGCGGCCGACGTGCTGCCGGCTCGCGCCAACTTCCTCAAGCTGATGGGTTTCCTCGCCGGCCGCTGGCCGCACACGCTGGCCATCCAGCCGGGCGGCAGCACGCGTGCCATCACGGCCGGCGAGCGGGTGCGCCTGCTCGCCCTGCTGCGCGAGTTCCGCAGCTTCCTGGAAAAGCGCCTGTTCGGCGATGCGCTGCCCGCCGTCGCCGCCCTGGCCAGCCAGGATCAACTACTCGCCTGGGCCGCCGGGCGAACGGGCGATTTCCCCGCTTTCCTGGCGGCGGCCAGCGATCTTGGCCTGGACCGGATCGGCCGTGCCGACGATGCCTTCCTGTCGCACGGCGCCTACGGGCTGTTCCCGGGCGGCACCTGGCAGGGCGGCGTAACGACCCCCTTCGATCCGCTCGCCATCACCGAAGACACCGGCCGCGCCTGGCTGGCCGACGCGCCGCCGCGCCATCCGGCGCAGGGCGAAACGATCGTCGATGCCGACAAGGCCGAGGCCTACACCTGGTGCAAGGCGCCGCGCTACGCTGGCCAGGCCTTCGAGGTCGGCGCCCTGGCCCGCCAGCTCATTGCCGGCCACCCGCTGTCGTGCGACATGGTTACCCGTAGCGGCGGCAGCGTCATGGCCCGTGTCGTCGCCCGCCTGCTCGAACTGGCGCTGGTCGTGCCGGCCATGGAAGGCTGGGTGCAGGCGCTGCAGCCCGGCGAAGCCTTCTGCGCCTCCGGCGAGATGCCCGATGAAGCCAGCGGCGTCGGCCTGGTCGAAGCTGCCCGCGGCAGCCTCGGCCACTGGCTGAGCATCCGCCGCGGCCGTATCGAGCGCTACCAGATCATCGCGCCAACCACCTGGAACTTCTCCCCCCGCGACAGCGCCGGCCAGCCCGGCCCGCTCGAACAGGCGCTACGCGGCTTGCCGGCCGGCCCGGATGCGCCGCCCACCGTGCAACACGTGGTGCGCTCCTTCGATCCGTGCATGGTGTGCACGGTGCATTAGGTTTTAACTGCTCGATTTGTATGGATGTGCGCCAAGTTCGTCCAGTTTGGGATCGGTCATCTTCGCCGACTTGTGACCAGGCAGGACATTGGCGAATTCCCTCTCGTGGGTGGTGCAGAATTACGCCAAATTATTTCTCGGTTCGTAATTTGGAACGACTGGCAGATTGTCCTGCCAGCGCCAGATTTGGTGGCTCGGGATACATCTGCCTCAAGTAGTAATCCCGAAGGAGTTCGTCGTCGAAGGCATAGCTCCCGCGCGCTGACTGCCAGACCAGTTCCCTGACCTGTAGCGCTTTGATTGCGCCCTGTATCGTAGAGCTTTTCGGCTCCGATCCAAGCACCTTCTGGTAAGCCTCCATGGCCTCGGCTCCGTACGGTTCGTAATTTGGCGTGAGACGGGCGATGGCATCCAATACCGCCTTCTGGGGCGGTGTCAGGCGCGTATAGGAATTTGAGAACTCGTCCCAGGCAGCCTGCTGCAACTTTGCGGCACCGGTGGTGACCATTTCCGCGAGGCCGTTCGGCCCCAGGCAGTTGGCAACTGCCTCCGAAACGGCCGCTCTGAGCTTTTCGGGGCGGCGTCCGACCAGTTCGAAGGCCTTTTTCATGGCGTCCAGTGGGAATTGGTGCGCGGTGTTGAACTGTCGGTTGAAGTCTTTCGCGTATGCTTCTACGAACTTGTCGTCGAGAAGCGGGAAGCGCGTGATTTCGGCGCCATAGAAGGCCTGTTTCCGGTTCGCGACCATGAACGTCAGTTTGTCCCTGCTGGATCCTGTCATCACGAGAAGCAACCGTGTTCCCTTTCCGGCTTCCTGGTTGAGTTCGTCCCGCGCGGCTTTGAGCGCAAAGAGGGCTTTATCCCCTTCAGGCGTCGTCAGGGCGTGCTGTGCCTCGTCGACGACCAGCACGATCGGTTTCAGCAATTTCTCCCACAGCTTTTTGAGTGCGGCACCGATGGTGATTCCGCCTTGGCTCTTGCCGTCGCCGATGTCGATCGTTGTGCCGGCGGCCCCCACTTTGGAGATCCCTATCGCCCGCAGTGCCCGTTTGGCCACCGGAGCGTGCTTGTCGAGCTCGGCAGCAATAGCTTCCGCGATGAGTTCGGCCGGGTTGCGGGTCTTGTCCGCCCAGAGGTCGACGTAGATCGGAAGCCAATCCAGGTTTTCCGCTTCGGGAACGAGGTCTTGGCGGAGAAAGGTCGATTTTCCCGTCCGCCGCGGAGCCGCGAGAAACAGTCCACTTGTTGCGTTGTTGACGGGGCTACGGCCCGAGAGGATTCGGCAATATTCCTCGGCCAGTTCCTTGCGGTGGTAGATGAATTGTGAGTTCAGGATGGTCATTGGAACCCCCGATTACGTTGAATTATTTTTGGAAACGTAATTTACCATGCTAAAAATAATTGTTCGCAAAAATCCAAACAGGATCCGTGGAAGGCTCCCCATTTCCAGCTTGGCTGGTCGTTTGTTGTGCAGAAAACCTCAAGCTAACCCATCGTTTCGTAATGTCCTGAATTGGCCGGTTTTGCCGTGCTCGTAACATCATGAAAAACGTGCTCAAACCCGCATGGTTGAGCCGAAAACGACATCCCACCTACCGCTGCATGGTGTGCACGGTGCATTGAGCGAACGCGCGCGTCCATCGGATTTGACGGACTCTCCACGCACAGGCAGGCGATCAAGCCTGTGTCGCACTGGCTACGCCACTTCAGGCGCAGAATGACGTCATTCTTACCTTCAGGAATCTTTCCAATGGACATCCCCCGGATCTTCAACATTACCGAAAGTGCCCACCGCATCCATAACCCGATCACGCCCGAGAAACTCGCCACACTCGGCGCTGCGTTGCGCCTGGAGCCGGGGGCCCGGGTGCTCGACCTGGGCAGCGGTTCGGGGGAGATGCTGTGCACCTGGGCGCGCGATCACGGCGTCACCGGCACCGGCGTCGACCTGAGCGTGTTGTTCACCGAGCAGGCGATATCGCGTGCTGCAGAACTGGGGGTCACCGATCAGGTCAGCTTCATTCATGGCGATGCCGCAGGCTACGTCGCTGCCGACAAGGTGGCGGTGGCCGCCTGTATTGGCGCGACGTGGATCGGTGGCGGCGTCGCCGGCACCATCGCGCTTCTGGCGCGCAGCCTGCGTCCCGGCGGGGTGATCCTGATCGGCGAGCCCTACTGGCGCCAATTGCCGCCGACGGAGGATGTTGCCCAAGGGTGCCTGGCTGGCGCAATTTCCGACTTTCTCATGCTGCCGGAACTGCTCGCCTCCTTCCGTCGTCTGGGCTATGACGTCGTGGAAATGGTTCTGGCCGACCAGGACGGCTGGGACCGATACGAGGCGGCCAAATGGCTCACCATGCGTCGATGGCTTGAGGCCAATCCCGAGGACGAACTGGCCAGGGAAGTTCGTGCCCGACTGAGCTTGGAACCCGAGCGCTATGCTGCCTACACGCGTGAGTATGTGGGCTGGGGCGTGTTCGCGCTGATGGCGCGGTGAGCACCGCCGATCCGGTACATTGAGCCAGCGGCGAGGACTTTGGTATCCTCGAACTCCGGTTTTTCGGACACTTTCCTGGAATGACGCAGAAAACGACTTACTACGACCTGTTGGGCATCGCCCCGGAAGCGGACCTGGAGGCGATCAGCGCGGCATATCTGCGGGCGACGCGCGAACAGGGCATTGGCGGCGAGGCGGATGCGCTGCGCCAGAAACTGCTCAAACAGGCTTTCGAGGTGCTCTCCGACCCGGCCCGCCGCTCGGCCTACGATGCCGGGCTGGCCGGCCAGGACAACCTGGTTTTCCGCACGGCAGCCCCCCTGCAGGTCGAGGTCGGCCTGGGCAGTTCGCGGCGCAATCCGGTGCGCATCCTGCTCACCATCATCGCCACGCTGATGATCGTCGGCCTGGTCATGCAGGTCGGCGTGATGTTCAACGCCTACCAGCGGGTCAATGAGGCGAGCTTGCCCGATGCCACTGCGCCGGCTGCCGAAAAGGCCTATCTGCAGGATGTCTACCAGACCTACGGTATCCGTGCGGCGAGCAAGGAAGAGGCGGAACTGCTGCTGGCCGACATGCGCCGCAAGGAAGCCGCCGAGCGCGACCAGATGGCGCAGCAGCGCCAGCTGGAGGAACAGGAGCGCGCCCAGCGGCGTTTCGAGGAAGAGTCGCGCCGCCTCGGTGCGCAGGTGGCAGCCGCCAATCAGCGTGCCGAAGAGGAGGCGCAACGACAGCGCGAGGAAGAGGTCCGCCGCAAGGAAGCGCAGGAAAAGGCGCAGCAGGAGGCCGAACTGAGGAAGCGCGAGGCCGAAATTGCCCGTTTCCGTTCGCGCGCCTACCAGAGCGACGAGTGAGCCGGGCGGCATGTCGGGAAGACGGCTGCGCGGCGCGAAACTTGTCCTGATTGCCAGCCTGCTGCTCGGTGCGCTGCCCGCCTGTCAGCGTATCGGCGAACGGGATTTCGTCGGCAAGTGGCAGTCGTCGCGTGCCGTCACCCCGATTCACCTGGCCGCCAACGGCGAGTGGGAAATCCGCCAGGACGACGGCCGCGTGCTGCAATACGGCATCTGGCGCTATGCCGACAAGAAGCTGGTCTGGAGTTTCAAGCAGGGCGAACGGGTGATCGACGACCCGACTGTCGTGCTGGCGGTCGAGGCCAGGGAATTCCGGATCCGCGAACGCAATGGCGCGACGACGGTGTTCCGCCGCCTGCCCGATTAGGATTTCACCCGCCAGATATCCGGATCGGTCGTTTCCGCAAAGCCGAAGCCCTGTTCGCGGAACAGGCTCAGGCAGCAATCGACGACCCGTTCGTCGTAGAAGCGGCCGCGATGCGTGGTGATTTCCCCAAGTGCCGCATCAATGCCGAGGCCCGGGCGATAAGGGCGGTAGAGGTCGATGGCCTCGACCACGTCGGCCACCGTGATGATGCGGGCGCCGAGCATGATGGCGTCACCCTTGAGGCCGCGCGGGTAGCCCGAGCCGTCGAGGTGTTCGTGGTGCTGGTAGACCATCTCGGCGACCGGCCACGGAAAGTCGACGTTTTTCAGGATGTCGTAGCCGATGCGCGGGTGGGCCTTGATCAGCGCGAACTCGATTTCCGGCAGCCGTCCGGGGTAGCTGAGGATTTCGGCCGGCACGTGGATCTTGCCGATATCGTGGATCGCCGCTGCGAGGCGGATGCCGTGCACCTCCTCCTCGGCCAGGCCGAGATCCTGGGCGAGGCGGGTCGCCAGTTCGGCGACCCGGCGCTGGTGGCCGGCGGTGTAGGGGTCGCGCATCTCGATGGTTGCCGCCACCGCCTGGATCGCGTTTTCCATGCTCTTGTTGAGGCGGGTCAGGTTGCGGCGGCTCTCTTCCTGCAGGCGTTCGCGTTCGCTGACATCCTGGATGGCACCGTCCCAGGCCAGTCCGGCCTCGTCGCCCGGCGCCGGCTTGGCGTTGAAGAGCAGGTGGCGTTCCGCCTTGTCCGGGCCGCGCCAGTGCAGGGTCATGTGCAGGCGCTCGCCGCTGGCGGTCGAGGCGAGCAGGGCATTTTCCAGCGCCTCGCGTTCCTCGTCCGGGAAGCCGGCGAACAGCATGTCGGCATTTTCGAGCAGGGTTTCGGGTGAGATGCCGAGCACTTCACGGGCGCCGCGACTGGCGTAGGTCAGCTTCAGGGGGCCGGTGGCCTGCCGGGTGATTTCGAACAGTAGTTCAGGCACGTTGTCGGCCATGCTCAGGAAGCGGTGTTGCGAGGTCAGGCGGTCGAGCGTCGTCTCGATCAGGCCGGCCAGCCCGAGATAGAGGCCGAGGCTGTCCTTGCTCGGCGCTTCGCTGCCGCACTGGCCAAGGATCATGACGAATTCGGTATGCCGGCGCCCCGGCCCGAGCGGCAGGAAGGCCAGGGCATGCGGGGCGGGCAGGGCAAGGCCGGCAGTCACCAGGAAACCGCTGTCGAAAACCGCTTTCACGCTGTCGCTCGCCAGCACCGCCAGGTGTTCGCACACCGCCGGGTCGGCCGCATCGCAGTGCAGCAGATGCACCGAACCATCGGGCTGGCGGCTGGCGAAGGCGGCGACATCGGTGGCAAAAAAGCGGCGGATCAGGCGGCCCAGTTGCGGCCATAAATCCTGGTGCGACACCATGCCGCCCAGGTACTGGGCCGACTTGACGATGGCCGCCAATGCCGCATCGGGACTCAGGGTTCTCTCGCTCATGGTTTAGTCCGCCTGCATCGGACGGAGGTACAGGTGGTCGATGAAAGCATCGTCGAAATCCGGGTAGTGGGCAAGATTGACCAGCTTTGCCGAGCGGCGCAGGCGTTCGGCCATCGCCTGCGCCTGCCGGGAGATGAGCAACGCGGCGGCGCCGGCCGCTGCGGTATTGCCGGCCAGCTCGATACGGTCGGCGGCCAGCGGCGGCAGGAGGCCGATGGCTTGTGCGTTGCCGATGTCCAGGTAGCGCCCGAACAGGCCGGCAACGACGATCCGGCGCAGTGCGCCCAGGGGCACGCCGGCCGTCGCACCGAGCGCGGCGATACCTGCGCCGATGGCGGCCTTGGCGCGTTGCAGGGCATCGACATCGCGCAGGGTGAGGGCGAACTCCTGCTCGCCGACCGCGAAGGCGAAGGCGCCGGTGCCGTCGGCGAACTTGCCGGTCGGCCCGATCTGGCCGCTGCGCCGCAGGCAGGCTACCAGGTCGACCAGGCCCGAGCCGCACAAGCCCCGGGCGTGGTCGTCATCGAGGATGCGGTAGGCGAGCCGGCCACCGGTGGCCTCGCTGACGCGGAAAACCGCGCCGGCTTCGGCCGGTGCGCCGCAACTGCCGACGCCGCTTTCGAAGGCCGGCCCGCCGGCGGTTGCCGTGACCCACAGCGTCTCGCCCGTCCACAGTGCAATTTCGGAATTGGTGCCGAAGTCGATGAACAGGGCCGGGGACGGGCCATCGGTGAACGCGCTGGCGACCAGGCCGGCGATCAGGTCGGAGCCGACGAAGCCGCCGAGCGGCGGCACCAGCTCGATTTCGGCGCTGGCTGCGATGTTCCAGGCAGCCGCCCAGCGCGGGCTATCGCTTGCCGCGCAATCGACCGGCGCGGTCCAGTAGGCCGGCTGCAACAGCAGGCCGTGGTTCCTGGCGGCGAGCAGGGCCAGCATGGCGCTATTGCCGACCACGGTGACCCGGCCGAGGCGGCGCGGATCGAGGCCTTCGCGCCGTGTCACATCGTCGATCGCCTCGCCGATGGCGTTGCGGGCGGCAAAGGCCAGGGTTTGCGCCATCTCGGGCCTTTCGGCCGCCAGCAGCCGGGTCACGACATCGGCGCCGAAGCGGCCCTGCGGGTTCTTGCCCCAGCGTTCGGCCAGGCAGCGGCCGCTGGCCAGGTCGTACACGGCCAGCGAAATATGCGTCGTCCCGAGGTCGACCGCAGCCCCGCACGGGTGGCCGATACCCGGCGGTGGCGGGCGGTCGGCGGCAAAGCCGGCTGGCGTGCCGCTCAGGCCGGTGGGCGGCGTACGCCAGCCGGAAGGCGCTGCCGGGTTGATGATTTCCACCGTCAGGTCGGTGCGTGGGCGGATCTGGCAGGCCAGGCGCAGGCCGTCGGCCAGTTGTGCCTCGCTCAGTTGCAGTTTCTCGGCCGCTTGGGGCGGGCCGGCATCGCCGGCGAGCAGGCGCACCCGGCACAGGCCGCAGGCGCCGTGGCCGAGGCAGGCCGAACGGACGCGATAAGCGCTGCGGTCGAGGAGTTCGCGCAGCGACGGCCCGGGCTGGAAGCTCAGGCCATGCCGTTGACCATGGACGAGAATGGCGAGCTCGGGCATTGCCTCATTCCCCGTCGCGTGCGGCGATCAGGGCGGCGATATTGGCCGGTGCCGATTCGGGCGGGATTTCGCAGCCGGACGAAAGGATGAAGCCGCCGCGCTCGCGGAAGGCGGCAAGTGCCAGATGGGCGGCAGCGGCGATGCGTTGCGGGTGGGCGTCGAGGAAGTCGAGCGACTTGAGGTTGCCGAGCAGGCAGGTCTGCGGCAACAGACCGGCCGCCTGCTCGGGACTGACGTAATAGTCGAAGGTGGCGATGTCGGCCCCGGCCGCCGGGTACCAGGGCAGGATGGGGGCGGTCGGCCCGGCGATGTTGAGCCAGTTGGCGACGGCCCCGGCCTGGCGCAGGGCAGCGAACAGGCGTTGCAGCCGGGGCAGCAGCAGTTCGCGGAAAAAGGCCGGCGGCACCACGGCCGGCGAAGCGGCCGGGTCGAATACCACGGGCAGGTGCGCACCGGCCGCGATCTGCGCCTGGCCGTAGCGGATGGCGCAGGCGGTGGCGTAGTCGAGGGCGATTTCGAAGCGACCTGGATCGTCGGCGGCCAGGAAGAGGGCGGCTTCCATGCCGTAGAGCTGGGTGGCCAGGCTCATCGGCCCGAGCAGGCTGCCGGCGACCAGCGTCGTATCGCCGAGGGCGGAACGCAGGCGCGCGATGCCGCGCAAGAGTTCGGGCAGGCGCCCGTCGGCAGTCGGGTCGGGCAGGCGCAGCTGCCCCGCGTCGGCCCCGGGCGGCAGCACGTAGTCGGTGATCTCCGGATACTGCGCCTCGTAGAAGCGCAGGCGGGAGCCGATGGCCTCGCTTTCCAGGCCGAAATCCATGAAGGCGAAGACGGCATCGTGGCCGTAGTGGGCCTGGATCCGCAGCTGGCAATCGGCCATCAGCGCGCCATCCTGCACGTAGTCGCGCAGGGGGATGCCGCACCAGCGCGCGGCATGGCCGAACAGCTGCGGGGCGACAGGCGGCCGGTCGCCCGGGGTGAAGCGCACGGCAGCCAGCATGCGTTCGAGCCCGTTCATGGCGTGGCCCCGGTAAAACGCGCCTCGATGTAGCGGGCGCCATCGAAGGCATTTTCGGCGACGTAATCGACATCGAGATCGGCGGCGGCACACTGCTTCAGCGCGGCACCGCCGGCCACCACCCAGACGCTGCCCAGTCCGTGGGTGCGCAGGGCGGGGCGCACCCGGCGTACCTGCGGCACGATGCTGCTGATCAGGCCGCTGATCAGCACGCCGCTGGCGGCTTCCCGCGCCGTGGCGGCGACCAGCGTAGCGACCGGGCAGTCGCGGCCGAGATCGACGACGCGGTAGCCCTTGCCGATCAGCACCATCTTGACGATGTTCTTGCCGAGATCATGCACGTCGCCTTCCAGCGTGGCGACGATCAGGGTACCCCGGCTGTTTTCCGGCGGCACGCCTTCCGGGTAGAGCTCATGGACGACGGCGGAAACGGCGCGGCCGACGAGCATGATTTCGAGCAGGTTGAAGCTTTCGACGGTGCATTTGTCGTCGAGCCGGCGCATCGCCGTTTCCAGCCCGGCGGTGACGATTTTTTCCGCCGGGTGGCCGGCCTGGATCAGGCGCTGCGTCTCGGCCAGGGCGGCGGCATGGTCGCCGGCCAGCAGCACGTCGATCAGCGTGCCGAATTCATCAACTGCCGGGAATGCCGTATCCATGAGACCAGGGAGCCCAAGTAGATCGGGATTCCAATATAGACCCCGTCTCTCCCCGCAGCAAGCAGGATGGCAGTTGCCGGGGTCAGTGCTCCTGGTAGAGCAATGCCTGCGCGGTTTCGAACAACTCGCGCTCTTCGAAACGCACGTGGTCGTGCAACAGCGTGGCGAAGCTGTCCATGACCGCACGATCGGGGTTGCTCAGGCTGTCGTTGAGGGCGCGCAGCCGGGCATGTTCGTCCAGGGTGCGCTGGACCAGCGTCTCCTGTCCGATAGCGGCCAGTTTAACCAGCAGGCCCGCTTCCTCATCGCGAAAATGCCCTTCCAGGGTGCCGAGAAATTGCTCGCGCACCGTTGCGGCGGCTTGTTTGATCGCCTCCGGAGAGCCCGAATCGACAGCGAAGCGTGCGAGTCTGGCCAGCTTGAGGGCCAGGTGATGTTCGCGGGAGTGCTGAATCAGGGCGGCGTGGCGTTTCATGGTAGTCCTCTCCGGGCTTTGCTGCGTACCAGCGTCACCATCGTCGCGATGAAGACGAGCAGTACGAGCCCGTTGGTCAGCGCGGCGTATTGTCGCAGCGCGAAATGGTCGGTCAGTCCGCCGAGTACGCGGGCTGCCAGGGTCAGGTGAAGCAGGGCCAGCGGCAGGTAGAGGGCCGGGTGGTAGGGAATCTTGATCCGGGTAACCGCGGGAAAGATGATCGGGGCGTGGCCGAAGACCATGGCGAAAACGAAACCGAGGCTGATGGCGTGCAGCGCCGCATCGCGCCACCCATGGCCGGGGGCGAAGGCGCCGGCCAGGCCGAGCAGGCCGGCGACAGCCAGCCAGACGTAGCCGGAGAGCAGGCAGGCGGCAATGAAGCGGGTGAGCCCCTGCGTACCGATGTTGCGGCGGGCGATGTCGTATTGCAGCAGCCACAGCGCCAGGGCGAGCAGGCCGGCGGCGAACAGGCGGTCGGTGCCGAGGGCGGCGGCGAGCAGCAGCAGGCCGACGATGGCGATGAACAGTTTTTGGGCAATCGGCGGCGTGGGCAGGAAACGTGTCAGTTCCAGCCGCTCGCCGGCGATGGTGATGACCAGGAAGAGCAGCCACCACGGTACGGCGAGGGTGATGTCGCCACTGGCCAGCCAGGCCAGGTTGCCAACCAGCCAGCAGACGGCGCCGAGCAACAGCACCACGGTGAAGCTTGCCAGTTGGCGATGGATGGCGACGCCACTGGCGGCAATCAGCCCGACAGCGGCCAGCGTACCGAGGACTTGCCCGGCAAGCAGCGGTGCGCCGGCGAGCAGGGCGAGGCCGCCGGTGCCGGCAGCCAGCGGTGCGCTGTAGGCCCAGCCGTGGCCGATGGCGACGGCGCGCTCGAGGCTGATGACGGTGCCGAAAAAGGCGGCGATCATCAACGGCCCATGCACGCCGGCGGCCAGCGCGGCCGGTGCCGGCACGTCCCAGCCGAGGCGGGCCAGCCCGGCCAGCACGCCGCCGAGCAGGGAAAGCATGCCGAAGAACAGCAGGGGCAGGCGGCCGCCAGGGCTCAGGTCGGCCATCTAGGCGGCCCCGTCCTCTTGCCAGCCGAGGCGCAGCCTGCATTTCTCGCTCATCATCGACGGGTGCCAGGGCGGCTCCCACACCACCCGGATTTCCGGCTGGCAATCGACGGGCAGGATGCGTTCGAGTTCGGCATAGGCATCGTCGAGGATCAGGTCGCCCATCGGGCAAGCCGGCGAGGTCATGGTCATTTCGATCAGCACGCCCTGGGCGCTGGCCTCGATGCGATAGACCAGGCCGAGATCGACGATATTGGCGCCAACCTCGGGGTCGGCGACCTTGCGCAGGGCATCGCGTATCTGTTCGGTGTCGGGCAAGGCGCTCATGGTGGCTGGCGTTAGAATGCAGGAGGGGAAAATCGTAGCACTCGGGTTGTCGCCCGTATTTAGCAGGGAGCAAAAACAGCATGGAACGCTTCACAATTTCGCTTGATGAAGCCCTGGCCAGCCAGTTCGATCAATTGATCGCTGCGCGCGGCTACAGCAACCGTTCGGAGGCCGTGCGCGACCTGATTCGCGGCGCCATCGAGAGCGATCGCCTGCGCGAAACGCCGGCCGGTCACTGCGTCGCCAACCTGTCCTACGTCTATAACCATCACGAACGCGAACTGGCCGAGCGCCTGACCGGCTTGCAGCACGATCATCACGACCTGACCGTGGCGGCCATGCACAGCCATCTCGATCACGACAACTGCCTGGAAAGCGTCATCCTCAAGGGGGCGACCGCCGAAGTCCGCCAGTTCGCCGATGCGCTGATGGCCGAACGCGGCGTGCGTCACGGCAAGCTCAACCTCATCGCGCTGGAAGCCGAGCATCACCACGCCCACGACGAACACGGCGCCGCCCATGTCCACTACCGTCCCGCCCGCTGACACGCTTCCCGAGTCACCCTTGCCGCCGGGCGGCGAGACGGCATGGATCGAAGTCATCCAGAAGATGGACGAGGTCTACAACGACCTCCTGCAGTACGAAGTCGCCCTGGAAGAGAAGAACGCCGCGCTGGAAGAGTCGCACCAGTTCATCGAGAGCGTGCTCGCCTCGATGTCGGACATCCTGATCGTCTGCGACCGCAACGGCACGATCGAGGAAGTGAACCCCTCGCTGCGCCACATTGCCGGCAAGGCGGCCGAGGAACTGGTGCACACCCCGCTGTTCGACCTGTTTGCCGACGAGGCGGAGCGAAGCCGGGCGCGCGACATCTTCACCCGCCATGGCCGGGAAGGTGTGCACGACTGCGAATTCTTCCTGCGGGCCGGCGACGGTTCGACGGTGCCGGTGTCGATGAACTGCACGCCGCGCCTGTCGCAGACCGGCAAGCTGATGGGCATGGTGGTCACCGGCCGGCCGGTTGGCGAGTTGCGTCGGGCCTACTCGGCGCTGCGCCAGGCCCACGACGACCTGAAACGCACCCAGGGCCAGTTGCTGCACGCCGAGAAGATGGTGTCGCTCGGCCGCCTGGTGGCCGGTGTGGCGCACGAACTGAACAACCCGATCAGCTTCGTGCTCGGCAACGTGCTGTCGCTCAAGCGCTACGCCAGCCGGCTGGAAAGCTATCTGTCAGCCGTGCATGCCTGCGACGCCGCCGAGGATGGCCCTCTCCAGGCCATGCGCCAGGAATTGCGCATCGACCGCATCCTGGCCGACATGCCGCACCTGATCGACGGCATGATCGAGGGGGCCGAGCGCACGCGCGACATCGTCGATGCCCTCAAGCGCTTTTCGGCCGTGGACAAGGCGACGCCCGAGCAGGTCAATTTGAACGAGGTGGTCGAGCGTTCGGTACGCTGGGTGGTGCAGAGCGCCTCGGCCAAGTTTGCCGTGCGCATCGACCTGCCGCCCGACCTGCGTTGCTGCGGCTCGTCCGGCCAGTTGCAGCAAGTGGTGATGAACCTGGTGCAGAACGCCTGCGATGCGACGGCCCGGCAAGCGGAGCCGCGCCTGACGGTGTGCGGCGGCATCGAGCAGGGCCGCGCGGTGCTGCATTTCATCGACAACGGCCCGGGCATTCCGGAAGAAAACCTCAGCCGGCTGTTCGAACCCTTCTTCACCACCAAGCCGGTCGGCCAGGGAACCGGGCTCGGTTTGTCGATCAGCTACGGCATCGTCGACCGTCATGGCGGGACGCTCAGCGCCGGCAACGTCGCCGGCGGCGGGGCGGAATTCATCC
>ERZ1645189.209-NODE-209-length-13652-cov-3.285504_pt1 | contig 13652 bp, 10 predicted proteins | sample MGYA00575350_ERZ1645189 | MGnify/ENA primary metagenome ERZ1645189 (study PRJEB40845, sample SAMN11283421) | freshwater sediment metagenome | isolation source: river sediment | host: Sediment | place: India: Jajmau, Kanpur | collected 2015-12-17 ...
TGACCAAGGCTTTGTTGGAAAGTAAGATGAGTGCTTTAGCTTATGAGACCTTGGATGTGAACGGAAGTCTTCCATTGCTTAAACCCATGAGTGAGATCGCCGGTCGTCTCAGCGTCCAAGAAGGGGCGAAATACCTTGAAAAACCCTTCGGCGGCGCAGGCGTACTTTTAGCCGGCGTACCGGGTGTTCGCAAAGGCCATGTCATGGTCATCGGCGGCGGAACCGTCGGAACCAACGCGATCAACATCGCGATCGGCATGGGTGCGGACGTCAGCGTCTTCGATAAAAACATCGATCGTCTGGGCGAACTGGATCATCAGTTCGGCAGCCGGATCCAAACCATTTACAGTACTCCGGCAAGCATCCGGGAATACCTCAAGAAAGCCGACGTGGTGATCGGCGCCGTATTAATCCCCGGAGCCAGCGCACCGAAAGTCATTTCAAAAGAGATGTTAAGCTTAATGCGCAAAGGCAGCGTGTTGGTTGACGTGGCGGTCGACCAGGGGGGATGTTTCGAAACCACCCATCCGACCTACCATGACGATCCTACTTTTGAAGTCGACGGGATCGTCCATTATTGCGTCGCGAATATGCCGGGCGCCGTACCGCGCACTTCCACGCAGGCTTTGACCAACGCGACCTTGCGTTACGGACTCTTGATCGCGGATAACGGCGTAAGCAAAGCATTATTGAAAGATGCCGGTTTGATCGCGGGGATCAATACCTATCAAGGGAAACTGACCTATGAAGCGGTTGCGACCGCCTTGGATTTGCCTTTCACACCCTACACTGAACTTTGTTAGACGGGAGTACCTATGTACCATCACTCGGATCTAAAGCGGTTTTACTATTGCCCCCGATTGTTTTGGAGCGTTAACCGCGAACCGCGCGAGGCGTTTCGACGTTACGTTCGGATGGATCGTCCGATCAGCGATTGCCTGATCGAGAAACTCAAGATTGAAAATGCGTTTACCGCCGTGCAAGGGATCGATTGCGCGGTTGTTTTGCGTGCGATGGATTCGCATGATTGGATCTTGAAAGGTCGCTATGAAGCGGACGGACTGCGCGTCAAGATTCCGGCTTTGCATAAGACAAGCGAGGGATGGGACGTCTATTTCACGTATATGGGAACGTTGCCGAAAGCCGACGACGTCCGTTTCTATGCCAATCATTGTTGGGTGCTGACGCGTAATGACATCACGATTGCCAACATCTTCATCGTCCACTTCGATGGCGCATATGTCCGTCGCGGGGAGTTGGATGTCAATGCCTGCCTGCGCGTCTCGGATTGCTTCTACAAGGCGTCGGGCAAACCGCACATCAATATCACCGATAAGGTCAAAGACAAGATACGTGACCTGAAACCGGCCTTGGACGCGATGTTTTCGGTGGACGCGTGGGAAGACTATCCGATCACATTGGAAGAATGTCCTTATTCGGTCAAATGCGACCATTACGAGAAATGTTTCCATAACGAGAAGCCGTTGGATGACCATTCGGTCGTGTTCTTAAGTCAATCTTCGCATCGTCAAGAGATGATCGAACTGGGAATCAACCGATTATCCGATATCCCCCTCGACATGATCGAAGGAACACGCGTCCAATTCGCCCAAATCATGGCGGATCGCATGGGCGGGTTGTTCGCGGATCGTTTCGCGCTGACCGATTGGCTGGCACGGACCCTTGCGGGACCGATCTCATTTTTGGATTTCGAATGGGATACCTATGCCTTGCCGCCGTTTGAAGGGATGCATCCTTTCGATGTTCTGCCATTTCAATATTCGCTGCATGTCTTGGAAAACGGCGTGCTACGTCATATGGAATTTCTCGGCACGCAGGATTGCCGGTTGGGATTTATCGAAAACCTATTGCGCGAGTTACCGCATGAAGGAACGATCTATGCCTACAACGCGATGGGCGCCGAGGCGATCCGTTTGCGTGAGTTGGCGGAAATGTTTCCGGAGTATCAGGTTGAAATCCAAGACATCATCGCACGGATGCGCGATTTGGCCGAACCGTTTATCGGCGGGTTGGTCTATGATCTTAAAATGCGAGGTAATTATTCCTTGAAGAAAATCATCTCCGCCGTCAATCCGGATTTATCGTATTCCCAACTTTCGATCCAACACGGGATGGAAGCGGTCTATCAATACCGCGAAATGGAAGACTCCGAAGACGAAGATGACGGAAGAAGCAAGAAAGAACTCTTGGAATACTGTTCGATGGATACGTTCGCGATGGTGGAAATCTTCCGCTGGCTTACGGAATTAGTCGGGCAAAATCACCTATCGAAACGAAATATTGATTAAAATGATTCTATAGAAAAGCGAGGTGGCCACATGCCCAATATCGCAACCCATGGATTGCTTGCGCAGGAAGTACTGGACAAAGCGCCTTTCGACGTACTGGCGGACGTGATCCGTCGTTATCCGAAAGCGTATTTCTTGGGATCCAACGGTCCGGATTTCCTCTTCTACTACAACGCCTTGCCATGGCAAAACGCGCAAGGCGCGAAACGTTTCAACCGATATGGGAATCGTGTCCACAGCGAAAAGATCGATGCTTTCTACCATAAAGCGGTGGAAGTGATCCGGCGATTTGAAGATCGAACTCTTCAAGAAACGGCGATCTCTTTCTTAGCCGGACATCTGACCCATTGGAGTTTGGACACGGTCGCCCATCCCTATGTCTTCCACAAGACGGGACCGATCGCCGGTGAAACCCGCTATTGGCACTACCGTTTGGAAAGTAACATCGACATTCTGATGGTCAAACAAATCAAAGGATACTCCTTGAAGGACTTCGACGCACCGCAATTGGTCAACGCCGACGCTGTCACTCGTAAAGCAGTCGCGATGCTATATCAGCCGATACTCAAAGAAGTTTATGACGAAGATGTTAGCGTCGAGGAACTGATCGAATGCATGACATCCTTTCATAAGGTCGCACGCTTGTTGAATGACCCGCTGACATTGAAGTTTCCGTTGGTCGCGGCGATCGAACGACATTTCAAGATCGAATGGAAGTTTTCCGGACACATGGTGATCGGACGCATGGACACGACGCGCGATATCTTAAATTTAAAACACACGTCATGGACCCATCCTTGCGATGCGGGCATGGTTTTCAACGACTCCTTCATCGACCTCTACCAACAGGCGAAAGAACGTGCCACGGGAGTCTTATGCGCCTTAAACGACGTTCTGTATAAACATAGCATGCCCGGGCAGTTGATCTCGCTGATCGGGGATCGGACGTATGATACCGGACTGAAAAATCCGCCTGAAATGCTACACTTCAATCCGATCTATTAGGAGGTCACCATGCGTATTTGCGATTTGCACGCCGACATCGGAATGGATGTCTTGGCGAAAATAAAAAACGGCGAAACGGATGTGTTGCGAAACCATCATATCCCCAAGCTTACCGCAGGAGAGATCGGTTGGATCGGTATGGCCTGTTTTTTCGAAGGCTTTGAGACGATGGACGACCTAACGTCGATGGTATCAAGCTTGCGTCAAGAAATCCTTTCCAATCCCGATACGTTGCATTTCTATGTCGGCGGCGCGTCATCACCCCATAAAATCAACGCGATGATGACGATCGAAGGCATGTGCATGATCCAAAAGGATGTCCAACAAACCTTGACGTGGTGCTACGAGCAAGGCGTACGGATCGGATCGCTCAGTTGGAACGACCAAAACGCCTTATCGACCGGCGTCAAAGGGGATCCGTCGCGCGGATTGACGCCGTTGGGGATCGAAGCGATCCAAACGATGAACCGACTCAAGATGATCGTGGATGTCTCCCATGCTTCACAGAAAAGCTTTTGGGATATCCTGGCGGTCAGCGAAGCGCCGGTCATCGCGACCCATAGCAACGCCCGTTCGCTTTGTGATTCCGCCCGCAATCTGACCGATGAGCAGATCCTTGCGATCGCGCGCAAGGGAGGTTTGATCGGATTGGTGGCGGCTCGGCATTTCATATCTTCCGATGCTTCCGACCAAACCAGCGATACGCTCGCCAAACATGCCCGCCACATCGCGGACCTGGCCGGGATCGACGTCTTGTCCATCGGTTTCGATTTCATGGATTTCCTGAATCCTCCGTTTGGGAAAACCGCCATGGCGCACGATCTTCAAGACGCATCGCAATCACAGAACTTAATCCTTGCGTTACGCGACAACGGATTTTCATCGGATCAGATCGAACAGATCGCTTGGAAAAACGCGCAACGCTTCTTTTCGGAAAACCTATAGTCGTAACAAATCATCGAAATTCCCGATCTTTTCCTTAAATCGTTAGACTCCCATAAATCGCCAGAAACAGGTATAATACCTGTAAGGAGGAGTTGCTTATGAAACTCAATATTCACGGAAAGAATGTCACGATTACCGAAGCGATGGAAGCCCGTACCGCGAAGAAACTCTCATTTTTGGAAAAGTACTTCATGATCGACGAAGATACGGACGCCAATGTCGCCGTCAAGGTGAATCCGACCAATCTGAAGGTCGAAGTGACGATCGTCACGAAAATCGGACTGCTTCGCGCCGAAGTCGTCCATGAAGATTATTATGCCGCCGTGGATTTGGCCATCGACAAACTGGAAGATCAGATCCGACGCCAGAAGACGCGCCTGTCGCGCCGTCACCGCGAGAAACTTTCGATCAATTTCGCCCAGTCCGTGAGCGAGGAAAACGCGAAGGTGAAGGAAGAACCGGTCCGTACGAAGACGATTCTCGCCAAGAAGATGCCATTGGATGAAGCCATCATGCAGATGGAAATGCTGGGACACTCGTTCTTCATCTATACCGATGAGGAAACCGAGGAAATCGCCGTCGTTTACAAACGGCTTGCCGGAGGTTACGGCTTGCTGGAGACGACACGGGAATAATCACTACCAAGGACGGCAAATCGCCGTCCTTTTCTATTGAACAAAATGGAATTGTGCTATAATGAAAAAAAGCGGGAGGATCCTATGTCAATTCGAAAAAAACTCAAAGATTTCATCGCCCCCATCGAGGAAGATGAAGTATTGGAACTGGATGAAGAAGAATCGAAGAAGTTAAGCGACTACGAACAACCCCAGAACAAATCCCTGTCCAAGGCGGCGCTTGATACAAAAATGGTTCTGTTTGAACCGCGTTCGTTCGACGAAGCGGAAGAAGTGGCGCGTCACCTCAAAGAACGCCGTGCCGCCGTCGTCAACTTACATCGTCTGCCACGCGATTTCGCCCAACGTACGATCGATTTTCTGACCGGCGTGGTCTTCGCGTTGGATGGTTCGATTCAAAAGGTCGGTCACAACGTGATTCTTTGTACTCCGAAATCGATCGGCGTCCATGGCAAGATCGATCTGGAAGGCGAAGACGCCGACTAAGCGATTCTTGAACTTTTCGCGGGCTTATGGCATAATGTCAATGCCTGCCGCACGGGGGGTATAACATGGAAGTCCCAAAACCGAAATTCCGTCTTATGAAGAACGGATACGATCGTTTCGCGGTGGATGATACCGTGGACCGCTTGCTGTTCGAGAACGAGACAATGCGCCAACAATTGGATTCGTACCGCAATCAAGTGGATCATGCGGCGACCCAGTTCAGCCAAATCAAAAGCCGATATCAAGCCTTGGTTTCCGAATTGACGATCCGCGAGAAAGCCGCGGACGACATCGCGCGTTTAGCGTTGAAGGAAGCCAATACGATCATCGATACGGCGCAAAACAACGCCGACACGATCGTTCGCGAGGCGCTTTCGACCGCACGGATGTTGCTGACGGAAATCGCCCGTATCGGACAAGATGCCAAAGATGTCAAGGTCGAGATGCAGATGAAGTTACAGGCGTTACAGAAAGCGTTGGAAGAATTCGAAATTCCGGCCATTCCGAGCGCCGAACATTTATACAACGACGAAGAACAAGACAAGCCCGTTTGAGATGTTTCAGAGACTTTCCGGTCGGTGCGAGGAAAGACAGGATCAAACCGGGATATCACTTGCGAGTCGCTTTTCCGATAGGTAGGGAAAGCCGGTCACTCCGTTATCGTGTCGAGGGCGGCCATTTTGGCCGAACTAAGGTGGTACCGCGTAATAACGTCCTTAGCAGGACGTTTTTTTATGAAAGAGGAGCGAAACAACATGGATTATAAAGATACCTTATGGATGCCGGATACGGCATTCGAGATGCGGGGCAATCTCACGAAAAAAGAGCCTGTTTACCAAGAACGGTGGAAAGAGATGGATCTCTATGCCCGGATGCTCGAAAAGCGCGACGGGGCACCGACTTTCGTCTTGCACGATGGCCCTCCGTATGCCAACGGAAACATCCATATCGGACATGCCCTGAATAAGATCTTGAAAGACACGGTCGTCCGGAGTCGTTTCAGAATGGGCTATCAAACGCCCTTTGTCCCGGGATGGGATACGCACGGACTACCCATCGAAAGCGCGATGCAGAAACTGGGATACAATCGCAAGCAAATGAGTACGGCCGAGTTCCGTAAGCTTTGCCACGAATACGCGGTCGAACAAGTCGCGAAGCAAATGAAGGATATGAAAGCCTTGGGGACGGTCGCCGACTACGACCATCCGTACATCACCCTTCAAAAGGAATTCGAAGCCAATCAGATCGAAGTCTTCGCGAAGATGGCGTTGGAAGGCATGATCTACAAAGGCTTGAAACCGGTCTATTGGAGTCCTTCCAGCGAAAGCGCGTTGGCGGAAGCCGAAATCGAATATCATGATAAGAAAGATCCGACCGTCTTTGTCGCCTTCGACGTCGTCGACGGAAAAGGGGTCTTGAATGATAACGAACGTTTTGTCATTTGGACCACCACGCCATGGACCTTGCCCGCAAACTTGGCGATCTGCTTAAATCCCGATTTGGAGTATGCGGTCGTACAGAGCGAAAAGGGAAGGTTTGCCTATTTGAACTCATCCGCCCAAAAGTTAAGCGAACAATTCAACTTCGAGACCTGGAAAGTCGTCAAAACATACAAAGGGTCCGACTTGGAAGGGATCCTCACGCAACATCCGTTCTATGATCGCACGTCGTTGGTCATCTTGGGCGACCATGTTGAAGAGGATGGGACGGGATGCGTCCACACGGCGCCCGGGCACGGCGTCGACGACTTCATCGTCGGTCAAAAATACGGGTTGGAAGCGTTCTGCCCGGTCGATGGCCATGGGAAAATGACGATCGAAGCCGGCGAATGGTTGGTCGGACAATTCGTCGACGATGCCAACAAGACGATCATCGCCAAACTCGAAGAAATCGGTGCGTTGTTGGCGCTGGAATGGATCACCCACAGTTACCCGCATGACTGGCGGACCAAAAAACCGGTCATTTTCCGTGCGACCACCCAATGGTTCGCTTCGATCGCGATGATCCGCAAGCAATTGCTTGAACAGATCGACGCGGTGAACTGGATCCCGGAATGGGGTCAGCTGCGTATGAACAATATGATCAAGGATCGCGGTGACTGGTGCATTTCCAGACAACGTGTCTGGGGCGTGCCGATTCCGATCTTCTATACCGAAGACGGGAATCCGATCATGGATAAGGAAGTCTTCCAACATGTCGCCGATCTTTTCAGGGAACATGGTTCCAACGTCTGGTTTCAACGCGACGCCAAAGATTTATTGCCTGAAAACTATACCCATGTAGCTTCACCCAACGGTAAATTCACAAAAGAAACCGACATCATGGACGTCTGGTTCGATTCGGGATCTTCGCATACCGGTGTCATCAAAGAGCGCGGCGGTATCTTGCCGGTCGACCTCTATCTTGAAGGATCCGACCAATACCGCGGTTGGTTCAACAGTTCGCTGATCGTTTCGACCGCCATCAACGGGTTTGCGCCGTACAAAGGCGTTTTATCGCACGGTTTCGTCCTTGACGGAAAAGGCGAGAAGATGAGCAAGTCCTTGGGAAATACGGTCGAACCCAATAAAGTCGTCCAAACCTCGGGGGCCGATGTCTTACGTTTATGGACCGCATCGATCGCCTATCAATCCGATGTCCGCATCAGCGATGATTTACTCAAACAAGTCATGGAAAACTACCGCAAGATCCGCAATACCTTCCGCTTCATGTTAGGGAATGTGAATCCCGCGGATTTCGATGGTTCCATGGTAGTCGCGACGGATCGCTTGACGACGGTCGACCGCCATGTCCTCGCGCTTCTTAACGATGTCATCCGGACATCGTTGGATGCCTATCAGCGCTACGACTTCATGACGGCCGTTTCTTCCGTCTCCAATTTCTTGACCAACACGATGTCCGCCTATTATCTGGACTTTACCAAAGACATCCTTTACATCGAGAAGAAAGACGGGTTGCGCCGTCGCCAAGTCCAAACCGTTCTCTACCACACGATCGATGCGCTCACAAGCTTGTTGGCGCCGGTTTTGGTCCATACGACCGAAGAGATCTGGGATCATTTCAAACCGGGATCGGAGTCCGTGCATTTGGGCGAATTCCCGCAAGTTCTAACGATCGAAGACGAAGACAGTTTGAAGGAAGATTTCGAACAACTCTTCCAACTTCGCTCCGTCATCTTCAAAGCCTTGGAAGATGCGCGTAACGCGAAAACGATCGGGAAATCCTTGGAAGCCGCAATCCATGTCACCATCAGCCCCGCTCTTGGGAAGCTGATCCAAAAGCACCTTGGCGATCATTTCGCCCAATGGTGCATCGTTTCATCGGCCCACGTCGAAACCGACGGGGAAGGCGCAAGCCGCGTCGACGTGTCGGTGGCGAAAGGCGTCACGTGCCCGCGGTGCTGGAATGTCACCGAACATGGACAGGAAGACGGACTCTGTCCGCGCTGCCACGCCGTCCTCCATCACTAAAAACGGAAACACATCCTTGCGATGTGTTTTCTTTATGTCGATTGACTGATATAATGACGATGATGAAAACCTATGAAATCACCTCGTTGACCAACGAAAAAATCAAACATTGGGCAAAATTAAGCCAAAGCAAACATCGTCGTGCGACCGGTTTGTTTCTTGCGGAAGGATATCATCTTGTCCAAGAAGCGGCCATCGCCGGATTGATCGATACCTTGATCCTTGTGAAAGGAAAACAGATCGACATCGAAACGCCAACGATCGTGGAAGTGACGGAAGAGATCATGAAGAAACTCTGCGGCACCGAGTCGCAAAGCGACGTGGTGGCCGTTTGTCGGCTTTGGAAACAAGAAGGGGAGTTGGGGGAACGCGTACTCCTTTTGGATCAGTTACAAGATCCGGGGAATGTCGGTACGATCATCCGTACGGCACGTTCGTTCGGATTCGACAGCGTCGTGCTTTCCGAAAACACCGTGGACCTCACCAACGATAAAGTGATCCGTTCCAGCCAAGGCGCGATTTTCCATATGCCGGTATATCAACGCAATCTATACAAAACGATTGACGAGCTGAAGCAAAACGATATTTACATCCTTGGGACCGGACTGCAGGATGCGCTGCCGATGTCGCACATACCTTGTTTGGACGCGGTCGCCATCGTCGTCGGAAACGAGGGGCAAGGCGTTCGTGAAAGCGTGTTAAAACGCTGCGATGCGGTCACGAAGATTGAGATCGACGGATTTGAAAGTCTGAACGTCGCCGTCGCGGCCGGAATTCTGTGCTATCATTTCCGGAAAGGTTGAAAATCCGCCAAAATCGGCATATAATAGTCCTATCTCATCGACGGGACACAGTAGCGGCATCCAGAGAGAACGGTCTAGGCTGAAAACCGTTTACACCTCCGCGAATTTCATCCCCGAGTGGAGCCAATCCCTCCCGGCCCAAACCGTTATCCAAAATCAAGGTGCGTCTACGGACGAATCAGGATGGTACCGCGTATTCTTTACGTTCCTGTGATCGGAACGTTTTTTTATTGAAAGGAACAAACCATGATCGATGTAAACAAACTTCAAGAAGAAGGCAAGGCTGCCATCGAAGCGGCCAACGATTTGACCGAGTTAGCGAATGTCCGCAATGCGTACCTATCCAAGAAAGGATATGTCGCGGGCTTGATGACGGAGATGAAGAATCTACCCAACGAGGAGAAACCCGCGTTCGGGGCGTTGGTCAACCAGGTCAAACAAGAATTGGAAACCGCGTTAAGCCAGCAAACGCAGAAACTCGAAGCGCTGGCCTTATCGAAACGACTCGCGGAAGAAAAAATCGACATCACCCTAAGTGCCAGCGCGCCTTTGGTCGGCACCTTACATCCGTTGACGATCGTCCGTCAGGAAATCGAAGATCTTTTCATTTCGATGGGGTATACCGTCAAGGAAGGACCGGAGGTCGAACTGGATTTCTACAATTTCGAACGCGCGAACATCCCGCAAGACCATCCGGCACGCGACATGCAAGATACCTTCTATATCGACCTTCAAACCTTGCTTCGTACCCATACGACCGCCATACAGACGCGGGCACTGGAAGAATTTGCGGGAAAAACACCGGTCAAACTCATCTGTCCGGGAAAAGTGTATCGGAAAGATGATGACGATGCCACGCACAGTCATCAATTCGTCCAAATGGAAGGACTGGTCGTCGGCGAGGGCATATCGATGGCCGATTTGAAAGGCACGTTGGAGCTCTTGGCGAAACGCATGTTCGGAAAAGAACGTGTCATCCGTTTCAGACCTTCGTACTTCCAATTCACGGAACCGAGCGTCGAAGTCGACGTTTCCTGCCACATCTGTAAAGGCAAGGGTTGTCCGACATGCAAAGGGACCGGTTGGATCGAGATTCTCGGCGCCGGGATGGTTCATCCCAACGTCTTGACGATGGCGGGATTTGACGCGGCGAAAGTCAGCGGCTTCGCCTTCGGACTTGGCGTCGAACGCGTCACCCTTCTTAAATATGGCATTGACGATATCCGGCATCTTTATACCAACGACATTCGCTTCTTGAGCGGATTCCGTCGGTTCGAATAGGAGAATCACCATGAACGTAAGCATGAAATGGCTGGGGCGATATGTCGACCTCGGCGTAATCAAACCTTCAGAGTTAGCGGATAAATTGACCTTGGCGGGATTGGAAGTCGAAGGCATCCAAACGTTGGCGCAAGGAACGAATCTGGTCATCGGGAAAGTATTGACCTGCGTCGATCACCCGCAATCCGATCACTTGCATGTCTGTCAGGTCGATTTGGGCGCCGAAACCACGCAGATTGTCTGCGGCGCGCCGAATGTCGCGGCCGGACAACATGTCATCGTCGCGAAAACCGGCGCCGTCTTACCGCAACTCACGATCAAGTCCACGATCGTCCGCGGCGTCGAAAGCAACGGGATGATCTGTTCGCTAAGCGAACTGGGTGTCAATCCGAAGTATTTAAGCGAAGATCAGAAAAACGGAATCGAAGTCTTGGGCGAGGACGCGATCGTCGGCCAAGATCCCTTGGCGTATCTTGGCCTTGATGATGTGATCTTGGATATCAAACCGACTCCCAACCGTTCGGATTTCAACGCCATGTGGTCGATCGCCATGGAAGTCGGCGCACTTTTAAACCGCGACGTCCATTTACCGGATGGTCGAAGCGCGGCCAAACACGGAAGCGAAACGAAGTTGGTCGTCGGATCGACGACCGATGCCTGCCCGACGTTTTTCGGGAAAATCATCAATCACGTCACGGTCAAGGAATCTCCGAAATGGATGAAAGAATCCTTGATGGCTGTCGGGATCAAATCCATCAATAACGTGGTGGATATCTCCAACTACGTCATGGTCGAAACCGGCCAACCTTTGCATTTCTATGACTTGGCGAAAGTTCCATATCAAGAACTGATCGTCAAAGATCAACTTGACGAAGAAATGAAAACCTTGGACTTAGGCGTCATTCATCTTCAACCCAACGACTTGGTCATTACGACCCATGATGTTCCCATCGGATTGGCCGGAATCATGGGCGGGGATGATTCGAAGATCGACGAACATACGCAAGGCATCATCATCGAAGCGGCGACGTTCTCGCCGGTCCGGATCCGCAACACGTCGCGTCGAGTCAATTTGATGACGGAAGCGAGCTTGCGTTTCCAAAAAGGACTCGAACCGCAAATGGCCGATAAGGCAATGCACCGCGCGGTCGAATTGTTGATTGAATACGCGGATGCGACCGGATTGGAAGCGACGGTCGAATACGGTAAAAAAGAAGTCGTGTTACCCACGGTCAGCGTAACGCATACGCATATCGAAGCGCTTTTAGGCGCCAAGATCGAACCGGAAGAATGTTTCGATCTTCTTAAACGGCTCAACTTACAGCCGCGACGCGATAATGACCTTTTCACCTGTACGATTCCTTCCTACCGACAAGACCTAACCATCGCGCAGGATTTGATCGAAGAGATCGGACGCATGGTCGGGTATGATCGGATCGAAGGGAAACTGCCGAAAATGGAAACGGTCAGCGGCGAACTCGACGCGAAACAAAAACAACGGCGCAAAATCCGCGCGTTGTGCGTCGGTTTCGGGATGACCGAAGCGATTACGTATACCTTGGTTTCCCAATCAAAAATCGAAGCCACCGTCGACCCATACGGGAAAGCCTATGAGATCTTATCGCCGCTCAGCGATGAACGCCGATATTTGCGTGTCGGGATCATCCCGAGTTTATTGGAAAGCGCGGCGTATAACTCCGCCCGCAAAGCGAAAGATTACCAACTCTTTGAAATCAGCGAAGTCTATGCGGAAGGTAAATATCAGGAACGTTTGGCGTTTGTCTTGAGCGGAAACCTGACGCGTTCGTTGTGGCAGAAACAAACCTATCCGGTGGATTTCTATACCGGAAAGGGATACCTGGAATCCATTCTCAAAGAAATCGGTTTCGATGCATCGCGTTTACGCTATGTTCATCCGAACCAAACCTACGCGAGCTTCCATCCGTATCGCAGCGCGCAGGTTTATGTCGGTAAAGAGTATTTAGGAATCGTCGGCGAAATCCATCCGAAACTGGCATCCGATCTCGGTCTGTCGCCCGTCATCCTCTGCGAAATCAACCTTGACGTGTTGCTTGACCAAAAACCTTCGAAAATCAAGTTTGTCCCTGTCAACAAGTACCCGGTGGTCCAGCGTGACATCGCCTTGGTCGTGGATGAAAGCATCGAAGCCGGGGCGATCGAAGCTCTCATCAAAAAAGAAGGCAAAATCGTAAAAGAAATCCGCTTCTTCGACGTCTATACCGGACAACATGTCCAACAAGGCTTTAAATCGGTCGCGATCAGTCTCTTCTATCAAGCCGCCGATCATACGCTGGAAGAGAGCGAAATCGGTGAAGTTCACAATAAAATCGTCACCGCGCTCGAGAAAGAACTCGGCGCGAAACTACGCGCTTAGAAAATCCGTGAAAATTCGACCGGGGTTTGGTATAATATTCAAGTAAAAAAAGGTGGTAACTCAATGGGACGCGCATTTGAAGTAAGAAAAAACGCGATGGCGAAAACCAACGCCGCAAAAACCAAGATCTATTCAAGATTCGGTCGTGAAATCTACGTCGCGGCCAAAGCCGGGGTACCGGATATCGATATGAATGTCGGACTTCGCCGCATGGTCGAACGCGCGCGGGCGAATCAAGTACCGGCCGATGTCATCAAACGGGCGATCGAAAAAGCCAAAGGCGGTTCGGACGAATCCTATTCGGAAGCTCGTTATGAAGGGTT
>ERZ1645189.211-NODE-211-length-13526-cov-5.097172_pt1 | contig 13526 bp, 14 predicted proteins | sample MGYA00575350_ERZ1645189 | MGnify/ENA primary metagenome ERZ1645189 (study PRJEB40845, sample SAMN11283421) | freshwater sediment metagenome | isolation source: river sediment | host: Sediment | place: India: Jajmau, Kanpur | collected 2015-12-17 ...
GTACTTTAAAAATCCCACCCGCCTCTGACGGGATTCCCGGGCCGGGAGAGATAACAATGTGGCTGTAATTATTGAGTTTATCAAACGGGATTCTGTCGTTAAGTACAATGTCTACTTCCAGAGTGCATGAACTGCGCAGAAGATGGAGTACATTGTAAACGAAGGAGTCGTAATTGTCTATAAGCAGAATCCTGTTCATACGGCAAAAGTATATATTTTAGTACATTTGTCATAAATATGAAGGGAATAACGGATATAAAATCTGCTGTTAATCAGATGAACAGTTTTGGAGCTGCGGGAGAACCATTTCTCTTTGCGTTCGACTACGAACTGTCAGAAGCTTTGTTTATCCCTGCTCCACTGGACGAAAAGAAGGTTTTGTTCCGCTTTGGAGGTGTCTCAAACTACCGCCGGCCAGATGACTGTTCTGCGAAGGATCCGGCACTCAGGATTGTTAAGCAGGTCGAGTATCCGGAATATGAGGATAAATTCGGCATAATCCTGAAAGGCCTCAGCAGGGGAGATTCCTATCTTGCAAATCTGACATGTTCTACAGAGGTTGAGTCAGATGTGAGCCTGAAAGAGATTTTTCTGGCCACAGAATCCCTTTTTGGAGTATATCTGCCCGGGAGATTTGTCTCATTCAGCCCGGAGAGATTTGTGAGGATAGAGAACGGAGTTATTTCATGCTGCCCGATGAAGGGAACAATAGATGCTGCTGAACCTGACGCAGAGTACCGGATACTTCATGATTACAAGGAGAGTTGTGAGCATAATACAATTACAGACCTGATAAGAAATGACCTGGGAATGGTCTCGGAAAGAGTATGGGTAGAACGCTTCAGGTATATTGACAGAATTGTGACAGACAGGGGAGAGATTCTTCAGGTCAGTTCAGATGTGAGGGGAGAGCTAAACCAAGGCTGGCAAAACAGGCTTGGCAGCTTGATTCTGAATCTTCTTCCGGCTGGATCAATTTCAGGCGCACCAAAGCCATCCACAGTGAGACTGATTGCCTCTGCAGAACAGGAGAGGAGGGGATTTTACACAGGAATAGCAGGTTATTTTGACGGAAAGGTGCTCGATTCTGCTGTTCTCATCAGGTTTATTGAGGAGAGGGAGGGTGGAAAGCTCTTCTACAGAAGCGGTGGCGGAATAACTGTTAACAGTGATGTAAGGGATGAGTATGAAGAGATGCTGGCCAAGATTTATCTTCCGCTTAGAAAGATATGTGCAGGATATTAGATGGTAAAACTGAGCAGATGAATTTTATTGAGTCCATAAAGATAACAGATGGCGTTCCGCAGAACCTGGAGTTACATGCCGGGCGGGCCTCCCGCACCATTTATGACCATTTTGGAATCAGGGGAGGCCTCCCCCTGCAGGAGATCCTGCACGAGGCCCGCCGCCACCCTCAGGGCCTGTACAAAATGCGCATCCTTTACTCAAAAGAGATTATCTCAATAAACTGCGAAGAGTATCGGCCCCGCAATGTCAGATCGCTTAAGCTGGTTGAAGGCGGCAATATAGAATACAGCTACAAGTACGAAGAGAGAAGTTCACTTAACAGACTGCTTGAACAAAAGGGAGAGTGCGACGATATTCTAATTGTAAAAAACGGGCTCATTACTGACACCTCTTATTCAAATATTGTTTTTGGTATGGGTGGAAAACTATTCACCCCGTCGTCATTTCTGCTCAACGGGGTGAAAAGAGAGTTTCTGTTAAAGAGTGGGATTATTACTCAGACAGAGATAAGTCCTTCTGATATCGCCTCCTGTGACAGCATTTTCATGATTAATTCAATGCTGGACATGCATCCTGTAGAGAGGATTCTCTTTTGATGCTAAAGCTTGTTATGGCTCCCGTCACAGAAAGGTTTGTTCTTAGAATGCTTGCATCCGCACAGGTAGTGTGTTCCACCTTTGTCGGCCCTGAAGGCAAGCGGCGTGAATTCTCCCCCTTTGTGTGATCCGTCGCAGTAGGGCTGATTCTTGCTCTCACCGCATGCGCACCAGTGATAATTCTTTCCCTCTTCCAGGTCCACTACAAATGGACCCTTCTTTGCAATTTTAGGTTTCATTTTACACCTCCGCTTTAAGTTGTTGACTTAAAGTTAAAATAATTCCGGTGTAAAAGCAATAAATTATTTTACAAATGCTTTGCCCATAGGCAGAACAACCTTTCCGGCAAGGTCATTTATTATGATCCCGGCCATCATATACCATGCAGCAAGAGCACAGAAAATAAGTTCGAAACCTGCAACCTTGTTGAATACAGGGTAACCGAAGTGTCCAATAACAAGTAAAATGAACCCGATCAAAAGCAGGCCGAATGTAATTGCCATTGCCTTATGAACACGAAGTGATGCGATAAACATAATCACTGTGTATAGTGTCCAGGCAAGCATAAAATATCCCACATCTGTGTGGCTTGAAGCATAGATGCCATAATAGTTAAGCATCCAGATGATTCCAAGTCCAATCCAGAAGCTGCCGTAGGCAACAAATGCACTGTATCCGAAGTTATTTCCCATTTTTTGCTCCTGAAATCCGGCTATCATCTGAGCAAGTCCGCCAAAGATGAAACCCATTGCCACAACAGGGCCAAGACCAAGAAGGCCAATGTTGTGAAACTGCAGCAGAAGCGTTGTCAATCCAAATCCTGCAAGTCCGACAACTGCAGGGTTACCCATTTTTTTCTCCATTTATCTTAGTATAAAAATTTTTAAGCGCGCAAAGATAATTGGAAATAATTAATACTTTTGCTTTGAATGAAATTTAACAAAAAATATAGTTTATGAAAAAGATTATAATGGCCGCAGCATTGGTTTTTTCTTCGGTATTTCTCTCTGCTCAGGAAAAGGATAATGGAAATGTAGTCAATGCAGGAGACATGGTTCCTGAGTTCAAGGTAAAGATGTTTGACGGAAAAGAGACAGATATTAAAGCACTTAGAGGAAAGGTTGTTCTTATAAACTTCTGGGCTACATGGTGCCCTTCATGCATTCAGGAGCTGGCCGTGGTTCAGAAGGAGATAATTGACAGATTTGCAGGTAAAGATTTTGTATTTCTTCCAATTTCCAGAGAGGATACATACGAGAAGATAGCCGCCTTCAGAAAGGCAAGAGGTCACAACTTCCCAATGGGAATGGATTCTGACAGATCAATTTATTCAAAGTTTGCCCGTATTTCAATTCCAAGAAACTATGTTGTTGACAAGACCGGAAAAATTGTCCACATGGACATTGGATACACCCCGGCCCAGTTTAATGAGATGATAGAGGTAATTGAGAAATTACTTAAATAATATCCATGGCTAAGGAAGATTAATTACACTTTTGGAAATATTGAAGGCTACACTTAAAGGTAAAAGTGTTTACTAAATATAATAATTGCAAGCGGGTATATTTACACCCGCTTGTTTTTTTATATTAAATAATTCTTATATTAGCTGCCTCAAAATGGAGTTAAAACGAAGAAAACATTTATGTTACTACATCAGCAATTTGTACGGATGGCGAAGAAAAACGCCTCTAAACTTGCAATCAATGACAAAACTTTAAATAAGAAGGTTACTTACTCTAAAGCTCTCATTGGAGCACTTATTCTAAGTTCAAAATTCAAAAAATACGATGAGGGATTCATTGGGATAATGATACCTACATCTGCCGGCAGTGCTCTTGCCACTGTGGGAGCATTAATGAGCGGGCGTGTTCCGGTTATGATTAACTACTCGACCGGTGCAGAGGCAAATGCAAGATACGCTCAGAAGAAGTGCAACTTTAAAACAATCATTACTTCAAAGGCACTGCTGGAAAAGATTAATTGCCCCGTTATAGAAGGGATGGTAATGCTTGAGGACATTATGGCCGGTATCACCACAGGGGAAAAATTAACAGCAGCACTCAAATCCAAATTACCTGTAAACCTTCTGCTGAACCTTATCCATAAGGGAAGCGAGGACGATTCGGCAGTAATTCTGTTTACAAGCGGAAGCGAAAAGGATCCTAAGGCGGTTCAGCTTTCTCACAGGAATATTGCTTCCAACATACAGAACTTTGGCAATTATGTAAAAATTTACGAGAACGATATACTGCTTGCCAACCTTGTGTTTTTCCATGTGTTTGGACTTACCGTAAACCTGTGGGTTACCTTCTACTACGGGCTCACTATGGTTTGCTATGCAAATCCGCTTGACTTCCAGACAATATGCAAAATTGCCCGCGAGGAGAAACCAACAATCATGGTTGGAACCCCAAGTTTCTTCTGGGGTTATCTTCACAAATCTGAACCGGGAGATTTCAGGAGCCTGCGCATAATGGTATCAGGTGCAGACAAGTGTCCTGATGCACTCAGGGAAGGTTATATGGAGAAGCACGGAGTAACTCTGCTTGAGGGATATGGTGCCACAGAAACATCGCCGGTAATCTCAGTAAACATTCCGGAGTTTAACAGACCCGGCAGTACAGGCCGTGTAATTCCCGGAGTTCAGGTTAAGGTAGAGAACTTTGAAACCGGAGAGGAGTGTAAAACAGGAGAGGTTGGGAAAATCCTGGTAAAGGGCGATTCTGTTATGAAGGGCTATTACAATGATGCCGAAATTACGGCAGAGGCTATAAATGACGGCTGGTACAATACAGGAGATATGGGCTACTTTGATGCCGACAACTACCTGTGGCATGCCGGAAGGTTCAAGCGCTTTGTGAAAATAGGGGGGGAGATGGTCTCTCTTGTGAAGGTTGAGAATACTCTTGAGAAACACCTTCCAACAGGAGTATCCTGCTGCGTGGTGGATGTTGCCGATGAGATGAGAGGCTCTTCAATCATTGCAACCGTAACAATAGAGGTGAACAAATCAGAAATACTTAAGAAGATGGGGGACGAGCTTCCGAACATAGCTCTCCCAAAGCACTTCATTGTAATAAGGGAGCTTCCAATGATGAGCTCAGGAAAAATTGACTTCAGAAGTGTAACAACCATTGTTCAGGATATCCTGAACAACCCGGGGAAAGAGAATATCTCCTGAACTGAGATCAGAGAAGAGATTCAATTTTTGAAGAGGCTTTAAGACCATGACCGGTGAGAGAGACTACAACTTTTTCGCCGGTTTTTATTTTGCCTGAATACTGCTTTAAAGCAGCAACAGCGGCAGCAGATGTTGGTTCAATATAGAAACCCTGTCCAAAGGAGAGTTTAAGAGCCTCAACTATTTCTGTATCGTCTACTGTTACAATATCTCCTCCGGTCTCTCTGACAGCTGCAATAATCTGGTTAAGTCTTACAGGTCTGGCAATTGCGATTCCTTCTGCAATTGACTGAGAAACAGGGTTGCAAAGTGGCCTTCCCTCTGCAAAGTCTTTTAGCGGAGCGCAGTGATTACTCTGAACAGCCATCAGCCTTGGCATTCTGTCAATTATTCCGGCATTCAGCATCTCCTTAAGCCCCAGATAGACACCAAGCAGCTGAGATCCGCTTCCAACGGGTGTAAAGTAGTAGTCAGGCACCTGCCAGTTCATCTGCTCGGCAATTTCATAAATTACCGTTTTTGTTCCGTGCAGAAAGAAGGGGTTGTATGCGTGAGCAGCATAATAGCTCTTTTTAGCGCCTTCAAGAGCTGCATCGGCACAATCTGTCCTGCTGCCGGGAATAAGATGGATTTGGGCCCCGTATGCCCTCGCCTGAATGCTTTTTGCACTTGAGTTACCAGCCGGCATGTAAATATTCGCTTTTATTCCCGCACGTGCACAGTAGGCCGCAACTGCACATGCAGAATTGCCCGAAGAATCCTCAACAATCTCCTTGATACCCATTTCATGACATTTATGAATCATGAGAGCAGCTCCTCTGTCCTTAAATGAACCTGAAGGCATGAGGTAATCGAGTTTGCCAAGAACATCTATACCCCAGAACTTCATTGGCAGCAGGGGAGTGAACCCTTCGCCAAACAAAAGATCCGGATTAATCTTTTCAAGAGGCAGTACCTGGCTGTAGCGCCACATGCTTTTCTCATCAGGGAGTTTGCTTCTGTCAAGAACGGGCATATAATCTAGGTCGAGGTAACCTCCGCATTCGCAGCGCCATACCGGCTTGTCAGAAGGAATTACCTTGCCGCAGGCCGGACAGAAATAGTTGAACAGCATATTTTTAGAGATTTATAGTTTCCCCTTCACTTTTTGCCACAATAACGGCACCTGTAAGGTCGCCCCACACATTCACGGCTGACCGTATCATATCCAGCGGTTGCTGAACAACAAGCACAAGGCCGATTCCCTCCAGCGGAAGTCCAACGGCATTCAGAACAACTGCAAGCATAACCAGTCCCGCAAGAGGTATACCTGCAGAGCCAATGGCAGCAAGCAGACTGGTAAGGATTATAATTACCTGCTGACCAATGGTGAGGTCAATTCCGTACGCCTGTGCAATAAAAATTGCAGTAACACTTTCAAAAAGTGCAGTACCGTTCATGTTAACAGTATTACCCAGAGGCAGGCAGAATCCTGCTATTTTGCGTGATACACCTGTCTTCTCCTGAATATCCTGGAGATTTATTGGAAGTGATGCTGCAGATGATGCCGTCCAGAAGGTAGTCATGAGCCCAGTTCCAAGCTGCTGCATTAGTTTGTAGGGATTCATTCTGGTGAGAAGGACAAAAATAGCGGGCAGCACTCCGAGGCCATGGATTATACATCCTCCGGCAATAATGGCTGCATATATTCCAAGGCTGCCAAACATTGTCTGAAGAGCCTCTGTGTTTCCTGCGTGAGAACCCACCATTTTGGAGACAACTCCAAAGAGTCCAAAAGGTGCAAATCTTATTACAAGGAAAGTAATTTTAATCATTACCTCATAAAGACCATTGAAAAAATCTGTGAGTGTTGTGCGTGATTTGGGCGATGACACTGTAATAAAATATCCAAAAAGGATAGAGAAGAAAATAACAGGCAGCATCTGCCCCTCTGCCATTGCCCTCACAATATTGTTTGGGACAATTGAGAGAATCTGGTCTGCAAATGAGACCTTTGTTGAGGCTATACTTGTTACTGTCTCCTGTAATTTGAGGTCTACACCTACACCGGGTTCGAAAATGTTAACCAGCAGAAGACCAAGTATACATGCGAGAAGTGTTGTGAAAATGTAGTAAGCAAAAGTTTTTCCGGCTATTCTTCCCAGGTCTGTGCTTTCGCCAATGCTGGAAACACCCATAACCAGTGCGCTAAAAACCAGCGGTATCACTACCATTTGCAATCCTCTCAGAAAAATCTCCCCCAGCCAGTTTGTGTATTGTGTGTATTCATGGCCAAAAAGACCGTACAGAATGCCCAGTAAAATTCCAATCAGGATTTGCCAGGGCAAGGTGAGCTTAAATTTTTTCCCCATAAAATTGCAGTGATAATGATGAAAACCCTTGTTTAAATTGACGTTCGTACAAATTTATCAATTTAATCGGTTTTATAATCACTAAAATTGCATCAAAATAAGGGAATCTATCAATTTATTTGCTCCAGTTCTGTTAAGATGGTCGGGATCTTCGAAATATTCGTCATTATTGCGGAATGACTCTTTGAAATCAAGCACTTTAATGCCACGAGAAATAAGGACACTGTCTGCATCGTATGAGAACTCTCCCAGTTTTTCCAGATACTCATCTGAAAGGGGAAATTTAATGCCAATAAGTGTAATGTTATGTTCCCTGCAGGTATTGATGATTTCTACCAGTGACTCTTCCAGTTTATCTGAATGTTTTTCTGAAGGAAACTGCTCCTGCAGCCTCTCCTCTGCGAGTATATCCCTCTGTTTTGCATTCATCTGAGGCCATGGTATATCCTTTATACTTACCCTCTCAGGATTCTCCTTCTCAACTAATTTGAGAGCCTGCTCAGTAAAGAAGTGGGAGATGATTGCCCTTATGTTGGGGTCAAAGATTACCACATAGTACTGCAGTTTGAATTTTATATAATCAATGAGGTTATAGCCACCCCTTATATAGTCATACTTCACAGACTTGTAGTCGTTGTTGGATTTCTCCCTGTAGGGGCTTAGTGTATGGTCATCAACCGAGAGGAATACAGTATCTACCTCTTCGTTCTCAATAAGATATGTTAGCTTTCTGTTAAGGTCTCTGTATGACTCACTGTGGTAAGAGAAGTTTGCAACACCCATTCTCTCTGTATAATTGCGCAGTTTCCATCCGTGCGAGTCTGCAAGCAGATAGTTGTCAAATTTATCTGAATACTTGTAGTACTCCCGGAACAGAAGATCTTTTACGAAAAAGATAATCACATTCAGGACAAGAATGATGAGCGCGAATCTAAATGCCGATTTTAAAAATTTCTCCATTGTCTGTAATTAAAATTGGAAATAGATAAACTCAATATTGCTTCCAAAGTTCCCGAAGAGATAAATTGCAAGCATGATAACTATGTAGTATGACCATCGGTATGATCTTGTGCGGCTCAGACCAAGGTTCTGAATTGCATATTGCTGTTCACGGCCTTTCCATTCCGTAAGAATAAATATGACAAGCAGTACGAATGTTGGAAATGCCTTGTGTATCCCCTCAAATGAGGGAGCTGTAAAGAGAGATGGAGAAAAGATTTCAGATACGATGGCGAAAGCCTGACCTATATTCTCTGCCCTGAAAAAGATCCAGGCAAACACTGTAAGTGCAAATGTTGTGAGCATCATCAGAAGCTCTTTTGCAGATGGCAGTACTTTTCCTGCAGCCACAGTCTCAATGTTGGTCCTGTTCTTTTTTGCCAGCAATAGGGGCAGAAAGTAAAAGGCATTCAGCGCACCCCAGGCAAGATATGTCCAGTTGGCTCCATGCCAGAATCCGCTTAAAATGAAAATAATGAAGGTGTTTCTGATTTTCATCCATATTCCCCCTTTGCTTCCGCCAAGCGGGATATATACATAATCTCTGAACCATGATGAGAGGGAGATGTGCCATCTTCTCCAGAATTCTGCAATATCTCTTGAGAAATACGGGAATGCAAAGTTTCTGAGCAGTTCAATTCCAAAGAGGCGTGCTGTTCCAAGTGCAATATCTGAATATCCGGAGAAGTCTCCGTAAATCTGGAAAGTGAAGAAGAGCGCTCCAAGCAGCAGTGTGCTTCCTGACTGATCAGAAGAACTGTTGAAGATTAAATTTGCATACTCTGCACAGTTATCTGCAATGACAATTTTCTTGAAGAGACCCCACAAAATCTGCCTCAGCCCGTCTGCAGCCCTTGAGTAGTCGAACTCCCTTGGCTTGACAATCTGCGGAAGCAGGTGCGTGGCTCTCTCTATGGGACCGGCAACAAGAAGCGGAAAAAAACTTACAAAAACAGAATAGTTAATGAAATCCTTTTCGGGTTTGATTCTCTCTTTATACAGGTCAATTACGTATGAAAGTCCGTGGAATGTGTAGAAAGATATACCCACCGGCAGAATAAAATTCAGCATAGCCGGATTAACCCGTAATCCCACCATATTCATCCCGTCTGCAAAGGATTCAGCAAAGAAGTTGTAATATTTGAAAATTCCAAGGAATCCAAGGTTAATGCCAACGCTTATCCATAGCCATATGCTCTTCCATTTTCTGTTTGATGCATCATGAATTTTCATCCCTGTGAAGTAGTCCAGGAATGTTGAGAATACGAGCAAAAACAGAAATCTCCAGTCCCAGCAGGCATAGAAAAAGTAGCTGGAGACCAGCAGAAGTATATTTTGGAGTCTGAGATTTTTCTTTGTTGCAAACCAATACAGCAGAAAAACCACTGGTAGAAAGATTGCAAAAGAGACTGAATTAAAGAGCATTAAGGTTGGTTATGTTTTATGTATACTATCGGGCGGCAAAATTAAGAATAATTCTCATTGGCAAAGATTTTTTTGCGCAATCAAAATATTTGTTTTTACTTTGCAAAAAAAAGTACTTTCAGATGAAAGATGAAAAGGACTATATAAAGGACATAACAGAGATTCGCTCAATGATGGAGCGCTCCTCTAAGTTTTTGTCCCTCTCCGGACTGGCTGGTGTTATGGCCGGAATTTACGCTCTGGCAGGAGCATTTATAGCATATAAAGTTTTCGGGTTTAATCCTGACTCTGTAATGTACAATGCATCTGAGCAGGCATCTTCAACCGGAAACCTCACAAATGTGATATATGTTGCCCTGGCAATACTTGTTCTTGCTCTTAGCACAGTAATCTTCCTTTCTGGCAGAAATGCCGGTAAAAAAGGTGAGAAGCTATGGAACGCAACCACCAGACGCCTTATGACAAATATGGCAGTTCCTCTGGCAGCAGGAGGTATGCTGATTATAATCCTTATCTCTAAGGGAATGATAGGGCTGATAGCTCCCGTTTCACTCATATTTTACGGTATTGCTCTGTTCAATGCCAGCAAGCTGACGCTTGAGGAGGTTAAGGTTCTTGGTATTATCCAGATTGTGCTTGGCCTTGCAGGTGCATACTTTGTTCAGTATGGTCTTTTTATCTGGGCTCTGGGCTTTGGAGCAGTCAACATTATTTATGGCATTTACATGCATTACAAGTACGAAAGGTGAAAATTTCAACTGAAGGTTTACATAAGGCATTTGAAAGCAGGATCCGGCTCGGAATTATGTCGGCGCTTGCCGTAAATGACATGCTGGATTTCAACTCACTCAAGGAGTACCTGGATGTGACGGACGGAAATCTTGCAAGCCACATAAAGGCTCTTGAGAAGGAAGAATTTATTGGTGTGGAGAAGTCGTTTATAGGTAAGAAGCCCAATACAAGATACTTTATGACAAACGAGGGAAAAAGAGCATTCAACAACCACCTGGCTGCGCTGGAGCAGTTCCTGAATTCAAGGAAAATATAGAATATTTATCAGAAAATTTTTTTACCCATTTACTTTGAAAAGCAAAGTACTATTTATTACAAAAAACATAAACATAACAAATTTCAAAAAAATTAAATCATTATGAAAGAGCAAATAAACACACGTTCACAACAGAAATCGGTTCATTCAGGTTCACTAATCAAAAGGATGCTTCAGGCAGGAGCTGTTGCTCTCTTTTTAATTGCAGCTTTTCTGCTGAGCGCAGATCATGTAAATCCGGAGTGGTCAAAATACTGGATGGTAAAACCACTTATTCTTACCCCAATGGTAGCCTCTCTTGGAGGTGTGCTCTATTACTACCTGGACAACCTGCGTACCGGCACCACAACAATGAAAATTGTTGCGGCAATACTGAGCCTTCTTGGTTTCGTATTCTTCCTTTGGATGGGTTTTGTACTCGGACTTAACGGTACTTTCTGGAATTAACTGCAGGCGGAACGGATAAAAACTGTCAGCATACAAATCAGACAAAGCAATATCAGCAATAACAATATTAATAATTATTAAAATGAAAGACGAAATTCTTGCATTTCTGAATGACCCGGGACAACTGGAAAAGATGTACAGGTCTAACAAAGCACTCTTTAAAAAGGAGTTTGCATCTCTTTATCCGGATGTTACAGGCAACCCGGTTGCCGACACCTGGAACGAACGGCTAAATTTTGAAAGCGAATCTGTTACCTGGGGCAGCGGGCGTGAGCTGCTCATAATAATTGGTGCTTCACTTCTTGCAGGACTTATTGCTAAAATACCTGCAATCTTTGCCATTGACGAGGAGTTCTTCTTCCCGCGAAATATAGGATTTATAATCTTCCCGATATTGTCTGCATATTTTGCATGGAAAAACAATCTGCCAAAAGAGAAAATTGCAGTAATCTTCACAGCGATGCTGGCCGGACTGCTCTTCATCAACACCCGCCCGCTGCCCGAGACAGACACGCTAATTCTCTCATGCATCCACCTTGTACTCTTTTTGTGGGCAATGACCGGTTTTGCCTTTGTTGGCGGAATAAAAGGCAGCAACTCTAAACGAATGGAGTACCTTAAATACAACGGAGACCTGGTGGTGATGACCACTCTTATTCTGATTGCAGGCGGAATTATGAGTGCGGTTACAATTGGTCTCTTCAATCTGATAGGATTTAAAATTGAAGATTTTTACTTTGATTACTTTGGAATTATTGGTGTTGCCGCAGCTCCGGTTGTAGCCACTTATCTCACTCAAACCAACCCTCAGCTTGTGGGTAAGGTATCACCTGTCATAGCAAAAATCTTTAGCCCGCTTGTACTGGTTATGCTGATGGTTTTTCTGGGAGCAATGATTTTTTCAGGGAAAGACCCATATAACGACAGAGAGTTCCTGATTATCTTCAACGCATTGCTGGTTGGTGTAATGGCATTAATTTTCTTTTCTGCAGCCGAGACCTCAAGAGGCAGCCGGAGCCGGGCAGATATCTGGATTCTTCTTTTGCTCTCTGTACTGACTATAGTTGTAAACAGTGTTGCTCTATCTGCAATTCTCTTCAGAATCTCAGAGTGGGGAATTACACCAAACCGTGCAGCTGTCCTGGGAGCCAACATCCTTATTCTTGTCAATCTTATTCTCGTGAGTGCACAACTCTACAAGCACCTCACAAAGAAAACAGACCCCGCAGAAATTGGCAACGCTATTGCCCGCTATTTGCCGGTATATGTAGTATGGACGGTGATTGTAACCTTTATTTTCCCGTTTATCTTTTAAGCTGAGCTGACTATTACCTCAGAGGTAACCTTTCACTCTGAGGTAACCCTCAGCACTATTTGAGCACCTTCACAAATTTTTCGCCATTGAGAACAAGGTCTTTACCTTCAAATCTAAATTCAATAACGGCTCCCATTGAAAGGCTGTTGAAGAGCCAGATTCTTCCGTCTCTGAACTCATAGGTAGAATATCCGCCTCCGTCAGGAATCCACTGGTTGCCCGGAGCCATCATACCTTTGCTGTAAGTCCAGTCTTTATTGAACACAACCCTGGTGGTGTAAACCTGACCCTCGGCCTTAAATGTCTTCTCCCATATTCCTACAATGCCTGAAGTAATATTTGATTTATCTGCAGCCTTGTCATATTTTTTTGCGGGATTGGCACCCTTTGCAAGGAGCAGATCGGCAGATCTTGTGCGGCCATATCTTTGTGCCCAGTAAAGGGCGGTGTTTCCCTCTTTGTCCTCGGCCTCCAGTTTTGCACCCTTTTCAATAAGTATTCCCAGAATTTCTGTATATGTACTGTATTTGTTTCCCAGCGCATTTACTCCACCGGCAGCATGCATCAGCGCAGATTTTCCCCATATATCCTGCAAATTTACATCGGCCCCTTTGCTTATAAGGAATTTTGTTGCCTCCACAGATCCGCCCACAATTGGTATTCCTCCCAGAATTACCTTAAGAAGCCCTCCCTTTACAGCGAACATGAGTGCTGTCTCGCCGTTTTTGTTCTGAATATTTAAATCTGCTCCTTTAGCCACTAGTGCTTTCAAGGGTGTCATTTTTTGAACTGCGTACATAAGCGGAGTTGTGCCGTTTCCGTCTTGTGCATTTATGTCTGCCCCTTTGTCAAAGAGCATTTTGAGGATTTTTTCGCACTCTTTCTCATTGACATCCGGTTTCATGAAGTTACT
>ERZ1645189.212-NODE-212-length-13510-cov-5.648755_pt1 | contig 13510 bp, 7 predicted proteins | sample MGYA00575350_ERZ1645189 | MGnify/ENA primary metagenome ERZ1645189 (study PRJEB40845, sample SAMN11283421) | freshwater sediment metagenome | isolation source: river sediment | host: Sediment | place: India: Jajmau, Kanpur | collected 2015-12-17 ...
TTTTGGACGGCTAATGTTATGTTTTCAAGACTATTAAACGCGTTCCCATCTCCTCCACCATCATCTTCAACAATATAAAAACTATAAGCATCAAACCAATTTGTTTTTCCTGGTTTCCAGTAATTTGTGACAGTTCCTCTAGCATTATCAACTGTTGTCCAGTTGTCATCTTTTCTGTCATCTAATCTAATAAACAGGGTTGCGAGTTCAGTGGTAGTAGTTCCTGTAACACCTAATACTTTTATGCTAAATTCTGGTTCTCCTTTCCAACAGCTCTCTATTTTAGAAACATCACTATATTTTATTCTTCTAATAAAAACTTTTGAATAGTCATTCATATTACGATATGGTGTATAAATAAAATCGTAACTTGGAATAGAAGCTCCCGTAGCAGCAATACGTTCTATTTTATATTCGATCTTTTGCCCTGGTGTTACATTTTCATCAGTGTAGTTATCATCAGAAACAGGTTTGGATGCCACAAATGTATTTAAGGTGCTTCCAAATGGTCTCTTATAAATATTTACGAGTCCACTATACTCGTTTGTCGCAAATTCCCAATGTAATTTAACTACGTTTAATGACTCTTGTTCAACATCAAAAGATTTTGCTTTAACTGGACGAACAGGCATTATTGATTTAATGCCAGATAAATCAGATTCCTGAAAATTGTTAAATGCAGCTACTTGATAATAGTAAGTTACGTTGTTTGTTATGTTCTGATCTACAAACTTTGTATTCATATATCCTAATACTGTTGTATAGGGTTTACTATCAAATAAACCAGAACCTACTGCTCTATAGATTTTATACCCTAAAGTGTTGCTTGATCTTGCGCTAGCAGGCATATCCCAAATAAGTTCAACTCCTTCTGCTTTTTCTGATAGCTGAAGATTGGTTGGTGTAGATGGCTTGACATTTTCTTCTTCAATATGTGCAATCCTTTCATTTTGACTTATAACTATACAAGCATAATCTGGAATAATCTCAGCTGATTGAGCATACTCTTCGTCGTCTCTTATTGCTGGTAGATATTCTGTCGTTTGCTCATCATACTCTTCCGGTAGAAACACAACCGGCGGAATATAGTTTTCATCTTCAAGCTGTTCTTCTAAGAAAGGAACTGCCACTTGTAAGTTTGGATATTGTTCTGTAAGATAATCAATTAATTGAACCTCCGGAGCTCTGTGTGGCTTAGGTGTTGCAGAAGTAACAGTGCCCTCTTTTTGCTTTTCCTGAGTGCTCTGAAAAGATGAGTTTAGCAAATCCCGTACAGTAATATTGCCACTGACCCGCATTATAGCGCCGTTTCCATTTGCTTCGTAGTTGTCCACCTTCTTGTCAACTAACTGTTTAAGAAGGACATTAAAATCCCCATCAAATCGTTTGTCTACTTCTTTTCTAATAAGTTTTCTAAAAGCTTTATTAGTATTCACGGCTTTATTTACCGCCATTGCAAAATCCTTCATATCCAAATTGTATTCAGTTTTAGCATACAAATCGTCAGGATTTTTTGGTGCCGAATTGTCGACATCATTATCGTTCTTCTCACACGATGCAAAGATAAACAATAAAGATAAAATAGAAATAGTGAATAAATTCTGTTTCATGATACTTGTTTTTTTAAAATTGTTAAACATGTTGTAAATTAATTGATTAAATTTGAAATTCTCCATGTAAAAATAGCCCGGTGGCATTGGTGAATGTAATCAAGTAACTGCCTTCTGCAAAGTCTGATGTGTCAATCAGTTCACTTGCTCCGTAGCCGGTTGGCGCGGTGTGTTGATACACGGTTTCGCCTGTTTCGGATGTGATGGTAATGGTTACGTTTCCTAAGTCGTTAAGGAAATAGATGTTAATCAGGTCGCCTGTTTGGGTAGCTTCTACTGCCGGTGCTGCAGGCACTCTTGACGGACCTTTTGAAATTTCTGTCTTTCCAGAAACAGGGATTTCGTTAGTACCGGATGCCTGTTCTGAATAAGCAAGTGCAGGCAGAATAAACATAAGAAGTGTGAATAATAATTTTGTTGCTTTCATAAGTGTGTGGGTTAATTGATAGATGAATGCAACAAAATTAGAGGTTACAATATCAGTAAACAATACTTCAAAAAAATGTGACCTATAAATTTTTGGTTAAGATATTGATTATAAAAATTATACCTAACTTTTCGACATGAAAATGTGACCTGAATATTAATGAAAAAAGCAGGTGTTCGGATTTTATTTTTACAAAAGATGGGTTTTTACTGAAAGAAAAGTTGATATTCTGTTTCGGTAAGCAATGGTTTCATTTTTTCTTTCAAACGGCTGATTCGCTGTGTAAGTGCGTGCGGGTTTGTAGCGAGTAAAGCGGCAATGTCTTTTCTGTCTTCCTTATTGTAAAGCATAAAAAGAATAATAACTTCTGTATCGGAAATTTCATTTTCTAAGAATTTTGACGAAAAATCTTGTTCCAATAGAAAGGAACGTGATAAGTTACTCAGATTTTCCCGAATAGTATCTTCGGTTTGAGACAATGCTTTTTTAATTTTACTAAATCGGCTGGACTTATCGACAACTTCGCCTGCTTGAGCGGTGTTATAAATTATGGTATGTAATTCTGATGTATTGCGTATCAGCGTTTTATACTGCTTGTTTGAATTTATAAATTGAATGAGCCTTTTTTCCATCTCTTGGTTTTTTCCTTCCTGAATGATTCTTTCACTCTCTGTCTGAACATCTTTTAACTTTTGTTTTTGTCTTGCTCTAAACCGGAAAAATAAGCCGATAGATAAAAACAAAAGCAATAACAGTGAGAAAAATAGGGTGATGTTTTGTTGCCGTTGTTTGGCAAGTTTTACTTCATTTGCTTTTTGGGTATAATCAAATTCTTTTTCGGCTTCAATTAATGCCCGGGTTTGATTTTGATTAAATATAGTGGAAGCAATACGATAGTTTTCTTCTGAATATAAAAGCGCTTGCGCATAGTTTCCTATTGTAACTTCATATTCTTTCAAAAAATCAATTACTGCACTTTTATAATAGAGGTCAGAAGAAGTTTCTCTGCTTTTTTTGATTAGGGGAAGGTATTCTTTCAGAGCATTAAAATCAGTTAACTTCAGGTAATTTTCTGCGATATTTAATTGTATTTTGTTTTTCAAAGAGGAATCCGGACTATAATGTAAAGACTCCTTTAGGATAAGATTTGAGAGTTTGTAATCTTTTTTTTGTTGATATACTAATCCTATATTGTTTCGAATAGATGCTTGATAATACCGATCTTGAACAGCATCGGCAATCGTTATGGCTTGTTTAAAGTAATGTAATGCGCTATCCTGTTGTTCATTGGTCAAAAAGTTAGTCGCCAAATATGAAAGCGTATTCATTTGATTAGTCTCTGTTCCTTCTACTTGACAATAAACGGAAAAAGCCTTTTTAAAATAATCTATGGCTTGCTCCTGAAACAATTCTTCGTGATACACATAAGCTAAATTCCCATAAATTAATCCTTGTAATTTGAAATTTTTGGTTAGTGTCGCTGCATTTATCGCTTTTTTAAAATAAGGAATTGCTCTTTTGTTTTCCCCTCGCTCCTTCATTACGCATCCTGCCGAATAGTTTGCCAGAGCAATTTGTTCGGGATTTTTGTTTTTCTTTTCGTAATACCGAACCGCTTCCATTACCGCCGTGTCATTCTTCACTTCCCTGTAAGCTTTATACTTAGCCTGAGCATTCGTCACTACATACTGCATGTAGTATTCTTTCCCCATTTTCTTGGGAGATTTTATGGAATCCAGTGCATTGGCAGCGCTGTCAGCATATTCCTCTTCCAACAATATTTGTGCACGGGCAAGTCGCTCGCGGCTTTTCAGGTCGTAGCAGGAAGTGAGAATGGCGGCGACCGCCACCGTGAAAAGAAGCGTAAGTAGGATAGAATTTTTTCGTATCATTGGATACAAAATTATAAAAAAATCTTGTTTGGGGCAAGAGATTATTAATGAACGAAAAGCAACAATTCATCTGTTTTTTCTGCTCACTTCTAAACGCATTTAGTCTCAAATCTCCTCCAACAATATTTAACAAAATCCTATCTCTTTCATTCTCTGAAAGTACCGGGTTATTTCGTCGGATTGTCAATAACTTTTCTAAAAATAATTTTCCTTCCGGTAAAAAATCCACTATCTTTATGTTTCGATTAGTTAAAGAAGAATCCAATTCTATTATACCGGTTTTTACCGTGTCAGGTAGTGCATTGTGGTTCAAAATCCAATCGTAAATCGTAAATTTTTAAATTGTAAATTCTAAAAAATGGGTTCATTTGTACATTTACACGTTCACTCCAGTTACTCGGTACTCGACGGGATGTCAAGTATTTCGGGATTGGTAGATAAAGCCATCGGCAGCGGGATGAATGCGCTGGCACTGACCGACCACGGAAGCATGTTTGGTATCAAGGAATTTTACAATTATGTGAAAAAGAAAAATGATGACAAATATGCAAAAATCAGGGAACTGGAGTCGAAGCTGAAATCGGATGAACTGCCAGAACCTGAAAAAACGGCTCTCGCCAACGAACTGGAAGCTACGAAGCTGAAGATTTTCAAACCTATTTTTGGCTCGGAGGTGTACGTGGCACGCCGAACCCGTTTTGATAAAGAGCTGAAAGAGGATCGCAGCGGTTACCACCTGGTGCTGCTGGCCAAAAATGAAAAAGGATACCGCAACCTGTCGAAACTCGTTTCGTACGGCTGGGTGCAGGGTCATTACTACCGTCCGCGCATTGACCATGATTTACTGGCTCAGTACAGCGAGGGAATCATTGCGTGCTCCGCCTGTCTTGGGGGCGAAATTCACAAAAAAGTTGAATCGGGAAACATGGAAGAAGCCGAAAAAGCGGTTCTCTGGTACAAAAAAGTGTTCGGCGATGATTTTTACCTCGAACTCCAACGCCACAAAACCGATAAACCGGGAGCCGATACCGAAACCTACGTGAAGCAGGAAATACAAAACACGGAACTCATCAGGCTTGCCCGTAAAACCAATACAAAACTCGTGGCAACAAACGATGTTCACTTCGTGGAAGAGGATCATGCCGACGCACACGAGCACCTGATCTGCCTGAGCACCGGCAAAGACCTGGACGACCCCACCCGCATGCGCTACACCAAGCAGGAATGGCTCAAGACTCCCGAACAGATGAAGGAAATCTTTGCCGATCTGCCAGAATGCATCGAAAACACCCTCGAAATAGCCGATAAGGTGGAATACTTCAAGCTGGAGTCGGCGCCCATGATGCCCGTATTCCCCATCCCCAAAGAATTCGGCACAGAAGAAGAATACCGTCAGAAATTCGATGAAGCAGCGCTCCGCGAAGAGTTCGGTGATGCTTTTGAGCGCGTAGGCGGATACGATAAAGCCATACGGATAAAACTGGACTCCGACTTTCTGACAAAAATTACCTACGAAGGCGCCGCGAAAAGATACGGCTCCAACCTGAACGAAGAAACCCGCGAACGGATTGATTTTGAACTCGGTGTAATGAAAAAAATGGGTTTTCCCGGATATTTTCTCATCGTGCAGGACTTCATTCAGGCTGCCCGCGACATGAATATTTCCGTCGGTCCCGGACGCGGTTCGGCTGCCGGCTCCGTGGTGGCTTATTGCCTCAAAATCACCAACATCGATCCCCTGAAATACGACCTGCTGTTCGAACGGTTTCTCAATCCCGATCGTGTTTCACTGCCCGATATCGACATCGACTTCGAGGACGACAAGCGTGGCCAGGTAGTGCGCTGGGTGACCGAAAAATACGGCAAAAAACGGGTGGCAAACATCGTAACCTATGGCACCATGGGAACAAAATCTGCCATCAAAGATGTGGCACGTGTCCAGAAACTGCCTCTTTCGGAAGCTGACCGGCTCACCAAACTCGTACCCGGTAAATTTCCCAAGGATGAAAACGGAAAAGACATCAAGGTAAATTTGAGCAATTGTTTCAGGTACGTGGAAGAACTGCGGGAGTCGCGCGATTCGTCGAACCCGATACTCTCCAACACCCTGAAATATGCCGAGATGCTCGAAGGTACCGTACGCCAAACCGGTGTTCATGCCTGCGGACTCATTATCGGTGCCGACGACCTGATTAATCTGGTGCCGCTGAGCACAGCAGTGGATAAAGAAACCAAAGAAGACAAGGTAATCACGCAATACGAAGGAACGGTGATTGAAGATGTGGGATTGGTTAAAATGGACTTCCTGGGACTGAAAACTCTCTCCATCATCAAGGATACACTCTCAAACATCCGGAAATCCAAAGGAATCGATATCGACATTGACACCATTCCGATCGACGATAAGAAAACATACAAACTTTTCAGCCGCGGCGATACGGTTGGCGTTTTTCAGTTTGAATCTACCGGAATGCAAAAATACCTGAAAGACCTGAAACCAACTCAGTTTGAAGATCTCATAGCCATGAATGCACTCTACCGTCCGGGTCCCATGGAGTACATTCACCAGTTTGTGAACCGAAAACACGGCCTGGAAAAAATTGAATATCCGTTCCCGGTAATGGAAAAACGCCTCAAGGAAACGTATGGAATAACGGTATATCAGGAACAGGTCATGCTTCTGAGCCGCGACCTGGCAGGATTCACCCGCGGCCAGTCCGACGAGCTCCGCAAGGCCATGGGGAAAAAGCTGAAAGACAAGATGGAAGCCCTGCATGCAAAATTCATTGAAGGCGCTCAGAAAAACGGATTCGGACCAACTGACAAGCTCGAACAAATCTGGGCAGACTGGGCAAAATTTGCCGAATATGCATTCAACAAATCGCACGCTACCTGCTACTCCCTGGTGGCCTATCAGACTGCATACCTCAAAGCACATTACCCGGCAGAGTTCATGGCTGCCAACCTCACCCGCAATAAGGACGACATCACCGAAGTAGGCAAACTGATGGATGAGTGTAAAGCCATGAAAATGAGCGTACTCGGCCCCGACGTAAATGAAAGTGAGCTCACTTTTACCGTCAACAAGGAGGGTAATATCCGTTTCGGACTCGGAGGGATAAAAAATGTGGGCGACGGTGCAGTGGAAGCCATCATCCACGAACGGGAGAAAAACGGAAAATTCAAAGGCATCTTTGATTTCGTGGAACGGGTAAATATGACTGCCTGCAATAAGAAAACCATCGAAAGTCTGGCTTATGCCGGTGCATTCGATGCTTTTACGGACATAAAACGCGAACAGTTTTTCACCCTCAACAGCCGGGAAGAACAGGTGATGGAATCGCTCATCAAATACGGAAACCTCTACCAGCAGGACGTACTGTTTAATCAAAATTCGCTGTTCGGAGCACTGGACAATGCGGTGGAAATCACCAAACCCGAAATACCCTTCGTGACCGAATGGTCGTCGCTGGTGAAACTGAACCGCGAACGCGAAATGATAGGTATGTACCTCTCGGCACACCCTATGGATGAATTCGAGTTTGAAATGAACCATATCTGCAACGCTACCACCGTAGAAATTACCGACCTGAGCAAATATCACCTCGGCGCCGGACTGAAGTTGGGCGGAATAGTGACCAATTTTCGGACAGGAACTACCCGGACAGGAAAACCTTTTGGAATGATAACCATTGAAGATTATCAGGGATCCTACGAATTTCCGCTCTTCGGTAAGAATTACGACGATTACGGCAAATACATGATCAAGGATCTTTTCCTGTACATTCATGCAGTGGTACAGGAGAAAGGTTCGGACTGGAGCAGGAAGCCAGCTTCGGATCTCAAACCCGAAATTGAGTTGAAAATTATCACCATTATGCCTTTCAGGGAAGTGAGAAAGCAGATAAAAAGGATAAGGATTTCCCTATCGGTTCAAAAACTCAACAACGACGTGGTAGAAACACTCACAAGCCTGATAAAGGAAAACAAGGGAGACGTAAGTGTTTACATGGATATAAAAGATTTCTTCACCTTCGAGAAAGTGTCGCTTTTTTCGCGCCCATACCGCATGAAAATAACATCAGAGGTGTATAAATACCTCAAATATGCTGAAGAAGAGGAAATTCTGACATATAAAATAGAAATGAACTGAGCCAATAGAAAGAATTGATAAGATTATTGAGAAAAAATTCATCGTGGCATTTAAACATTTTCTGAAAAACAACGTTATAGAAATAATTATAAAAAAAATGAATTTTAAAAAACGAAGATTATGGCATTAGAATTTACAGATGATAACATCAAAGAGATCATAGAATCGGGAAAACCTGTTGTGATTGACTTTTGGGCTGAGTGGTGCGGACCCTGCCGCATGGTAAGCCCCATTGTAGAAGAACTGGCAGAAGAATTCTCCGGAAAAGTGGAAATAGGTAAACTGAATGTGGATGATAATATCCAAACTCCCAACGAATACGGCATCCGCAACATCCCCACCATCCTTTTCTTCAAAGACGGGAAAATGGTTGACAAGCAAATAGGAGCTACACCCAAAGCATCCCTGAAAGCAAAAGTGGAAGCATTACTCTGAGCAATTCAACGTACAACAGCCTGAAAGCGGAATGATTTTTTATTTATCATTTCGCTTTTGGGCTGAATATATACGGCAAACCGACAACTCGCTGACAATAAACGATTTGTGTGCAAAATAAATATTTTTGTAAAATATTTTATCACATCATTTTGTCAATTCAAAAATCTGCCGTATATTTGCACCCGCAATTGAAACAAAGGATTTTAGTTAAATCCATTCAATGGCCGATTCGTCTATCGGTTAGGACGCCAGATTTTCATTCTGGAAAGAGGGGTTCGATTCCCCTATCGGCTACTAAAAAAAATTATTGATTACTCAAAAAGACATTAGAGATGGCAAATCACAAATCATCCATAAAAAGAATTCGTCAGACTAACACCAAAAAACTGGCAAACCGCTACTATGCTAAAACTGCCCGTAACGCCGTAAGAAAATTGCGCGCTACAACAGAAAAAGCAGCAGCTGTAGAATTGCTTCCAAAAGTTAGCTCCATGCTCGACAAACTGGCAAAGAAAAATGTTATCCATAAAAACAAAGCAGGTAATCTGAAATCGAAACTGACTTTGTATGTGAATCGGTTGGCATAACAAATTGCTTCTAAAAAAATACGGAAGCCCTTTCTCACTATGAGGAAGGGCTTTTTTGTCGTAGTATGTTGTCCTGAAGGTTGTTTTCAGTTTTACAACGTGCCGGCGGCGGTCAGTGTGCCTCGAGCCAGTTATCCCCTATTCCGCAATCGGCTATAAGAGGCACTTTCAGCTTTATCACATTTTGCATTTCGTTCACCACCAATTCTTTGACCCTGCTTTTCTCATCTTCGGGAACCGTGAAATTCAATTCGTCGTGTACCTGCATGGTCATTTTTGCGCGGAGGTTTTCTGTTTCCAACCGCTTTTGGATTCTCACCATCGCTATTTTTATAATATCGGCAGCGGAGCCCTGTATCGGAGCATTGATGGCATTTCGCTCGGCATAGCCGCGTACTACGCTGTTTTGTGAATTGATGTCGGCCAGGTATCGTTTCCTTTTGTAAATCGTTTCCACGTATCCGCGTTCTTTGGCCGTCTGTATGGCATTATCCATGTATTTTTTCACATCGGGATAAGTCTCAAAATACCCATCAATCAGTTCTTTGGCTTCCGCACGCGGAATATTGAGCCGCTCGGCCAGTCCGAACGTGGAGATGCCGTAAATAATCCCGAAGTTGGCCGTTTTGGCTTTGCGGCGCATATCCGGAGTCACTTCATCAAGTGATACTTTGAAGATTTTAGCGGCCGTAGCAGCATGGATGTCATTGCCACTGTTGAATGCTTCGAGCATATTTACATCGGCGCTCAGGTGGGCCATTATACGCAGTTCTATCTGCGAATAGTCGGCACTCAGAAACACCTCGCCGGCATCGGGTATGAATGCTTTGCGGATTTCGCGTCCCAGTTCCTCGCGCACCGGAATGTTCTGGAGGTTCGGATTGGTGGAACTCAGCCGGCCTGTGGCAGCCACCGTTTGATTGAAGGAAGTGTGCACCTTTCCGGTTTTCGGATTCACCATCAGCGGAAGTGCATCGATGTAGGTGCTCAACAGCTTTTTCAAACCGCGGTATTCCAGAATCTTATCCACAACCGGGTGCCTGGATTTGAGCTTTTCGAGGACATCCTCCGATGTGGAGTATTGTCCGGTTTTGGTCTTTTTAGCTTTTTCATCCAGTTTCAACTGTCCGAAAAGCACCTCGCCCACCTGCATGGGCGACGAAACGTTGAATTCTGTTCCGGCCATTTGTTGAATTTCCTTTTCAAGAGCCAGCATTATTTTGGTCAGAATTTCAGAACTTTCGCGCAAGGCACCCGCATCAATCCGCACGCCGTTTTGTTCCATAATGGCAAGAACCCGCATCAGCGGCATTTCCATTTCGTAGAACAGCTTCTCCAGGCCGTTTTCAACTATTTCCTTTTCCAGTATTTGTTTTAGTTGAAAAGTAATGTCGGCATCTTCGGATGCATAGTCACAGAGCAGGTTCAGATCAACATTCAGGATATTTTGCTTCGTTTTGGGCTTTCCACCGAATAAATCGTCGTAATGGATGGTGCGGTATTTCAGGTAGATTTCCGCCAGATAATCCATGCCGTGTCTCAACTCCGGTTGAAGCAGGTAGTGGGCAATCATGGTGTCGAACAACTTTCCTCTGAGTTCAATGCCGTATTGTGCCAGCATCAGCAGGTCGAATTTCATATTTTGACCTACTTTCTCTATTTGTTCGCTTTGAAAAAATGCTTTGAATTCCTTCAACACCTCCATACATGCCTGTCTGTCGGGTGGAAGTGTAACGTAATAAGCTTCACCGGTTTTGAATGAAAATGACAAACCAACCAATCCTGCATTGAAAACATCCAGTCCGGTGGTTTCGGTATCAAAGCAAACCGACTTTTGCATAAAAAGTTTAGTTACCAGTCCGGCTCTTTTCACTCTGTCGTCCACCAGCGTGTACTGATGGGGTGAATTATGAATGGTTCTCATTCCTTCGGCATCGGTCAGTTCCGTTTCTGAAGACAGATATTGTGCATTATCGGGATTTCCGGATTTGTTTTCAGGGGTTTCGGGGGTATCGAAGAGCGACATCTGAGCACCCTGACTTGCCTTTGGTTGTTTTGATTCGCTTTTGACAGGTGCTTTCACTTCGTTCCACATCCTGGCCGAGAGAGTTCGGAACTCGAGCTCTTCGAACAATGCTCGCAGGGCCGGCTCGTTTACAGGTTCAAGTTTCAGTTTTTCTTCGTCAAAAGTTACCGGAACATCCGTTTTGATGGTAGCGAGGTATTTTGAGAACCGAATCTGTTCGATATTTTCTTCGATTTTCGTTTTCAGGGCACCTTTCAGTTTGTCGGTGTTTATTATCATATTATCGATGCTGCCGAATTCCTGCAGCAATTTTACGGCCGTTTTTTCGCCCACTCCCGGGCATCCGGGTATATTGTCGGAACTGTCGCCCATCAATCCAAGCAGGTCAATGACCTGCTCGTGACTCTGCAACCCGTATTTCTGCCTTACCTGTTCGGGTCCCATCACCTCAAATCCACCGGTATGTCTGGGGCGATACATAAAAATATGATCCGAGACTAATTGCCCGTAATCTTTGTCGGGTGTGAGCATAAAAACCTCAAAACCGGCCCTTTCGGCTTCTTTGGCCAATGTACCTATCACATCGTCGGCCTCATAGCCCGGCACCTCCAGCACGGGGATATTGTACGCCCGCACAATGTCTTTGATGATGGGCACCGCTTTTCGAATATCCTCGGGCGAGGCTTCACGCTGAGCTTTGTAACTCTCGTATTCATCATGGCGGAAGGTTTTTCCGGGAGGATCGAAAGCTACGGCAATATGCGAAGGTTTTTCCTTCCTCAATACATCTTCCAGCGTATTGACAAATCCAAAAATAGCCGAAGTATTCAGCCCCTTGGAATTGACACGCGGATTTCGGATAAAGGCGTAGTATGCACGGTAAATAATAGCGTAGGCATCGAGCAAAAAGAGTCGTTTCATCTGATTAAATTTGAAAAAGTAAATGGAAAGAACTTAACATAAAAACATAATCATGTAATAATTGTTTTCATTCAAAGTCTGGTGATGTAAAATTACACAAAAAAAACTTATTTATTTCTGAAAGGATAAAAGAAAGAACAAAATTGCTTAATTTTGCATACTGTGTCAAAACTTCTATAGCTAAATGAACTATATAGAAAAAATCAAGCGTCCGATTCTGGCTGAAATGCTGGAGTTTGAGAAAATATATGCCAAAGTCCTTGACAGCGACAATAATCTGCTAAGCAACGTTCATGCCTATGTGATGGAAGGCAGCGGAAAAAAATTACGTCCCATTCTTACGCTGCTCGCAGCCAAACTACTCGGAAAAATCAACGACGAAACACTTTATGGCGCATTCTCACTTGAATTGCTTCACACGGCAAGTCTGGTGCACGATGATGTGGTGGACGACACTCTTGAAAGGCGCGGAAGAGCATCGGTCAATTCCCGATGGACCAATAAGATAGCTGTACTGACCGGCGATTATCTGCTTTCGAAATCCCTGCACTGCGCCTACTCTACCGGCAATATAGATATTGTACGGGCAATTTCATACATCGGAATGACACTTACCGACGGCGAGCTACTTCAACTGGCTAATACAAAGCAATCTTCAACAACCGAAAAGGAGTATTTTGAAATAATCAAAAGAAAAACGGCGCTGCTTTTTGCCACTTGTACTGAAGTGGGAGCACTTTCCGTAAAAGCCAACCGTGATGAGCTGGAACATCTGCGTAATTACGGAGAGTATTTGGGAATCTGTTTTCAAATCAGGGATGATATTTTTGATTATTACGAAGAAACCCACATAGGCAAACCTACAGGCAATGATGTGAGAGACGGGAAACTGACCTTACCACTCATTTATGCAATTGAACATACATCGGGCAGCGCAAAGGATGAAGTGGTAAAAATGATTGACAACAAAGACTTTTCGGCCGAAAACATCAATAAAATAATGCATTTTGCTCACGAAAAAGGCGGCGTGGAGTATGCTACAAAAGTGATGGACAACTTCATACAAAAAGCACGGATCGAACTGAATGATTTCCCTGATAATGATGCAAAAAATGCATTGATAGACTGTCTGGAATTTGTTGCTGAAAGAGATTTCTGATTGGTTGTTTGAGTGTTTGGATGTTCGGTTGTTTGGATGTTCGATTGTTTGGTTGTTTGGATGTTTGGATGTTTGGATGTTTGGGGTTGAATGGTTGAATGGTTGAATTGGCTTACTGTAGTAGAGTGGAGTTGATAACTAAACAAATCTGAATGTTGAAAGGAGACTCAGACTACTTTTTTGTGAAAGCTATTTCATTATTTAGAAAAAGTGTGTATATTTGCACCCGCTTAAAAGAAGGCAGAAGGCAGAAGGCAGAAGGCAGAAGGCAGAAGGCAGAAGGCAGAAGGCAGAAGG
>ERZ1645189.213-NODE-213-length-13467-cov-4.577617_pt1 | contig 13467 bp, 9 predicted proteins | sample MGYA00575350_ERZ1645189 | MGnify/ENA primary metagenome ERZ1645189 (study PRJEB40845, sample SAMN11283421) | freshwater sediment metagenome | isolation source: river sediment | host: Sediment | place: India: Jajmau, Kanpur | collected 2015-12-17 ...
AAAAGAGTACGACAACCACAAAGCAAGCTGAATAGTTGAGTGATCCGGGCAGCAGAACTTCGGCAATCATTATGAGACCGACAGCGATTCTTACCTCCGTTGGACCCAGTTTTCCCGAATCAATGGAATAATTTCCGGTGATTCTGTAACGGATAAGAGCTATTATCATCTCCCAGCCGTAGAGCACAACGAAGCCGTAGCCCAGCAGAATCCACGCTCCTTCTGCATAGAACATATAACCGACACCGATGAGGATAATGCTCATCCAGTCAATTGTAATATCGAGGGTGAATCCGTAATTCTTCCTCGGCATGTTTCTGAAGTACGCAAGCCTGCCGTCAAGTGAGTCGCCGAACCAGCTTATCGCGAACCCGATCAGGCCCAGCAGAAGGAAGAGTCTGCTGAAGTATGCCGCAAGGATAAAACTGCCTGCCACTATCACATTGCCAAAGAACCCGATTCCGGTAAGCATATTGGATGTAATGAACGGAGGGATTCGTTTTACCAGCCATGTGATGGCAATCTGTTCCTGCTTCCTGAGCAGATTGGTCCTTGCCCTGTCAGCGAACACATTCTTCAGCACTTCACCGCTGAACAGTGATTTCAGGTTATTCCCGTGACTTTTCTTTTCAGGCATGGAGAGAATTTGGAACTAAGTTAAACTAAATTACCAGGAACAAACTCTTCCGGCAAAGGCATTCCGTATACTTTTTTTCTCAGGAAATCACCCAGTGAAGGGAGGTCAGGGAAGCGCGACAATTCACCTGGGCTGATCAATTCTCCGATACCGATGCGCTGGATCCGGCCACGCTTGTTAAATACTTCGGAAGGAAGTCTCAGCAACCGTATCCTCCAGTTGACCAGGCCCAGGAAATAGAAGAAAGGGGAGTTTTTGTCGAAGAACCGTATAGGCAGCACCGGTACGCTGGCCTGGCGTATCAGGTGGATTATGCTATCCTGCCATCGGCGGTCTCTCACCTTCATCTCTCTGAGGGTGAAGTCGGAGACGGCTCCTGAGGGAAAGAATCCAAGCGGATGCCCTGCCCGGAGGTGCTCAAGCGCCTCACGGATCCCCTTTATGCTGGCTGCCTTTATGCCTGTCTTTTTATTTCCGGCGGGGACCACGGAGATAAAGTTACCTTCCAGGGTTCTGACGAGTGAGAGTATCCTGTTGACAATGAACTTGTAATCAGGCCTGAGTCGTGCCATGAGGTCAATCGTCATGATTCCGTCCAGACCGCCGTAAGGGTGATTTGAGATAGTGATGAAGGCTCCGTCAGGCAATTGCTTAAGTATGTGAGCATTGCCCACAGCATAACTGACACCTATGTCATCAAGCAGTCTTGATGTGAAATCAGCTCCGGTCCATGCTCCCGAATTGTCATAAACCCTGTTGATCTTATCAATAGCCAGAATGTGTATCACACGTTCAGCACGGCGATGGCCATTTCTGCCTTTGAACAGGAATGACATCGTTTCCAGGTCTTTTGGCTCAATAACCTTCATAACAGTAAAGACAAATTTACAAATAAAATGAGATTGCCCCCTGCAGGAATAACATACCAGGTTTCCGGCCAAAGGATGACTAAAACCTTATGATTTAGTGATTCAAAAAACATATATTTGAAACCGATCAGATACAGTCCCGAAACAGAAACAAACCGCGAACCAATGAAAATGCAATGTACATTTATGGCTGCAATGGCATCGATTCTTCTGAGCGGCTGCACAGGCAGCTCCCCTGAGCCGACGGATCTTGCAAAAAACAGCATCATCCCGAAACCGGTGTCAGTGACTGCTACCGGTGAGTCATTCACTCTGACCCCGAAGAGTGACATCTTCGTAATGCCTGGCGCTCCTGCTGAACTTGCATTCATTGGAAATTATCTTGCAGAAAAGCTTAATCCCTCTACAGGCCTTGACATGAAGGTGATCACTGAGGGTGGCAAGCCAGGCAAGGGTGACATTCTCCTCAGCCTTAAGGAGGGTGATACCGAGCTCGGCGACGAAGGCTATGAGCTTGTCATCACAGATAAAACACTCACTGTCAGTGCCAACAAGCCTGCAGGGGTATTTCACGGCATCCAGAGTGTAAGGCTTTTACTGCCTCATGAAGTGGAGGCTGACACCCTTCAGGCAGGGCCGTGGACCATACCTACGGGAACGATACGTGATTATCCCGCCTACGGTTATCGCGGGGTCATGCGTGATGTGGCGCGCCATTTCTTCGGTCCGGCGGATATCAAGGGATATATTGACCAGCTGGCTATGTACAAGATAAATGTCCTGCACCTGCACCTCTCCGATGACCAGGGGTGGAGGATAGAGATCAAATCGTGGCCCAACCTCACCGCCCATGGCGGCAAGACCGAGGTAGGCGGCGGCGAGGGTGGCTTCTATACCCAGGAAGAGTATTCTGATATCGTTAAGTATGCAGCTGACAGGTTTATCACAATTATTCCCGAGATTGACATGCCGGGTCATACAAACGCAGCCCTTTCATCCTACGCGGAGCTAAATATTGGCGGAAAGGCAACAGAGCCTTATACCGGAACGAATGTAGGGATGAGTACCCTTGACACCCGGTCAGAGATCACCTACAAATTTGTGGATGACGTGGTGCGTGAGATCGCAGCACTGACCCCGGGGGAGTATTTCCATATAGGGGGAGACGAATCACATTCAACCAAAATTGATGACTACATCTATTTTGTCAACAGGGTGCAGGATATAGTTGAGTCACACGGGAAGAAAGTCATAGGGTGGGATGAGATTGCCCATTCAACACTGAAGACGGGAGCAATTGTCCAGTACTGGGCCCGGGCCGAGAATGCAATCAAAGGGATCAGCCAGGGGGCGAAGGTCCTGATGTCACCGTCCAAGTATGCCTATTCCGACATGCAGTATGACACTGCCAGCATTTTCGGACTGCACTGGGCGGCATATATTGAAGTGGATGATGCATACAACTGGGATCCGGCCACACTTGTACCCGAGATCACAAGGGAAAACATCGTCGGGATTGAGTCACCCCTTTGGGCGGAGACCGTTTCCACCGAATTTGAGGCTCAATACCTTATCTATCCCAGGCTTCCGGGCTATGCGGAGATAGGATGGACTCAGGCATGGATGCGCAGCTGGGACGAATACAGAACCAGGCTCGCCTCACACGGAAGGAGGCTGGAGATCATGGAAATCAACTTCTACCGGTCCAAACTTGTGGACTGGGAGTCTGAAGGTAAGTGATGGCTGCCTGAGGTGGAAGAACATTTAGTATAATTAAGATACAAATCCGGAGATGGAATTTCTGTATGAAGGGCTGATCAGCATTACCTGGCAGCAGGTGGTGATGTGGGTAATAGGGGGATTGCTGGTATACCTGGCCATTGCAAAAAAGCTGGAGCCGCCACTGCTTCTTCCCATGGGATTCGGGGCTATTCTTGTCAACCTCCCGTTGTCAGGCGTACTGAACCAGACTCTTCCGGGAATAGGCGAGGTGACCGGAATCATCGACTGGCTCTTCAGGGTGGGGATTGAGACATCGGAGGCGATGCCTCTGCTGCTGTTCATCGGGATAGGGGCGATGATCGACTTCGGTCCGCTGCTCTCCAACCCCAGGCTGTTGCTCTTCGGCGCAGCCGCGCAGTTCGGCATCTTTGCCACGGTGACTGCTGCAGTACTGCTGGGATTTGACCTCAGGGATGCTGCCGCCATCGGGATAATCGGAGGGGCTGACGGGCCAACATCCATTCTGGTATCGCAGGTGCTTAAGAGTGACTATATCGGACCCATTGCCATAGCCGCATATTCATACATGGCGCTGGTGCCCATTATACAGCCATTTGCAATCAAGATGTGCACCACGGAAAAGGAGAGAAAGATTCGAATGAGCTACAATCCGAAAAGTGTGTCGAGGCTCACCCGGATACTCTTCCCGATAGCGGTCACAATAATTGCCGGGCTTGTGGCTCCTGCATCCATTGCCCTTGTGGGGTTCCTGATGTTCGGAAACCTGATCAGGGAGTGCGGTGTGCTCAAGTCGCTGTCAGACAGTGCACAGAAGGAGCTCGTCAACCTGATAACCCTGCTGCTGGGAATAACAATTGCGGCAAGCATGCAGGCAGACAAGTTTGTGGCGCTTGACACTGTCAAGATCATGGGCCTTGGACTTCTTGCATTCATCTTTGACACAATTGCCGGGGCCTCATTTGCCAAGTTCCTTAATTTTTTCCTGAAGGAAAAGATAAACCCGATGGTAGGTGCAGCAGGAATATCAGCCTTTCCAATGTCTTCAAGGGTGATTCAGAGGATGGGTCTCGAGGCTGATCCCACGAACCACCTGCTTATGCATGCTGCCGGGGCAAACGTATCAGGTCAGATTGCCAGCGTGATAGCCGGCGGTGTCATAATCGGGCTGGTACCCGGATTACTTTAAATTAGTAGAGTAATGAATGCAGATTTCTTTAAGTCGCTTGATCTGATGGGTAAGGGCATGACTGCAATCTTCGTAGTCATTATTGTGATTTACCTCGCGGTACACCTTATACTTAAACTTTCGGGAGGCAGGAAAAAGGAGCCCTCTGAACCGAACCCCGGTGAGGTTTAGAAATCGCCTTCGGCATTGCCGAAAATCCTGAAGTTGTAAGTCAGCATGAAGATTGGCTTTGCAAAGATTGTCATCTGGTATCCCTTGATTAAGCCGCTCTCATTCTTGAAGAATATCGAATAGGGATTTTTCCTTCCGAGCACATTGTAGACAGTGGCGGTAAAGGAGGAGTGGTTAAGCTTCTTGGCCTGGAGGTTTCCGTTTATTGTTGCGGCCAGGTCGAGCCTCATGTAATACGGTATCCGGTAGTCATTCCTGTTTGAGTAGTAAACATGAGTTGAGTTGTAGAACTGGTAGAATGCAACAGGGTAGGTGATAGGTCTGCCGGAGCTGTAAACGAAGTTGGATGTCAGGTTGAACCGCCGCGAGGCCTTCGCATTAAGTACCAGCTTCAGGTCATGGGGTTTGTCGTAGTTGGCAGGAAAGTATCTGCCTCCGTTGACCTTTTCTTCCTCATACCGGCCGTCTACCTTCATAAAGACTCGTGACCACGTATAGCTGACCCAGCCGGTGAGGCTGCCGGACTGTTTTTTCAGCATCACTTCAACGCCGTATGCCTTACCGTCACCGTTTATTATATCAGCTTCGAGGGCGGGATTCATGAGGAGTTCAGCGCCTCCCTTGTAGTCAAGGGTGTTTGTGAGCCATTTGTAGTATCCCTCCACAGAAGTTTCGATGGCACGCTTGTCAAAGTTGAAATATAATCCGGCTGATGCCTGGTCGCCTCTCTGGGGCCTGATGTAAGAGTCACTCAGTTTCCAGATATCGACGGGGGACATCGAAGTGGTGTTTGAGATCATGTGCAGGTACTGGTATGCTCTCTGTGCTCCGATCTTCAGAGAAGCGCTGGGTCCCATCATGAAACGGGAGGAGAACCTGAAATCGAGGCCGGGATATTTGTTAACGATGTCTTTTTTACCGTAAGTCACGGTATCGGTTATTGACTCGGTGCTTCTGGGGAGTCCGTCGGCGTAAATGAATTCGCTTCGCGGGCCGAAGCTTGTATAGAGAGTTCCCCTCACGCCGGCTGACACCGAGAGCCAGGGAGTTATCTCAATTTCGTCGCTGAGGTAGAGCGAGGGCTCGAGTGCCTTTTCGCTCTGCAGTTCAAGCGGTATTGCCTCAGAAAGGTCACCAAGCGGCTCACGTCTGCCCGGTTCAAGTGAATAGAGTGTGGCGTCAACGCCGAACTCCATCCTGTTTTTTGCTGAGCTGAGGAATGTAAAATCGGCTCTGCCGATCTTCTGGTCGAGCCTGTAATATGTATTGTTTGCCTGAACTGAATCCGCAGACGATGTAAGCCGGTAGCTGTAGTTGCTCATGATGGCGAAGTACTGGCCTGTCAGTCTTTTCCCGAAGGAGTGTTTCCATTTGAGGGTAGCTGCAGTGTTGCCGTATCTGAAGCCGCTCTCCATGAAGTAATCGAACCTGTCATCACTGTAATATCCTGAGAGCGAGACTGAGTTCTTTTCGTTCAGGTCAGCGGTGAGGCTTCCCTGGAGGTCATAGAATCCGGCGGAGCTCTTTTTCAGCCTTTCGTCGTTGAGCATCCCGAGGAGCCAGTCAGAGTAGGTCGAGCGTCCGCCGAGTATGAATGAGACCTTATCGCTGAAAAGCGGGCCCTCAATCATCAGCCTGCCGGTAACGGGGCTGATGCCTCCGCTTACCTTTACCTTGTCACGGTTGCCTTCTGCGGGGATTATTTCCATTACAGAAGAGAGTCTTCCGCCGTATTTTGCAGGCATTCCGCTCTTGAAGAGGGTTACGTCGGTGATCATGTCAGAGTTGAAGGCAGAAAAGAAGCCGAAGAAGTGCGATGCATTTATTATGGGGGCATAGTTGAGCAGGACGAGGTTCTGGTCGGTGCTTCCGCCACGCACGTTGAAGCCGGCCGATGCTTCTCCCACAGTCTGGATACCGGGGAGCATAAGGGTGCTCTTAAGCAGGTCCGCCTCTCCGAGGCCAAGAGGTATCTGTTTGAGCATCTTCACGTTGATCTTTTCAGTCCCCATCCGTGTGTTTCTGACGTTGTTTTCACGGTTGGCCGAGATGAAAACCGCGTCGATCTCACTGGGGCTCTCCGTGAGCGAGACATCGAGCGTACCGTCAGAATATATCAGCACATTCCGGATTGCTGATTTCATTCCCATCATCCTGTATTCGATCCTGTACTGTCCGGGAGGCAGTGAGAGTGAATAGAAGCCGGTGCTGTTTGTCATTGCCCCTGACCGCAGCTTCTCAACATAAACAACCACACTCTGCATTCCTGTTCCGTCAAATGCATCCCTGACCACCCCTGTGAGGGTGACTCTCTCAGGCATCCCTTCTGAAGAGGGTCTGCCTATCCTGAAGAGCCGGTAATCATCGCTGACAACAGACTCCTCATCCTGAACGGCAGGCCTGAGGAATTCAGCCGAGGCCGCCTCTGCATACCTTTCTTTTATATAGGTTTCATACTCCCTGGCAAAGTTTGTCTTGATTGAATAGCCTTTTGACAGGATTATCCTGTTGTCAGGAGTGATCATGAACAGCAGACCGTCACGCCGGAGGTTGTTGTCAAGCACGCCTTCGAGAGTTGCATTTTCGGCTGAGACGTTTAGGTAAAGCGAGTCAGTCCACCTGGGTGAATAATAAATTCTTACAGGGACTTTCCTTTCGAGTGTGTCAACGAAGTCGTCAAAGAGTATCCTGTTGAACTGGAAGGTAAGGTTGTTGACCTGGCCGGATGTGAACAGGGAGATTCCAAGCAAAACCGTTATCAGGAGGTTCTTTTTCATAATTCCCGGGCGGTCCCGCGTTGATTGTCAAATGACTGCAAGATATTGACTATCTGTCTTTTATTCGCCTTGCGAAGTTTTATCCTGCGCTGGTCGATTATTTTTTTCATCAATTCTGAGTCAGTGCCGAACTGCTTCGCCAGTTTACCGCCGGATGTTACCCTGGTGTATCCCGACGGGGTTTTGATATAGCCTACGGGAGAGTAGTAATATTCGTCGATTCCGTTGCGCTGATGCACAACTGCCCGGTGTCTGATTATGTATCCTGTCGGCCCTTCATAGGCCATTTCGTAGAATCCGGCAGGAATCTCACCACCTGTTTCATTTTCATTAAGGTACCTGAACCTCATTGTATCAGTTCTGAAGAACAGGGTGAAGGCGCCGATGAAGTCACGGGTGATTGAAATATTATAGCGGTTCTGACCGAAATTATTGTCCACCTCTGAAAAGATAACCTCATCGGTGAAGGTGTCATACTGGAGTACGAGGCCATCGTATCTTCTTCCGTTGACCACGATTTCAGATGTGCGTTCCGTTCCGTAGAAAAGGAGTGGTTTGTTTTTAGCCCGGTAGTGATAGGGGTAGTATTCTGTACCGTTGATGAAGGCGTGGGTTGTTCCGGTACGGACTGCATAGATACTGTCAAGCAATTCTCTCCTGGCAGTTTCTGCAGCTGCAAACGGGCCCGGCCTCCTGTTTTCAGTGATGTTGGTTCCCTGTTGCGGATACCCATGCAAAGTAAGGCTCAGGAGAAGTACCAGCAGGTATGTTTTTTTCATTTCAGATCAGGAGGCTAAAAGCAATGCCGAAATAACAAATATTATTTCTATTTGCGGGGCAGTTAACATATTTTAATGTTTGCAGCGCCTTATTTTTCTGCGAATCGTGATACCGGGGAGCGATTAAGTTCTATTTTTGTCAATTCTTCAGAATCTAACAACAACCGGACTGACTATACTGCGAAGGACCATGATTAAGAGATGGCACAGGATCATTTTTGCGTTAGTCATATCTTTTTCGATGGTGACATGCATTGATCCCTACACTCCGCAGTTGAAGGCCTTTGAATCACGTCTTGTTGTTGACGCGCTTCTCACAGATGAGATAACCTCAAGCTATGTGCGTCTGACGCGCACCACGCTGTATCCTGACAGTGATCCGCAAATGGTCTCCGGGGCAACTGTGACAATTACGGATGACCAGGGAGCAACTGCTCTGCTCCACGAGAGGAGTCCGGGCAACTACCATACTGACACTCTCACATTCAGGGCGGAGGTTGGCAGGACCTATCAGCTTACAATTGAGACCAGGGACGGTAAAAAATATGAATCGAGTCCGTGCCTGATGCGTCCCGTTCCGGATATTGACAGCTTATACTACAGTGTTGACCAGGTTTTTTCTGAGCAGACGGGTCAGTTCCGTGAGGGCATTACCTTTTACATTGATACGAAGAATGAGGAACCAGGAAGCTACTACAGGTGGGCATATGAAGAGTGGTGGAAGTTCTCGGTCCCGGATCCGGCTATCTTCAGGTATTTCAATGATTCAACCATTGTTCCGCTGCAAACGATCAACCGTACCTGCTTTGCCCACATCCGTTCCGATATTATTGACATTGAAAACACAGTATCCGGACACATCGGGGATTTCATCATGAAGCCGGTGCTCTTCGTTGCCTCGGAAGAGAGTGACAGGCTGCTGATTCAGTATTGCCTGGATGTGAAACAGATGTCGCTCTCTCCCGAGGAGTATGAGTTCTGGCATCTGATGACTGAGATCAACGAGGCCGGCGGGGATATATTTGACAAGCAGCCGTTCCAGGTTTTCAGCAATATAAGGAATATAACTGATCAGGATGACCTGGTTATTGGTTATTTCCAGGTTTCCGGGGTGAAGCACAGGCGTACATATGTCACCCTCGCTGAGGCGGCAGCTCTTGGCATCCCGTTGTACCGTTATGAATGTGACAGGCAGGAGAAGGGTGAGATTGACTATCCTTCGACCTCTCCCGGGGAAGGATTTACATTCAATGAGATTTATGCTGCGTTCCTGAATTCAGGCTACGCTTTTGTGGCGCCGATCTATGATAACAACAATGCACTGTTCCGGCTGATCTTTGTAAAGCCCTACTGTGCTGACTGCACACTTAGAGGGAGCCTTGAAAAGCCATGGTTCTGGGAGGACCTCGATTAATACAGGAAACGGATGAAACTGCCTGGTCTTAATAATAGCATTCCCCGCCTTCTGCATAAATCGCTGTACCTGTTTATGGGAGCGGTTCTGCTGCCGGCTTCGCTTTGCGGTCAGGGAGGAGTTACGGTCAGCAATGTTCCCGGGAAGGTTCTGATGAATCCGGAGGAGATCCGCCTGGTGACTGACCGGGACATCTATGTTGCCGGGGAGGAGGTTTTGTTCAGTGTCACCCAGGCAGGGCGCCTCACCCACACACCGGGCACATTCAGCAGGGTTGTGTACGTTGATCTTCTTGACAGTCACAAGACCGCGGTTGTTCAGGTCAGGACGGGCACTGACGGTTTCACGGGGGCAGGGTCATTCAGGATACCTGACACACTTCGCACAGGGAACTATTTCATCCGGTCTTTCACAAGCCTTATGAAGAATTATCCGCAGGCTCTGTTTGCCTACCGGATGATTACAGTCATCAACCCTTTCAGGAGCCTGGCATCGATAAAGATACCCCCTTCTGACCACCAGGCTGACAGCGTTGTATTTTATCCTGAGACAGGTGCCCTGGTTGCCGGGCTGCAGTGCCGTACAGGTGTCAGGTGCTTCAATGACGCAGGCGATCCGGTTATTACGCGTGGCACGGTTCTGACGGCATCGGGTGATACGGCTGCAGTTTTCTCCACTGACAGGCACGGGACAGCGGTTTTCACCGTTACGCCTCCTGATGCGGGTCCGCTCAGCCTGATAACTACTGACAGGACGGGAGCCGGGAGACGCTTTGATATGCCGCGGGTGCAGGCAGCAGGACTGACATTTCATCCGGGACCGCAGGGGAGTAACGGCGGGGTGATCCTTCGCCTTGCGTCAAGTGCCGGCTTTACGCCTGGTATGGTGAGGGTGGTCTATGCGCCGGTAAGTTATTCACCAACAGTGAAGGAGGTCTATGCTGCCGGGAGCCCGGAGGTGACATTTGAAGGCGGAAGCCTGCCGGAAGGGCTGGCCAGGATCACAGTTTCCGATATGCAGGGACGTGAGCTAGCCTCGAGATGGTATTATCATTCGTCTGCGACCGGGCTTCAGATGGATGTCAGCATGAGCTCTGCCGCCCTCGGCGTAAGGAGCAAGGCAGGTGTCAGTTTAAAGATTACAGACGGGAACGGAACCCCGTTACCTGGAGTCATTTCAGTATCAGTAGTGAAACCGGTGCTTATAAATGAGGGCCGTTTCAACGAACTCGCACGTGACCTTCAGTATCCGTCGGTCCAGGCTTTCAAAACGGAGATGGAACTACCGGACATAAATGACTACCTGATTTTCAGCGAAGAGAACGGAGATCTTCGCTATTCTTCCGTCGCACAGGGGGAGATGGTATATCTTCCCGAACCGGAGGGGCATCTTATAACGGGTGTTGTCAGGGACAGTGAAACGGATGAGCCGCTTGCCGGAGAGGACCTTACCCTGTCGATTGTTGGCAGGTCAGCCAGGGTCACCTTCACCAGGAGTGACAGCAAGGGACGTTTCAGTTTCCCCGTGAAGGAATACGGCAGGAAGGAGATTGTTATTCAAAGGCTCACGCCGGGTGAAAGAGGTTATTACATCGATCTGAATGATCCGTTCCTTTTTGAGATGAGACTCAGGCAGGGACCCGGTCCGTACTATCCTGATACGACAAGGCTTAAGGAGCTGAATGATGTAATAGTAAGCATGCAGGTCAGCAACATATATGATCCTTTCCTCAGGAAGCGGAGCGTAAGGCTCTTCAGCGGAACCTTTCCGGGATTCTTCGGCAAACCTGACCGGAATGTAATACTCTCAGAATTTATACAGCTCTCCACCCTGAGGGAGGTGTTCAAGGAACTGGTACCGGGACTTACGTCAAGCGGAAGAGATGAGAAGCTTTCCCTATCCCTGACAAACCGTTATCCCGGCATGACATTCAATTCACAACCGCTTGTAATACTTGACGGGGTGCCGGTTTATAACCTCGATAAGCTGCTTGACATCCCTTCATCCCTCATTGAGAAGGTTGAGGTACTGAGCGTAAGGTATTTCACGGGCGACATAGTGACAGACGGAATAATCAACATTGTATCGCACAAGGGAGACCTGAGCTCAATGGAGTTTGACCGGTCGGTTTTAAGGCAGGAATACGATATGCTGCTTGACAGCTATGATATCTACGCTCCTGATTATTCAAGTGATTCACTCAGGCTCAGCAGGGTACCGGATTACCGCAACACCCTTTACTGGAATCCTTCAGTCAGGACAGGGTCAGGAGGCGAGGCGGCCGTGGAGTTCTGGACTTCTGATGAGGCCGGGGAGTATTTCGTGATCACGGAGTGCACAACCACTGACGGCAGGCGCGGAAGAAAAGTTATCCCCTTCAGGGTCACAAAAAATTAGTAACTTTATCAGGCCGTTCTCTCCCCCTGAGAGATCCGTGCATATGTCGGACTAACCGGTAAACGGATGAAAAGAGCACTTTTACTGATGCTTGTAGCCTTTGTGGCATCCTGCAGCCCTCTGAGGAAGAGTTCTTCAGCAGTTACGGAGGATAACCTGATAATGACCAGGAAGTATGTGGGCGATTTCATAGAGTACCGTCAGACGGGACCGGAGAACTACGAAGGGCCGAACATTATCTGGATCAAGACCACACTTGAAAGTCAGTTCGGCAAGATTTCCGCATACGGTAAAAAGTGCGATTTTGAAGCCGGCGACAGGCTATATCTCCGAAGGGTGTTTTACAGCCCCGGAATTGTTTCAGGTTACTGGGTTTATATTCTTGAGAATGATGCAGCTGTAACATACAGGGCAACCGATCTGCAGCATGACCGCGAGGTGTTCATCAAGACATGGTTTGAGTAGCATTACAGGAAATCATGTATAGATGAAAAGCCTTATTTTAACAGCATTTCAGAAGTTTGACCGGTCACAGAGCCTTGGCGGCATCCTGTTGTTCGGTGCTACCATTGTTGCACTGATTTTTGCCAACACTCAGCTGGGCGATTTCTATGACAGGCTCAGGGACACCAGGTTTGGGTTCGAGGCGGGGAACTTCAGCCTTGTAAAACCTTTGCTGCTCTGGGTCAATGACGGGTTGATGGCGATCTTCTTCTTCATGATCGGTCTGGAGATAAAGAGGGAGCTTATGATAGGGGAGCTGAACTCCCCCTCGAAGGCTGCCCTGCCGCTTGTTGCGGCGCTTGGAGGAATGATCGTCCCGGTGATTTTCTACCTGGTTTTTAACAGAAACCCGGAGGCATCACACGGATGGGGCATACCGATGGCCACAGACATAGCCTTTTCACTGGCGATACTGAAGCTGCTTGGCAAGAGGGTGCCTGTAGGGCTCAAGGTCTTCCTGGCAGCATTTGCGATAATTGATGATATTGGAGCCGTGCTTGTGATCGCACTGTTCTACAGCTCATCCATTGACTGGATGATGCTTCTCTGGGCAGTGATACCTTTCGCACTGCTTGTGACGCTGAACCTTCTGAATCTCTTTCCCAAATACCTTCACCTGGCGTGCGGGATAATTATCTGGTACCTGTTTCTCAAGTCAGGGATCCACCCTACTATTGCCGGTGTACTGCTTGCCTTTACAGTGCCGCTGAGACAGAAGACTGATGCTCATACATTCACAGAGGAGATGTGCAGGATTGCGGATGAATTCCGGGAGCATGATTCTGACCGGACTCCCTTGCTGACACCTGCACAAATAGAGCGGATAGACGACATAGAGCAATGGACGGAAAAGGTACAGTCGCCCCTGCAGCATATTGAACATGTGTTGCATGGGTGGGTGGCATACTTCATAATGCCAGTCTTTGCCTTTTTCAATGCCGGGGTTGCCTTCAGCGCCGGCATGAATCCTGATATTCCGCTTATAACCAG
>ERZ1645189.216-NODE-216-length-13195-cov-6.266362_pt1 | contig 13195 bp, 14 predicted proteins | sample MGYA00575350_ERZ1645189 | MGnify/ENA primary metagenome ERZ1645189 (study PRJEB40845, sample SAMN11283421) | freshwater sediment metagenome | isolation source: river sediment | host: Sediment | place: India: Jajmau, Kanpur | collected 2015-12-17 ...
TTCAATAAAATAAGACTATTGTTCTCTATGTTTTAAAAGTCGAGACGAGTTCAATTTAAAAATCCGGTAGAAATCATTTTTACCGGATTTTTTTTGTGGTTTTTTACTTCCCTGCTGCCCACATTCCCAATTTGTTGTTGCGGGCATGTCTTTCACTTTTCAAAAACCGGCTCTGATATTTCACATTGGGCGGATAGGTGGATGTGACAGCAAAACCGCACCGTACGATATAGTCATTCAGAAAAGTGCCGTCTTCCATGAAAACATAAGCCAGCGTTCGGCCGTATTGATCATATTTCTGCACATCGTATTCCAGTCTTACTTTTTTTCCTTTCAGGTAATTTGTTAAAAAATTTGTTGACTCCTTTCCATAATATTGCTTTACCTTTTTGCCGTAATTCTTTGCCTCGGGAGCATCGATGCCAATAAAACGGATTTTTTCTTTTTCGCCCTTTGCGTTAATCAGCCAGAAAGTGTCGCCATCTACTACTCGATGAATTCTGAAGAAGACATTCGTGTTGTTTCCGGATTGAGCCGGCTGAAAAGCACCCAACGAGGTAAAATTTATACATGATAGGGCAAGAAAAACGGCAACGGCCGGAATTTTCTGTATTATTTTCATTGTCGTAACGAGTTGATAAAATAATAATTACAAAGTTACAAATTCATTTTAAATTTGAAACTTGCTCAGATTTTCATACATTTGTATCTGAATATATTCAAATCAATGACATGAAAAGATTGCTAAAAAGTTTCGTATTTGCCTGGCAAGGGATAAAGGCCGTTTTCTCTTCGGAGCAAAACATGAAAATACACGTTGCAGTGGCTATTACGGTGATTTTTTTCGGCTTTGTCTTCAGCATTTCTTCAGCTGAGTGGATTTCGGTTGTAATTTGTATCGGACTGGTTTTCAGCGCCGAGATGTTTAACACGGCTTTCGAAACACTTGTCGACAAGGTTTCGCCCGATAAGGACCCTCTGGCCGGAAAAACCAAGGACATAGCCGCAGGAGCAGTTTTGTTGGCGGCAATTATCTCTGTTGTGGTGGGAATAATCATTTTTCTTCCGAAACTGATAAACCTGATTTTCTGAAAATGATTTTTAAAGGTACAGATTTTTTTCGTCAAAACTGTCCTGAATTTAATGATTAACCGAATGAAACGCCGTTTTTTTCATCATTTTATTGATCTGCTGTATCCCAATCTTTGCCTTATCTGCAATGAAAGCCTGATGAGTACGGAGAACCAGCTCTGTCTGTCGTGTTTCAGTAAAATGCCCAAAACGAATTATCATTTGCTTCAGGACAATCCGGTAGAAAAAAGATTCTGGGGTAAAGTGCCGGTTGAAAGAGCAACTTCTTTTTTGTTTTTTCAGAAAGGATCTGATTTTCAAAAATTGATTCACGAACTGAAATACAGGGGAAATAAAGAAGTGGGCGTTACAATGGGAAAATTTGCGGCAGCTGATTTACTTGATTCGGATGATTTTAAATCGATAGATCTGATTGTGCCGGTGCCGCTGCATGAAAAAAAGGAAGCCAAACGGGGTTACAATCAGAGCGAAATGATTTGTAACGGCATAGCCGAAATATTAGGAATGCCGGTGGTGACGGACAATCTGTACAGAACAGCTGAAAATACCACTCAAACCCGTAAATCGGTTTTTGAGCGATACGAGAATACACAGGGTATTTTCGGATTGAAAAATCCGGCCGAATTTGAAGGGAAACACATTTTAATCGTTGACGATGTGCTCACCACCGGCTCCACCGTCGAAGCATGTATACAGGCATTGCTGCAGGCCAAAAATACAAGAATAAGCGTATTTACACTCGCCATTGCTACTTAATCATCCTTTCACTAAATTCCGGATAGCTTCGTGAACTTTGAAAAAATCAAACTGCTCGACGATACTGTCTTTGTAAATTTTGATTTCATCGTTGCAGAGGTTACCAATGCTCCCCTCGTGGGTGTGATGAATGTTTTTATCGGGTGTAAATTCACCTGCTTCAATGCTCAGGCCTACCTGCTTGTAGGCGTCGCGGAATGGTACTCCGCTTAACACCAGCCGGTTCACTTCCTCGACACTGAACAGGTAGTCGTATTTCGGATCTTTCAGAATATCGCGGTTTACCTCAATCCGGTCCATCATCATGGTCGTCATTTCGAGGCAGGCACGTAATTCATCGAAAGCAGGCACAAAAACCTCCTTCATTATTTGCAGGTCTCTGAAATAGCCCGAAGGCAGGTTGTTGGTAATGAACGTAATCTGCTGCGGAACAGATTGAATTTTATTACACCGGGCACGTGTCAGTTCGAATACATCCGGATTTTTCTTGTGGGGCATAATGCTCGAACCGGTGGTAAATTCATCAGCCAGCCGAATGAAACCGAAATTTTGAGAGGTGAACATGCATGCGTCGTAAGCCAGTTTGGCAACTGTAGCAGCCACTCCGGCCAATGCGGTAGTCACCACACGTTCCATTTTACCACGCCCCATCTGAGCGTACACAACGTTGTAATTCATGCTGTCGAATCCCAGCAGATCGGTTGTAAGGCGGCGGTTGAGTGGGAATGATGAACCGTAACCGGCAGCCGAACCCAGCGGATTGCGGTTTGTGATTTTCCAGGCAGCCAGCAGCAGTTGCAGATCATCAGCAAGGCTTTCGGCATAAGCGCCAAACCAAAGCCCGAACGACGATGGCATGGCAATCTGCAGGTGGGTGTATCCCGGCATCAGCACGTCGCGGTATTTATTGCTTTGCTCTATCAGTACATCAAACAGTGCCGTGATGCTTTCAACCGTTTTTTCAATTTCGGCACGGGTGAAAAGTTTCAGATCCACCAGCACCTGATCATTGCGCGAACGACCGCTGTGAATTTTTTTCCCGACATCTCCGAGTTTCTGTGTGAGCATAAGTTCTACCTGCGAGTGAACGTCTTCCACGCCTTCTTCAATCACAAATTCCCCATTTTCCGCAATCTGAAATATGATTTTCAGCTCTGCCTCCAATGCGTTCAGTTCTTCGCTGTGGAGCAAACCAACCGATTCGAGCATCCGAATGTGTGCGATTGAACCCAGTACATCATACGGGGCTAAAAAGAGATCCATTTCACGGTCGTGTCCGACGGTATATTTGTCAATCTTTTCGTTTATTTCTGTTGATTTTTCCCAAAGTTTCATGTTATGCCCTCCGGAACGGGAATATGAGAATTGTTATTAATTATAGAATCCGAAATAAAGCTTTCAGAGAGCAGAAACCGCTGCAGCTATCGCATCTGCAATGGTATTTACCCCTTTTTTCAGTTTGCTGTCCATCATCATTTTTATCATCGTAGGCAGGTCGGCTTTGATGGTGATTTTCATCTTACAGGTATTCTCCGAAACCGGTACAAGCTGAATCCAGCCAAAAGCGGTTATGGGAGAATTTTCGGCTTCCATTTTAATGGTTTTAAACGGTTCACGCTCTACAATCCGGAAACCTGCCTGCCCGAAACCAGGAATTGAAAACTTTATAGAGTCCTGGTCGGATTCGATGTCTTTAAAGTATTCGCCTGCCATTTTTTGCCCCTCAGTGTCTGTGTTTTTAATCTTGTTGAGGTTGGTCAGGTCGCTCAGGGTATTGAAAACCATTTCCTGTGGTTGAGAAATGGTTTTTATTTCACTTTCGTATGTGGTCATTTTTTTTTGGATAGTATGAATCAATCTTTTTTCCAGGCTGAGGGATTTTTTCTCCATTCACGTAGAGTTTCCATATCTTTTTCCTGAATATAGCTGGTAGCCAGGGCTTCTGTAAGCACTGCATCGTAATTGCTTAACGCTGAGAGTTTTACTTTCGCACTTTTGAATTTTTCTTCGGCGGCAGCAAATCCGTATGTAAATATTGCCACCATACCGAGCACCTCTGAGCCGTCTTTACGGATAGCTTCCACAGCTTTCAGGCTACTGCCGCCGGTTGATATCAGGTCTTCTATCACCACCACTTTTTGTTTGGGTCTCAGATCGCCTTCTATCAGATTCTCCAGTCCGTGATCTTTCGGGCTTGAGCGGACGTAAATAAACGGCAAGCCTAATTCGTCGGCTACCAGTGCTCCCTGAGCTATTGCACCCGTAGCCACTCCGGCTATCACTTCTGCCTCCGGATAAAGATCCATGATGGTGCGTACCAACGCATTCTTGATATAAGTTCGGATTGCCGGATAAGAAAGTGTTTTCCTGTTGTCGCAATAAATAGGTGATTTCCACCCGGATGCCCATACAAAAGGATTGTTGGGCTGAAGTTTTACTGCTTTGATTTTCAACAGTCTTTCTGCAATATTTTTTTCAATAAGTTTCATAAATTCGTGTGTTTTTTTTTCATAAATAATTGAGTGAAAATGAGAAAAGCACATGCTCAATTTTTCCGCAAAATTACTCAAAGTATTCAACAAACTAAGTTAAAAAATGGAATTTAAACGATATTTAAGCGGCGTTTTTTATTCCACAGGTGGTAAAAAGGCGTCTTCGGTATGCTCTATGATGAAATTTTGTCCTTTTGGAATGACGGAAATAACGTCAAAACGGGTTTCGCCCTGCCAGTCGGTCTGAAAAATGTAATGATGTGCTGCGTTTACAATATTTTTGATTTTACGTAGCGTAATGGCTTCCTGCGGGTGTTCAAAAGTCTCGGTTGAGCGGGTTTTTACTTCTACTATCACCAGCCAGCCGTCTTTTTCGGCTACAATATCCAGTTCGTATTTGCCTGCATGCCAGTTGGTTTGTTTGATTTTGTAGCCATGCTCACGCAGGTATGCCTGAGCACGTATTTCGCCTTCGTTACCCAGTTCGTTGTGTATTGCCATCAATTTGTTTTTTTAACATTCATTGCAAAAATAGACTTTTTTCAAAAAAATACAAGATAATTTAAGGATATAATGTTATTTTTGTGCTGTTAAATTTTCATTATGCCAAAAAATAGACCATCGAAGCCCACACAAAATCGTGTTTCACTGCGTAAACACCGCCATATTTTTACGCTAAACGATCTGGAAAACAAGGCATTGAACAGATACCTGAGCAAGTACAGCGTGAAGAATAAATCCAAATTTATCCGCGAAACACTGATGGTGGAAATCATTCGACGGTTGGAAAAAGACCAGCCTACGCTTTTTGATTAGATGAACAGCTGAACATCCGGTTATGGAAATCCTCACCCTTTTATTGGTTTTTTTCGTTGCTATTCTTGCAGGTTTTTTTGCTGCCTGGCTTTATTTTTCCTCCAAACTGAACCGGGTAAAAGAAACCTCTGCTGCTGCGCTGCTCCAATGGCAGAAAGAAATGAACGTAGCTGAAAATAAGCACGTTGTAGCCACCGAAACCCTCCGCCTCAAAACCGAAGAGCTCAATAAACTTTATCAGGAAAACGATAAGCTTACTCAGACAGCCGACGAACGTGGTATGGAACTTGCAGGGCTTCAGATAGCCAATGCGAATCTGATGGAGAAACTTCAGACTCAGAAACAGGAACTCGAAGTATTACAGAAGCGTCTGACAAGCGAATTTGAAAATATCGCCTCGCGCATTCTGAAAGAAAAAGCAAGTGATTTCACGGAATCCAGTCATACAAATCTGAGCCGGATACTTGATCCGCTGAAAGAGAAAATTACGCTTTTCGAAAAGAAAGTGGAAGAAACCTACGACAGGGAGCTCAGGGATAAAATAAGCCTGAAAGAAGAAATAGTAAGGCTTACCGAACTTAATGCTCGCGTAAGCGACGAAGCCAGAAGCCTCACCAAAGCCCTGAAAGGCGATGTGAAAAAGCAGGGAAACTGGGGAGAAGTGATACTGGAACGGGTTCTCGAACGTTCGGGGCTCACCCGCGGGCAGGAGTATGACATCCAGGTGGACGTGATGAGCCACGAGGAACAGCGGCAACGGCCGGATGTGATTGTTCATCTGCCCGACGAAAAACACATCATAATTGACTCAAAAGTGTCGCTCAATGCCTATGAGCAGTTTGTAGCGGCCGAAACGCCCGAAGAGCAGAGCGTACATCTGAAGAAACACATCTTATCCTTACGTACGCACATCAAAGAGTTGAGTGTTAAGAACTATCAACAGGCCATCAGCGTCCGTACACCCGACTTTGTGCTGATGTTTCTGCCCATCGAGGCTTCGTTTTCGGTGGCGGTGCAGTACGATAACGAACTATACACTTACGCCTGGGAACGGAAAGTGGTGATTGTGAGTCCTACCACGCTTCTGGCTACTCTGAGAACTGTTTCTTCTATCTGGAGGCAGGAAAATCAGACAAAAAATGCTCAGGAAATAGCACGGCTGAGCAAAGCGCTGCATGATAAATTTCTCTTGTTTGCCGAAGACATGGACAGAATAAAAATAAATCTGGACAGAGCATCCGCGGCTTACAGCGATGCATTAAAGAAAATGAAAGACGGCAAAGGTAACATCATCCGAACCGCTGAACGTATTCAGGAACTGGGCGGATTCGATACCCAAAAGGCTCTCCCAACGGATTTTGAGCTTTTTTGAGTTTTCTAAACACTTATATTTCGTACCTTTGCACATTCAAAACTAAAGAAAAAAATGATGAATTTGTACAAATTAATAATCGGAATGATGATTTTTGTTTTGAATTTTCCATTCATTCAAATCCAGGCTCAGCATAAAAACCGAACAGATAACAATGTTGAATACCTGCCAATTCCCGAAATTTTTCCCAATGACTCACTCATCGCAGAATCGCCGGAAAAACCGGTAAAAACCTATAAATACATTTTGCTGAAACCGTCGGGCCCAACCGATACCACCATCTTTTTTGTGGATTCAATCACCCGCAAACACAGGCTCGATTCAATCATGAGCATACCACTCTCACAAACCGATTCTTTGCTGTATGCCTCCAACTCATTGGTTTTGCCGCTCGTGTACACGGGTAAAGATATCAGGGCAGTGTGGGACATCAACAAAAACCTGATGTCACTGGCTAACGGAAGCAGGAATGATCTGATAACGAATAAGTTACCAGTGAAAATGACAACAGAAAATTTCGTTGCCGATCTGAGACGGGGAGCCCGGGATTACATTTCAAACCACGCCATGCAGCTGTATGTAACCACCCTCGACAGGTTGCCGAGTCTGAGTACATTCATGTCGCGCCCCATTAAAGGAAGCAGGGTGAATCCACTGGCAGTGTATGAAGATAAGATTGACCTGGGAAACAAAAAAATCGAAATCAACGATTTGAAATATATCTACTGGACAAAAAAAGCAAACGCTTTGCTCCAGTTCAGCCAAAATTATGTCTCGAGCAACTGGTATCAGGGAGGTAATAGCAATTTTGCATTTTTGAGTATTATTACCGGTGAAACGAATTTCGATAACAGAAAAAATATTCAGTGGGACAACAGATTCGAATGGCGAACAGGTCTGAGTTCTATCATAGGCAATACGAAACGCAAAGTGATGATCAACGACGATATTCTGCGCTATAATACCAAATTTGGCCTCAAAGCAGGCGGCAACTGGTTTTACAGCGTTTCGGGAGAATTGTCCACCCAGCTTTTCGACAGCTATAAGTCCATTAATTCCGACGAATATAAAGGGCGTTTGTTTACTCCCGTCAGAGCCAATCTGGGTGTGGGGATGGATTACAAGTATAAAAAATATTTTTCACTCATGATTGCTCCTGTGGCTTTCAAATACATTTACGTGCACGATACGATTCATGTGAATCAAAATCTCTTCGGAGTGAAGAAAGGGGAGAATCAACTGAAACAAATAGGTAGTTCGTTTCGGGCGCAACTGAATATAGTACCCGCCCGCAACTGGAATCTGGACTCCAAACTATCTTTTTATACCGATTACAAAAAAGTGGAAATAGATTGGGAAATCGTGAACAACTTCATCATCAACCGGTTTCTTACCACCCGTATTTCATTGAATCCGAGATTCGACAATACAATCATCCTGAAAGAAGGTGAAAAAACAAAAATTCAGTTCAAAGAATTGATGAGTATCGGTTTTTCATACCGATTTCTCTAAAAATCCAACGGCAGTTCCGGCTCTTTAAGCAATCGGAACGACATCCGGTGAAAAGGGCTTGGACCATATTTTGTAATAGCTTTTCGATGTGCTACCGTAGGATATCCCTTGTTTTTTTTCCAGCCATACCCTGCAAATTCTTCATGCAGTTTACACATTATTTCATCGCGGTAGGTTTTGGCCAGCACCGATGCCGCAGCAATGGAAAGATACCTGGAGTCGCCTTTGACGATGGTATGGTGTGGAATTTCACCGTATTTTCTGAACCTGTTTCCATCTACAATAATATATTCGGGTCTTAACTCCAGGTTGTCAATTGCCCGATGCATAGCCAGTATTGATGCGTTCAGGATATTAATTTCATCAATTTCGTTGGCATCAGCCAATGCCACGTTCCATGCCAGCGCTTCCTTTTCGATGATGGGTCGGAGCTTATTACGCATATTTTCGCTTAGCTGTTTGGAGTCGGTCAATCCCGGGCAGTTGAAACCTTCGGGTAAAATCACAGCAGCTGCCACTACGGGTCCGGCCAGGCATCCGCGACCGGCTTCATCGCATCCACACTCAAGTATCTTACCAGAGAAATTAGCTATCAGGCGCGGGGGATTCAGTTTACTCATACATCAATATTTTCCGTTGGTTCTTCTGTTTTTTCAGGATTGCTTTCCTTGCTTTTATCAATCGTCTTTTTGGCTTCCTCCCAGAGCGATGGTGCTAATTTCAGAATCGGATAGTAACTCAGCGAGGCTTCTTTCTTTTCCGGATTTGCAAAACCGAATTTACTGTCGAGTGCATCGTAAACGTTCATCAGTACACTTACCACGATGGCTATTTTCAGCGCACCGAAAACTCCGCCCAGCAGCGAATTGAGCCATCCAAGGCTGATACTCGAAAGCAATTTGTCGGTAAGTCTCGAAATAAGCAGTGCAGCCAGAATAGTGAGCGTGAAAATGAGAATGTATGATACGGTTTTGGCCATTTTATCAGAAAAATCAAAAAAACCGGCAATCAGCGGTTTGATGGAATCGCTGAGCATTTCGGCAGCAATAATTGCCAAAACAACAGCAGCGAGTGATACCACTTCTTTGACAAAACCCTTGAAAAGGCCGAAAATCAGACCCAGTGCAATGGGGATAAGGATAAATAAATCGAATGTATTCATATCATTATTCAGAGATGCAAATATGGTGAAAAATTCGCATACACAAAAATAAGCAGCTGTTATTAATTACACTTTTATACCGGATCGATGGATTTTCTTTTTCTTTGAAAGAATAATCTACCTTTTTGATTTTTTCTTTTTTAGGTAAATATGCTAATTTGATTAATTTTGCACTTATTCACTCAAAGAAAAACAGCAGCATGCAAAAATGTAATCTACACATACAAATATTTGTTTTTACAGGCTGTTTATTGTGTTTAACTGCGCTACCGCTCCGGGGCAATGTTGATTATATTCAAGCATTTCATGAAAAACAAAAATTGAATGCATTTCACCCCGGCGAAATCTGGCCTGACGACAGCGGAGTTCATATCAATGCGCACGGCGGTGGTGTTTTATATCATAATGGTACGTACTACTGGTTTGGCGAGCACAAGAGTGAAAACAGCAACACAGCGCTCGTTGGAGTTAACTGCTATTCGTCTGCCGATTTGTACAACTGGGAAAAAGAGGGTGTAGCACTGGCAGTTGAAAATGATGAAAACAGCGAAATTGTGAAAGGATGCATCATTGAACGCCCAAAAGTGATTTTCAACAAACTTACCGGGAAGTTCGTCATGTGGTTTCACCTCGAACTGAAAGGGCAGGGATATGCAGCTGCCAGATCGGGTCTGGCTGTAAGCGACAAGGTGACCGGACCCTACACTTTCATACGTTCGGAGCGAATAAACGCTGGAAAATATCCGCTCAACATATCTCACTCGGTGCATCAATTGAACACAGAAGACAAAAAATACGAAAAATGGTGGACTCCCGAATGGAAAACAGCCGTTGAAGAGGGTTTGTTTGTAAAAAGAGATCTCAGGAGTGGGCAGATGGCGCGAGATATGACACTTTTTGTAGATGATGATGAAAAGGCATACCACGTTTACTCTTCAGAAGATAATCTTACATTACACATAGCAGAACTTACCGATGACTATCAGAGCCATACCGGAAGGTATATCCGGGTAGCACCTGCCGGTCACAACGAAGCTCCTGCCATTCTCAAAAGAAATGGAACATACTGGATGATAACTTCCGGATGTACGGGTTGGGAACCAAATGAAGCACGGATGTTTTCTGCCGAATCCATCCTCGGACCGTGGAAGCAGCACCCAAATCCAATGAGGGGCGAAAAGTCAGAAGTTACCTTCGGAGCTCAAAGCACCTATATTCAGCAAGTGTACGGCAAGAAAGATGCTTATGTTTTTATGGCTGATATGTGGCGGCCCCGCTTTCCAATCGATGGACGATACATGTGGCTTCCCGTCCGGTTCGAAAATGATATTCCGTATATCGAATGGAGCGATAGCTGGAATTTGAATGTGTTTGAAGGAGAATAAAAAAACGCAGAACTTTGAAAAGTTAAAATAATTATCAGATAATGAATAGAATACACTATTTATCTTTTCTTCTTATAATATTTTTTTTTAGCAGTTGTGCAGCAAAAAAAGTCGTTTCACAAAAAGAAGAGGTTATATCCATCATTCAACAAGTGAACAACTACTGGCAGAAAAATAATCCTGTACACGGACGGGCTTTCTGGGACAATGCTGCGTATCATACAGGTAACATGGAGGCTTATTTTGTCACAAAGAATCCGGAATATCTGAAATTTTCTGAAGACTGGGCAATTCACAATGAGTGGAAAGGAGCCAAATCCAACGATAAATCGAAATGGAAATATACCTACGGAGAAACCGACGAATACGTGCTCTTTGGCGATTTTCAGATTTGTTTTCAGGTGTATGCCGATCTTTACATGATTCAGCCCGATCCGGTAAAAATAGCCAGGGCAATCGAAGTGATGGAATACCAGATGAGCACTTCGCAAAACGATTACTGGTGGTGGGCTGACGGACTTTACATGGTAATGCCTGTCATGACAAAATTATATAAAATCACACGCAATGAGGTGTATCTTCAGAAACTGAAAGAGTATCTTAACTATTCGGACAGTATCATGTACGACGAAGAAGCCCGTCTTTATTACAGAGACGCCAAATATGTTTATCCGAAACATAAAACACTTTCCGGAAAAAAAGATTTCTGGGCACGGGGCGATGGATGGGTATTTGCAGGTCTGGCAAAGGTGTTGAACGATTTGCCTCCGAATCACGCGGATAGAAACCGGTATGTTTCACGCTTCAAAGCAATGGCCGAATCAATAGCAGCCTGTCAGCAACCGGAAGGCTACTGGACCAGAAGCATGCTCGATGCTACACATGCACCGGGACCTGAAACCAGTGGAACGGCATTTTTTACGTACGGTTTGCTCTGGGGAATGAACAACAGAATTCTCGATAAGTCAGTTTATCAACCCGTTGTCGAAAAATCATGGAATTATCTGACTAAAACGGCGTTACAGTCCGATGGAAAAGTTGGTTATGTACAGCCAATAGGCGAGAAAGCAATTCCCGGTCAGGTAGTGGATGCAAATTCCACGGCTAATTTTGGAGTAGGAGCATTTCTTCTGGCAGCAAGCGAAATGGTTCGGTATATTAAAAAGTAAAACAGATTTTAAATCAAAAAAAACTATTAACCCAATCGAATTTCCTGAGCCATTCGGGAGTATTAATTTCACATAAAATTATATTATAGCTATGAAAAAGACTGCTATTTTCTTATTCCTGATTTTCATGTTGCCTGTTCTTGCAGTTGGGCAAGTTTCATTTGGTAAACCGGAGAAAATCAACGAAAACTGGCGTTTTATCCTTCAGGATGTAAAGAATGGAGAGGAAAAGAATTTCAACGATTCGCGCTGGGAGAAAATTGACTTACCGCACGACTGGAGTGTGAAAGGTCTGCTAAGTCCAACACTGGCAAGCTGCACAGGTTATCTGCCCGGAGGGATAGGCTGGTATCGTAAAACATTAAATATACCCAAAGAAAGAGAAAACGAAAAAGTCTATCTTTACTTTGAAGGCGTTTACAACCGTAGCGAAGTGTTTGTCAATGGTCATTCTATCGGCAAACGCCCCAATGGATATATTTCTTTCCTTTATGATGCCACACCCTATGTTGTTTTTGGTGAAGATAACGTCATAGCTGTACGGGTTGATCACAGCCGCTCGGCTGATTCGCGCTGGTACACCGGTTCAGGAATTTACAGAAACGTTTGGGCGGTTTATTCAAATCCGGTGCATGTTGCTCAGTGGGGTGTATATGCCTATCCGACCCGAAACAAAAATCAACACTCACTCAACATGGAGATTGAGATTGAAAACGAAACATCTACCGGACAAACGCTGACCGTGGTGAATGAACTTTTGGATAAAAACAAAAAAGTAGTTGCCAGAAGCAGCAGGAAAATTCAGACACCGGCTAACCAGTCGATTAAACTTACAGAAAATTTGAAAGTAAAAAATCCTTCGTTGTGGAGTTTGGAAATTCCTTATTTGTACGAACTGAAAACAACCTTGCTGCAGGAAGGGAAAGTTATTGACACGACAGTAACGAATACCGGGTTCAGATATTTTACTTTCAATCCGGATAAAGGTTTCGCACTGAATGATACCTGGATGAAGGTGAAGGGTGTGTGCCTGCATCACGATGCTGGTGTGCTGGGTTCGGCTGTTTACAGAGATGTATGGAAAAGAAGACTCCTGAACCTGAAAGAAATCGGCGTTAATGCTATCAGAACAAGTCATAATCCGCAGGCTCCCGATATTTATGAACTTTGTGACGAATTGGGTCTTCTGGTTCTGGACGAAGCTTATGATGAATGGGAATTTCCGAAAAGAAAATGGATAGAAGGCTGGAATAAGGGAACTCCGGGTTTTCAGGGTTCGTACGACTTCTTCGAGGAATGGGGCGAAAAGGACCTGGCAGATTTGGTGATAAGAGACCGGAATCACCTGTCGGTTTTTGCCTGGAGTATTGGTAATGAGGTGGATTATCCCAACGATCCCTATTCACACCCTATTCTGGCAGGTGACAAAGAAGGATTTA
>ERZ1645189.217-NODE-217-length-13177-cov-3.797592_pt1 | contig 13177 bp, 14 predicted proteins | sample MGYA00575350_ERZ1645189 | MGnify/ENA primary metagenome ERZ1645189 (study PRJEB40845, sample SAMN11283421) | freshwater sediment metagenome | isolation source: river sediment | host: Sediment | place: India: Jajmau, Kanpur | collected 2015-12-17 ...
CGCAGAGCCAACGTAAGGTATTGATTTATATGGTGATATGGAGCGTTCACTAGAACCTCCTCGTCTCCACCAAACAAAAAAAGCCGCTGCGGTTGCAGCGGCTTTTTTCATGGGCGATCGCCGGGCTCAGCGCGGCTGGCGACGGGGGGCACGCGACGGCCCCGTGTTGTCGATACGGCGCGCAGCGCCTTCGCCGCGGCCAAATGACGGTCGGCTGTCGCCACCGCGATCGGCAAAGCGGTCACCGCCGGGGGCCTTGTCGGTGCGGCCGAAGCTGCCGAAGCCGGCGTTCGGGCGTGCACCGGGACGGCCCTGGGGCCGTTCGCCGAAACCGCGGCCGGCCGGGCGCTGTTCACCCCGCGAATCGGCACGGTGGTCGAAGCGGTTCTCAAAGCGCACGTCCCCGCGCGGCTGGTCCTGGCGCTGTTCAAAACGCGGCGCGCCGCGGCCTTCAAAGCGGTTGTCGAAGCGGCCTTCCGGGCGGGCGTCGAAGCGCGGCGCATCGCCACGGCCTTCGAAACGCGGACCACGCGAGGGCGCGCCACGACGATCGCCGAAGCGGTCGCCACCGCGGCCACCGGCACGGCCGCCACGGCCGAAGCCTTCGGGTTGCGGCGGGCGCTGGCGCGGCTCCAGGCCGGGCACGGTTTCCACGGCAATGCGCTGGTGCGTGAACGCCTCGATGTCGAAGATCTTGCGGCGGTCACGGAACTCGGCAAAGGTCACGGCCAGGCCATCACGCCCCGCGCGGCCGGTGCGGCCGATGCGGTGGGTGTAGTCCTCCGCCTTCATCGGCAGGCCGAAGTTGAAGACGTGGGTGATGGTCGGCACGTCGATGCCGCGGGCGGCCACATCGGTGGCCACCAGGATCTGCACCTGGCCGCTGCGCAGCGCCATCAGGCGGCGGTTGCGCAGGCCCTGGCTCAGCGCGCCGTGCAGGGCCACGGCCGCAAAGCCGGCTTGCTGCAGGTCGGTCGCCAGGCCGTCACACTCGACCTGCGTGCTGCAGAAGACCACGGCCTGGTCGATCGAGGCGTCGCGCAGCCAGTGGTCCAGCAGCGCGCGCTTGTGTTCGGCGTGGTCGGCCCAGAACAGCACCTGCTTGATATTCGCGTGCTTTTCCTGCGGCGTGTCGATCTGCACCTTCTGCACGTGCTTGCCGCCTTCGTGCATCACACGCAGGGCCAGCTGCTGGATGCGCGGCGCAAAGGTGGCGCTGAACATCATGGTCTGGTCGCGCTGGGCGGTGAGCTGGTTGATCTCAGCGAGGTCGTCGCTGAAGCCCAGGTCGAGCATGCGGTCGGCCTCGTCAACCACCAGGAACTGGACCTGGTCGAGCTTGATCTGCATCGAGCGCTGCAGGTCCAGCAGGCGACCGGGCGTGGCCACCACCAGATCGGCGTTCTGCAGCTTGGCGATCTGCACCTGGTAGGGCATGCCGCCCACCACGTTGGCAATGCGCAGGCCACGGCAATGGCGCACCAGATCGATGGCGTCGTGCGCCACCTGCTGGGCGAGTTCGCGCGTGGGGCACAGCACCAGCGCGCCGGGCGTGGCCGCCTTGAAGTTGCGCGGGCTGGTCGGGTCCTTGCGCTTGGGACGCTTGGGGGCGGGCTTGCCGGCCGCCAGTGCTTCGGCCGTGGCCTGCTCGAACGCGAGGCGCTCGGCTTCGGCCTTGGCGGCCTGCTGCTGGATCAGCGTGTGCAGCACCGGCAGCAGGAAGGCCGCGGTCTTGCCGCTGCCCGTCTGGCTGGACACCATCAGGTCGGCATAGCGTTCGTCGGCCTCGTGTTCCTGGCGGATGGCCTTGGGAATCACCTGGGACTGCACCGCGGTCGGCTGGGTGTAACCCAGGTCGCCGACGGCGCGCACCAGTTCGTGCGCCAGGCCGAGTGCCGCAAAGGCCTCGGGCGCTGCTTCCACGGGGGTCTCAGGCAGGTCGGCCTCGGTGGCCAGGGAAATGGGAAGGGTCGTGGCGTCGCCGCGCACGTCGAATTCGTCGCTCATGTTGGTCCTTGCGCTCAGTGCGCGTGGGATCGAAACAAGCGCAGGACATGCGTCGCCCCCATAGGGGCGGGCACCGGGCCTGTGCGCCTGATCCGTTCGTGGTTACACAACATCAACCATCAAACGGTCACGCAAAGGCTGTTGCGCCCAGAGGCGCACGGTACCGGCAGCGAGGGACCCCTTTTTCGTCCGTGCCGGAGCGGATCCGGACGGGGCTGACGGTTTCGGCGAGCGGACCTGTCAGCGTGGTGGGAGAGGGGGTCTGGTGTGTGAGGCAGATGCAAAAAAGCTGCGCAGTTGCCTGCGCAGCCTTGTATTATGGCACGTTTGCGGGAAAACCCGAAGGGTTTCGCTAAAACCCGAAGGGTTTCATCAAAACCCCAAGGTTGCGTCAGCGCCCGGCCCACCCGAACCGAAGGCTTCTTCAGCGCGCGACGAGCGCGCCCCGCGACCTACCGGCCAACCGGGGCACGGGCGATCAGCCCAGGATGGCGGCCACGATGTGGTACAGCACCGCGGCCAGCACGGCAGTGGCCGGCACGGTCACCACCCAGGCGGCCACGATGCGCAGCACCGCCGAGCGCTTGACGATTTCCTTCTTGTAGGCCTTCTTCATGGCCTTCTGCTCGTTCTTGGCGAGCACGGCACCGTCGGCCAGTTCGCGCTGCTTGGCGCGCTTCTTCATGTCGGCCAGCATGCGCTTCTTCTCGCTCACCTCAGCGGCTTCAAAGCGCTTGAGATAGGCCTCGACCTCGGCGCGGTCCTCGCCCTGGTGGCCAGCGAACACAACGGCCTCCATCTTGGCGTAGTTCACCTTGAGCAGCTCGCGCAGGAAGCCCACACCGAACACGGCGCCGATGGAGATGTGCGTGGTCGAGACCGGCATGCCCAGCTGCGAGGCGACGATCACCGTCAGCGTTGCGGCCATGGCAATGGAGTAGGCCCGCATGTTGTCGAGCTCGGTGATCTCCTTGCCCACGGTGCGGATGAGCTTGGCACCGTAGAGCGCGAGGCCGGCGGCCAGACCAGCCGCACCGAGCACCATGATCCACAGCGGCGTGGCGGCCTTGGTGGCCACGGCGCCGCTCTTGACCGCTTCGTAAATGGCTGCCAGCGGGCCAACCGCGTTGGCCACGTCGTTCGCACCATGGGCGAAGCTCAGCAGCGCGGCCGAGCAGACCAGGGGCCAGACGAACAGACGGTTGACACCGTCCTTGCTGTTCTCCTGCCGCTGCGCCTGCCGGGCGATGGGCCCGCGCACCAGCGCCCAGACCACCACACCGAACACAGCGCCGGCCAGAATGGCCGGCCAGAAGGCCACCTTGACCAGTTGCCCCATGCCCTTGAGCAGCATGTAGGAACCGAACGCCCAGGACATGGCGGCGATCAGCCAGGGCACCACGCGACTGGCGGCCTCGGTCATGTCGTTGCGATAGGTGATGCTGCGCTTGATCAGGTAGAGGAATCCGGCGGCGATCAGACCACCCGAGACCGGCGAGATCACCCAGCTGATGACGATGGAACCGATGGTGCCCCAGTTGACCAGACCCCAGCCACCCGCGGCGATGCCCGCGCCCATGACGGCGCCGATGATGGAATGGGTGGTGGACACCGGCGCCCCGATGGCCGTGGCCAAGTGCAGCCACAGCGCGCCGGCCAGCAGTGCGGCAAACATGAGCCAGGCGAAATGGGCGGCGTCTTCGATCTGCTTGAGGTCGATGATGGCCCCCTTGATGGTGCCAACCACGTCACCGCCAGCGACGATGGCACCCATGACCTCGAACACGGCCGCCACCAGGATGGCCCAGCCCATGGTCATGGCGCCGGACCCGACGGCCGGCCCCATGTTGTTGGCCACGTCGTTGGCACCGATGTTCATGGCCATGTAGCCACCGACCACCGCCGCCACGATGAGCAGCCAGATGGCGGTGTTGGACAGGCCGGAAACATTGGCGCCGGTGAGCGAGGCGTACAGGCCCACCAGCAGCAGGAAAACAATGGATGCCCCCAGTTGGAGCACGTCCAGGTGGCGCTTCACAAAGCTGGAGCGATTCTTTTTGGTCATGACGGGTTCTCGAAGAAGTCATGATTTTGACATGCCGGTGTCATCCGGCTGTCACCACAGACGGGCGCCTCGAGGGCACGAACACAGCGCCCAGACACTCAGACGCTCAGAAAATGCGTGCGGTAGTGCACCAGTTCGTCGATGGATTCGTGCACATCGGCCAGCGCGGTGTGCTTCTGCTGCTTCTTGAAACTGTCATAAACCGCCGGCTTCCAGCGCTTGGCCAGTTCCTTGAGCGTGCTCACGTCCAGGTTGCGGTAGTGGAAGTGGGCCTCCAGCCTGGGCATGTATTTCACGAGAAAGCGGCGGTCCTGGCCGATGCTGTTGCCGCACATGGGCGAGCCGTTCTTTGGCACGTATTTCGAGATGAAGGCCAGCAGTTCGGCCTCGGCCTGGGCTTCGTTCACGGTGCTGGCCTTGACCTTGTCGATCAGTCCGCTCTTGCCGTGCGTGCCCTTGTTCCAGTTGTCCATGGCACCCAGCACCGCGTCGCTCTGGTGGATCACCAGCACCGGGCCTTCGATGCGCGGCTCCAGATTCGGGCCGGTGATGACCACCGCGATTTCGAGCAAACGCTCTTTCTCGGGGTCGAGGCCGCTCATTTCACAGTCGAGCCAAACCAGGTTCTGGTCGCTTTTGCTCAGGGTCGGGGTGGGGGCCGGCGCGTTCGCGGCAAGGGTGTCGGGTGCAGTCATGGGCCGGGATTTTCGCCGATCCCCTGCCACCGGCAGGATCGGCCGCCCTTGGATAGACTCGCGCGCATGGACACCGCCGCCCTCACCTTCACCACCCTGGTCTGCGCCCTGCTGATCGCCGGCACCGTCGTGCGCACCGTGCTCAGCAGCCGGCAGATCCGCCACGTGGCCCGCCACCGCCACGCGGTGCCCGCCGCGTTCGCCGACACCATCAGCCCGGAAGCCCATCGCAAAGCCGCCGACTACACCATCGCCAAGGCCCGCTTCGGCCAGCTCGATACGGTGGTCGAAGCCGCGCTGCTGCTGGGCTGGACGCTGCTGGGCGGCCTGCACTTTCTCAATCAGGCCCTGCTGGCCTGGCTCGGCGGCGGCCTGCTGCAGCAGCTGGCCCTGGTCGCTGCCTTTGCCGTCATCGGCGGTCTGCTCACCCTGCCACTGGCCTGGTGGTCGACCTTCCGCATCGAGGAGCGCTTTGGCTTCAACAAGATGAGCCTGGGCCTGTGGCTGGGCGACCTGCTCAAGAACGCCCTGGTCGGCGGCCTGATCGGCCTGCCCGTCGTGGCCCTGGTGTTGTGGCTCATGGGCGCCGCCGGCCCCACATGGTGGCTCTGGGCCTGGGGCGTGTGGATGGGCTTCAATCTGCTGCTGCTGGTGCTCTACCCCACGCTGATCGCGCCGCTGTTCAACAAGTTCGAGCCGCTGCAGGACGAGTCGCTGAAGGCCCGTGTGAATGCGCTCATGCAGCGCTGTGGCTTCGCGGCCAAGGGCCTGTTTGTGATGGATGGCAGCAAGCGCAGCGCGCACGCCAACGCTTACTTCACCGGCTTCGGCGCGGCCAAACGCGTGGTGTTCTTCGACACCCTGCTCCAGCAGCTGAGCCCGCCGGAAATCGACGCCGTGCTGGCCCATGAACTGGGCCACTACAAACGCCGGCACATCGTGCAGCGCGTGGGGCTGATGTTTGCGCTCAGCTTCGTGGGCTTCGCCCTGCTCGGCTGGGTGTCCAACCAGGCCTGGTTTTACACCGGGCTGGGCGTCATGCCCTCGCTGGACGCGCCCAACCACGCGCTGGCGCTGCTGCTGTTCCTGCTGGTGGTGCCGCTGTTCACCTACTTCCTCTCGCCGCTGATGGCCCAGCTCTCGCGGCGCCACGAGTTCGAGGCCGACGCCTACGCGGTGGCGCACACCGACGGCAAGGACCTCGCCAGCGCCCTGCTCAAGCTCTACAAGGACAATGCCAGCACGCTCACGCCCGACCCGGTGTACGCGCGCTTCTACTATTCGCACCCGCCGGCCAGCGAACGCCTGGCCCGACTGCAACCGGCCACCGCCTGAACCATGAACCCCATTCACCAGAACCGGAAGGCCCTGTCGGCCACGCAGATCGTCACCCAGCTCAGCCAGCTCAACGGCGAACAGGCCCAGGGCTGGAAGCTCATCGACGGCGCGCTGGAGAAGACCTTCAGCTTCACCGACTTCCACCACACCATGGCCTTCGTCAATGCGCTGGCCTGGGTCGCGCACCGCGAAGACCACCACCCCGACCTGGCCGTGAGCTACGGCCGCTGCACCGTGCGCTTCAACACCCACGACGTCGGCGGCATATCGGTCAGCGATTTCTTCTGCGCCGCCGCCGTCGACGCGCTGCTGCGGGACGGCTCCTCCTCCGCCGGGGCCGGCGCTTGAAGCGTCACGCGGCCCCCGAAAGGCCGGCTGGCGGCGAACGGCAGTCCGGTCTGGTCGTGGCGGCCTTCGGTCGCCATTGCCTCGTCGAAAGCCCCGACGGCACGCGCCGCATCTGCCACCCGCGCGGCAAGAAGAGCGCCGTCGTGGTCGGCGACCAGGTGGACTGGCAACCCAGCGGCGACGAGGGCAGCGTCGAGCAGGTGCACGAGCGGCGCAACCTGTTTTACCGGCAGGACGAGCTGCGCACCAAGTCCTTCGCCGCCAACCTCGACCAGGTGCTGGTGCTGCTCGCCGCGGACCCGGAATTCTCGGAGCGGCAACTGGCACGCGCCCTGATTGCGGCCGAGGCGGCGGGCATCGAGGCGCTGATCGTGCTCAACAAGCAGGACCTGCAGCCAGCCTTTGACCGCGCGTGGGCAAGACTCGACGCCTACCGCCGCATGGGTGTGACGGTGCTGCCGCTGCGTCTGAAGTCGCCGGACGCTGAAGACGACGGCGGGCTCGGCGCCCTGCAACAGCGCCTGCAGGGCCGGACCACGCTGGTGCTCGGCCCCTCGGGCGTGGGCAAGAGCACCTTGGTCAACCGCCTGGTGCCGCACGCGGGCGCCCAGACCGGCGAGATCTCGCGCGCCCTCAATTCGGGCAAGCACACCACCACCAGCACCACCTGGTACTGGGTGGATGACGGACACCGCACGGCGCTGATCGACTCGCCCGGTTTCCAGGAATTTGGCCTGCACCACATCGAACCGGCGCAACTGGCGCAGTACATGCCCGACCTGCGTGCTGCGCTGGGCGACTGCCGCTTCTACAACTGCACCCACCGCCACGAGCCGGGCTGCGCCGTGCGTGCGCAGGTAGCGGCCGACGAGGCCGAACCGGGTGATACCCAGCCGATCGCGGCGCAGCGCTACCGCATCTACAACGAACTGTTCGAGGAACTCTCGCAGCGGCGCGAGTACTGAAGCCCCACGCTCCACCGCTGCGCGGGTCGCTGCCGCCGCCGGAGCTGCAGTCCCCGGTGCCCTGCGTGCAAGGCTCAGACCGGCAGACGGGCCAGCGAGAGCAGCGCCAACAGCAACATCCACAGCACGACGCTGCGCCAGACCAGTCCGACCACGCTGGCCAGGTGGGCGATCTGCGGCAACGGACGAACCGCGCCGTCGGGCTCCTCGTTTGCCTCTCCTTCGGCCGCGGGCAACAGCCGCACGCCCACCGCGCCCGACGTGGCCGCGAGCAACACGCCGTCGCTGCCCGGCGCGTAACGCTCGGCCTCGCCGCGCCAGCTGGCCACCGCCTCCTCGAAGTTGCCCACCACGGCAAAGCCCAGCGCCGTCGCGCGCGCGGGCAGGAAATCCACCCACTGCCAGGTGCGGGCCGCCGCGTCGCGCAGGGCCGGGCTGGGCGTGCCGTCGGCGCGCCCGCGCCAGTTGCGCGAGAGGTATTCGGCCATGCGGTACAGCACGGCCAGGGCCGGCCCCAGGCCCAGCATCCAGCCGATGACGAAACAGGCCAGCACGCCGAACACATGGCGATGGGCCGACAGCACCGACTGCTCGATCACCTGGCGCAACAGCTCGGCCCGCGGCAGGCTGTGGGCGTCCACCTGCAGCCACTGGGCCAGCTGCTCACGGGCGGCCTGATCGTTGCCCTCTTCCAGCGCCTGGCGGATGCCGGTGAAGTGGTGGCTGAACTGCCGAAAGCCCACGGTGACGTAGAGCACCGCGACGGTCCAGGCGAAAGCCAGCACGCTGCTGAACCACCACAGCGCCCAGAAAACGCCGGCAGCGGCCAGCGTGGGGACGCCCACGGCCAGGCCCCAGGCGATCCAGCCTTGCGCCGCCTGACCAGCGTCGAGGTTGCGCCGCACCGCCCGCGCCCAGCCGCGCAGCGCAGCGTGAACCGGGTTGTCCTGGCCCAGCGGCCGCGCCTGCTCCAGCAGCAGGGCAATGAGGATGGCAAAAAAGCTCATGCGCCGATGATAGTGGCGCCCGTCGCCGGGCGGGGCCTCCTCCGGCCCCGGCTGCGTGGCACTCAGGCGCGCAGCAGGTGGTAGAAGTTGCGCAGCATCCCGGCGGTGGCACCCCAGATGAAGCGTTCCAGCCCACCGTCGCGGTAGGGCATGGAATACCACTCGCGCACCTCGCCGTTCCATTCGTAGGCATGGCGCCGGTGGTTGGCCGGGTCCATCAGGAAGTCCAGCGGCACCTCGAACACGTCGTCCACCTCGTGCGGGTTGGGCTGCAACGCAAAGCCCGGCCGCACCAGGGCCACCACCGGCGTGATGAAGAACTGCGTGCCCGTGATGTACTGCGGCAGCGTGCCCAGCACCTCGACGTATCCGGGGTTCAGTCCCACCTCTTCCTGCGCCTCGCGCAGGGCGGCGGCCACGGCGTCGGCATCCTCTTCATCGACCTTGCCGCCGGGAAAGGCGATCTGCCCCGAGTGGGTGGACAGGTGGGCGGTGCGCTGGGTGAGCAGCAGGCTGGGACGCTCATGCATCACCAGCGGCAGCAACACCGCCGCGGGTGCGGGCAGTCGGTCGGTGAAGCGGCGTTCCCTGACCAGTTCGGGCGCCCACTGCGGCGGCTGTGCAAAGCGCTGGCGCAAGCCTTCGGGCGTCAGGCGCTGCGCCGGCACCGCCTGCAGCCCGGCGCTGGCTGCACCGGGCACCACCGGCACCAGGCGTGGATCGAATGCGGGCGGGTAACGCTGGGACATGGGCAAGCTCAGGGACGGGACGAAAAAAAAGCCGCTCGGGCGAGCGGCTTTCTTCGAAGCAGGCGATCAGGCGCCCAGCTTCTCCTTGATGCGGGCCGACTTGCCGCTGCGCTGGCGCAGGTAGTACAGCTTGGCACGGCGCACGTCACCACGGCGCTTGAGCTCGATCGAGGCGATCAGCGGGCTGTACAGCGGGAAGGTACGCTCCACGCCTTCACCGTTGGAGATCTTGCGCACGATGAAGCTGGAGTTCAGGCCACGGTTGCGACGGGCGATCACCACGCCTTCGTAGGCCTGCACGCGCTTGCGGGTGCCTTCGATCACGTTCACGTTGACGATCACGGTGTCGCCGGGGGCGAAGGCCGGGATGGTCTTGTTCAGGCGAGCGATTTCTTCCTGCTCAAGGGTCTGGATGAGGTTCATGGTTTCCTGTTTCACCGATCGTGTCCGCGCTGCCCCGACATGGGGTTTATAGGGCTGCGTGCCGGATCGCCTTCGACGGACGTGTCGCGCGATCTCCCACCGCAACCGCCGGCCAGAGGATCGAAAAGCTTTGGATTATAGCTTTTTCAGCGCAGCCAGGAAACGCTCGTCCGCCGGGCCGATTCGACCGGCCCGCCGGGCCTGCTCCAGCAGCTCGGGCCGGCGCTGCGCCGTCAGGCCCAGGCTCTGTTCGCGGCGATAGCGGGCGATGCGCTCATGGTGGCCACCCAGCAGCACCTCGGGCACCGGCATGGGGCCCTGCGGACCCTGCCAGACCTCGGGCCGCGTGTGGTGCGGACTGTCGAGCAGACCGTCGAGCGCGGGGTTGAAGCTGTCCTGCTGGTGGCTGCCCTCGTCACCCAACACGCCAGGCATCAAGCGGGCCACCGCGTCGAGCAGCGCCATGGCCGCAATCTCGCCGCCGGAGAGCACGAAATCGCCCAGGCTGATCTGCCGGTCCACGCAGGCGTCGATGAAGCGCTGGTCAATGCCCTCGTAGCGGCCACAGACCAGCACCGCCCCCGCACTTTCCGAATAGTCCACCGCCATGGCATGGTCCAGCCGCTGGCCGATGGGCGAGAACAGCACCACCGGCGCGCGCGCCGCCTCGGGCTCTGTGCGCTCGGCACGGATGGCCTGCAGGCAGCGCCACAGTGGCTCGGCCATCATCACCATGCCGGGGCCGCCACCAAAGGGCCGGTCGTCCACGCGGCGGTAATTGCCCTCGGCAAAGTCCCGCGGATTCCACAGGTGGACGTCAACCTGTTTCGATTCGAAGGCGCGGCGGTTGATGCCGCTCTTGAAGAACGGTTCGAACAGCTCGGGAAACAGGGTGATGACGTCAAAGCGCATGGCGGGATTGTGCCCCCCTGCGCCGCTGACGCAGGGGGGATTTAATAGTCCACGCCCCAGTCGGCGGTGATGCGGCGGGCTTTCAGGTCCACATCGTCGATGTAGGCCGCCACGAACGGGATCATGCGCTCGGCGGTTTTCTCTGCGCCGTCCACCGTTTCGGTGTATTCCATCACCAGCACCGAGGTCGGGCCGGTGGGCAGCAGGTCGCGCACCACACCCAGGTGCACGCCCTCGCGGTTGACCACTTCGAGGCCGATCAGATCGACCCAGTAGTACTCGCCCTCTTCCGCCGGCGGGAAAGAGCTGCGCGGCACGTGGATACGGGCGCCCTTGAGCGACTCGGCCCCGTTGCGGTCGCTCATGCCGTCGAGCCGGGCGACGATGCCGTCGGCATGCACCTTGATCTCGGCCACGCGCACGCGCACCGGACCGGTGAACGCCGAAAAGCCGCGGCCGAAGCGGGCTTCGGGCGGCAGAAGAAACCATTCCGGGGATTCGAACAGCGCGCGGGTGTCGGCGCTGTGCGGCTGGATGTGGACCCAGCCCTTGACGCCCCAGGCGTCAAGAAAACGGCCCAGTTCGACCGCGTCGGCCGGCAGGGGCGACGCTTCGAACGGGCCGTTCGAGGGGATCACTGCAGACGCAGGACCGATCAGGCAGCGGCCTTGGCGGCAGCCTGCTTGATCAGACGGGCCACGGTGTCGGACGGCTGGGCGCCGACGCCGGTCCAGTAGGTCAGGCGGTCCTGGGCGATGCGCAGGGGCTCTTCACCACCCTTGGCCAGGGGGTTGTAGAAACCGATGCGCTCGATGAAGCGGCCATCGCGGCGGTTGCGCTTGTCGGCAACCACGATGTTGTAGAACGGACGGGCTTTTGCGCCGCCGCGGGAGAGTCGAATGACGACCATGATTTATCCTTCGGGTGGTGTTGCGACCCGGTGCACAGCGCACCGATGCCGTTCCTGCAGCGCTTGAGACACACGACTGACCACCCGGCCAGCGAAACGCTGCAAAGCCTGCCATTATAGCCAGCCCGCCCCGCATTCCGGGGGCGTTGTTTTTTCACTGTCCTCCATGCCCCTGATCCGTCCCAGCACCGAAGCCGATCTCCCGGCGATCACCCGTATCTACGCCCACCATGTGCTGCACGGCACAGGCACCTTCGAAACCACCCCGCCAACGCCGGAGGAAATGGCCGGCCGCCGCGCCGATGTGCTGGGCAAGGGCCTGCCCTGGCTGGTGGCCGAGGAAGGCGGCGAGGTCATCGGCTATGCCTACGGCAACTGGTTCAAGCCGCGCCCGGCCTACCGCTTCTCGGTCGAGGATTCCATCTACCTCGCCCCCGAAGCCGCCGGCAAGGGTCTGGGCCGTGCGCTGCTGGCCGAACTGCTGGCCACGCTGGAGCGCAGCGGCATCCGCAAGGTGATGGCGGTGATCGGCGACTCGGCCAACGCCGGCTCCATCGGGGTTCACACTGCGCTGGGCTTCCAGCACGTGGGCGTGGTCAAGGCGTGTGGCTGGAAGTTCGGCCGCTGGCTGGACATCGTGCTGATGGAAAAGCCGCTGGGCTTGGCAGACAGCTGCCCACCCGAGGAAGGCGCGGCATGAAGACGCGCAACAAGACCGTCGCGGTCTGGCTGGCGCTGCTGGGCGGCAGCCTGGGCCTGCACCGCTTCTACCTGCGCGGCCTGGGCGACTGGATCGGCTGGCTGCACCCGATCGCGTCGGCGCTGGGCTGGATGGGCGTCGAGCGCGTGCAGCAGTACGGCCAGGACGACCGGCTCTCGTGGCTGCTGATCCCCTTCCTGGGCCTGAGCATTGCCGTGGCCTGCCTGACCGGCATCGTCTACGCGCTGGCCGACCGGCCCAAATGGAACGGCTGGTTCAACCCCGGGGTGGACCCGGAGGCGTCGGCCGGCGCCACCAGCTGGCTGACCATCGGTGCGCTGGTCTTTTCGCTGATGTTCGGCACCGTGGCCCTGATGGGCAGCCTGGCCTTTGGTATCCAGCGCTACTTCGAATACCAGATCGAAGAGGCCAAGAAGATCAGCCAGTAGACGGCCCACCCCCGCGCCGCACTGGCGGTCTGTCACCCCTCAAGGGGGCAACGCGATGCGGCCCGGCAAAGCCGGTTCCGCCGCGTTCAGGCTGGGGGCCCAGTTCCTACCGATCAGTTCAAGTAAGTCATCAAGAGCATCACCGCGCTGAGCGTGAACAGCGCCAGCACGGTGGACAGGCCCATGGCGGCCGTGGTCAGCGCCTGCGCCACCTCGTAGCGCTGGGCGAACAGGAACACGTTGGCGCCCATGGGCAGGGCGGCGGCCACCACCATCACCGTCAGCGGCAGGCCGGTGATGCCCCAGGCCCAGGCCGACACGCCGACCAGCAGCGGCAGCAGCAGGTTCTTCGACGCGGTGATCCACAGCGATGCGCCCAGATGACCGCGCAGCGGCGTGCGCGCCAGCGTCACGCCCACCAGCACCAGGGCCACCGGGCCAAAGGCGCTGCCCAGCAGCTGCAGCGGCTTGTCGATGACGGCGGGCAGGCCCCAGCCGGTCTGGGCGTAGAGCAGGCCGCAGACGATGGGCAGCGGGATGGGGTGGATCAGCGCGCCCTTGAAGGCCGACCACGCCGTCTCCAGCACGTGCGGCGCGCGCTCGCCACCC
>ERZ1645189.218-NODE-218-length-13148-cov-4.081647_pt1 | contig 13148 bp, 11 predicted proteins | sample MGYA00575350_ERZ1645189 | MGnify/ENA primary metagenome ERZ1645189 (study PRJEB40845, sample SAMN11283421) | freshwater sediment metagenome | isolation source: river sediment | host: Sediment | place: India: Jajmau, Kanpur | collected 2015-12-17 ...
ATAAATAAACAAAGATCGCCAGTGCCTAACAAGCGGTCATACGCCATAGGGGTTTTAGTGGTATATCAAGCGTTTCAGCTCGCATCAAGGTTCGTAACGGGTGATACAGACGCAGCTCCGAAATCCCCTACGGCGCATACCGCCGACCGTTGTGCTTAATGCTTGAAACACTTAGGATAAAGTATTGAATAAAAAAAAACTAAGAGCCTGTTTAAAAATTAAAATGCTATGAAATAGGCCATTAGCTAATCCGAGATATTTTTCTGAGCTTGCACAAACCTCAAATTTGACAAGCGATGCGAAAATATCAAACTGAATTAACCAATAGCCAATGGCAATGTATAAAGAAAATACTGAAAGACCAACGGAAGCGCTCCACTTCCTTGCGAAAGATTTGGAATGCGATATTGTACATAGCCAGAACAGGCTGCCAGTGGCGCATGCTACCCAGAGAATACGGGAAGTGGTTTAACGTGTACTACTACTTCCGGAAATGGAAAATGGACGGAACGCTGCCCCTGGTACAGGCCATTCTTCGGGGGTTGGTACGCAGGAATTGTAGTTGTGAAGCCTGTCCTAGCCTGGGCATCATCGACTCCCAGTCCATAAAAAACAGCGAGTGGGGCATTCCGGATAAGGGATTCGATGGGAACAAGAGGGTGAATGGTCGCAAAAGGCATCTCGTGGTGGACGTTATGGGGCTATTGATGTGCGTAGTGGTTACAGCAGCTAATGTCCACGATAGCGTGGCTGCCGAACAGGTTATCGAGAGGATGGTTGGTAAATTCCCCAGGCTAAAGAAAATTCTTGCCGATGGGGGCTACACCGGGGAGCGACTTTCCGTTCTGGTGAAAACCCAGCTGGGAGTTGAATTAGATGTTGTGACCCGTAGCGATGAGGCCAAATTCAAGGTGATCCCAAAGCGTTGGGTGGTAGAGCGTTCAATTGCGTGGTTATCCTGGTTTCGTCGCCTCAGCAGGGATTTTGAAGCGAATATGGATTCCAGCGAGGCTTGGGTAATGTTGGCTTCCATTGCTATGATGATGAAATATTTTTAAACAGGCTCTTAGACCCAGAAGGAAATCATATTGAAATTACTAACTAGCAACTAAAGCTAACAACCGTTAAACCCAATCAGAACTTGATTTGCGGATACGAAGGTTTTTAATAACTTAGCATAGCCGTTAATGGTGGATAAGAAAACATTTTTAACTACCTGTCTGGGCTTAACTACGCAATGTTACCAATAATTATAAAAATGAAAAAAAATCTGATATTATTAATTATTGCATTATTATCCTGATTAATTCATTAGGAACTCACTCCAAACATCCAATGATATATGGGCTCTCAAATAAAAAGTTTAATTATCAGCACCTTTCTAATGCATTGCATTAAGAGCTTATTGTACTGATACACTGTTATATCAATATCTAACTATGTCTAATGAATTAATCAGGATTATAAACAAATGATTAACTATACTCGAACAAACCTTGTTTAAAACCAAAATCATTGGAATTAATACAATATTTTGGCTATGATATATATATTTGTGGATGAATGTTTTTCCAAGTCACAAATGAGCTATTGGAAGTGAGCGCATACTCAGTGTAAGCATTTGTGCTTCCTGCAAGTTTCTTTTCTACTCGAAACCAATTCATGTAGTTTTGCATATAATCAGACCCGATGCCACCTTTAAACCGTCTCATCCAATCTTTCATGCTGCTATGGATCGAGTTTATGTTTTGTATATGGTAAACTTTATCTTTCACGTGTTGCCCCTTGCTGGCATTTATTGCCACGTGCTTTAGCCCTCGTTTTTTAGCAAAACTCCCATAGCTTCTGTGACTGTCCGTACATATTACCTCAGCCTTGTCCCCAATCCACGTGCCCAAGCTCTTGTCAATTTGTTTTGCTGTAACCCTCCCCTTACCGGCAACTTGAGCTACAAAATCCCCGTGACGGTCAGCTGCTACGATTACAGCAACGTGTTCATCGTTTATACCCGCTTTGCTTGCTTTACCGCCCCGTTTTCTGGGCTTTCTGTCTTTTATTGTCCGCTTTCCCTTTTCGGAAAACAAAAAAAAAGTTTCATCGCTTTCTATTATACCTTCCATCTTGGTGCAACCAATGTCCTGCAACGAACTCAATACTTTATGCCGCCAAACGAATGATGTGCGAAATGAAATATGGGCCCTCTTTGCTGCTTCCCGTAAGGTTAGGCCTTCGGATATACAACCCATGTATGCTTGCCAATTTTGTTTCTTGTGGATCCCTGAGATTGAAGTCCCTGTCAAGTCATTAAAGGTCTTTTGGCATGACTTGCACTTGTAACGCTTTCTGCCTTTGTAGGTACCATGTCCGACGATAGCATCACTGCTACAATGAGGGCAGGCAAACCTATTTCTCTCTTGAATGCCTTTCCGAACCTCCATTACGAATGCTTCACTCCCTGAGCCCTGTGGTAATTGCAAATTGATATATTGTATCAGCTTTTCACGTGCATCTGGGGCAAGTAACAATATATCCTTTAATATCGCTTCGACTGTACGTGTCATGGTTTCTAAGTTTCCTCGAAGATAGAACAATTATTCAAATCCACAAAATAATATATCATAGCCAAAATAATATATCATAGCCAATATTTTTAATTTAGCACTTCATGTTTAGGTAAAAATTCTTTTTATTTGTCATTGAAATCAGAATCTTCAAAAAATAATCATCTTTTAAACAGAAGTTGTTTATAGATTTGTTGCAGAGCGATTTAGATAAATTTAAGAATTATGAGCTGAAAATGAATTACAGATTTTTATCCTTACTTAATATTGAAAGTTTGAATCGCTTTGTTTTTGCCATCTACGAGTTAAAAACAGGGGATAAGGATTGTATCTATTATGCTGTCCCAAACGGGTTAATTGGTCTTTCAATCATACTAGAAGGTTCGGCAACTATTTCTAAGAACGAGGCATGGTATGATGTGCCGCAGGCTAACATCTTTGGGTTGGTAAAAAAACCTCAAAAAATAAAAGCAAGTGTTGGATATAGGGAAATCGCTATAGGGTTCAGTCCATATTTTCTAAAATTATTTCATCATATTAGCATGTCTGAATTTACTGATGGTAAAATAACCGATGCTTATGAAGTTTTTAATAAAAATAATTTAGAACAATTGGTTGAAAAATTATTTTTAGCCCAAACAGATGCCCAGATATTATCGGCAGTAGATACTTTTTTAATCAGCCAATTAATAAAGGAAAAAGTTGATTTAAGATTAATCTCGGCAATTAAACTTATAACTTTTCATAAAATTTCAAAAGTTGATTGTCTTTCGGACAAATTGAATCTGTCGACTTCTACTCTTAGAAATATTTTCAGGGATAACATAGGGCTTTCACCCAAAGAATATATAAGAATTAAAAGGATAAATGACATCCTAAGCTTTAAAATTGAATCCGATGAGAAACTAACTCAGTTAGCCTATTGCTTTGGATATTTCGATCAGGCTCATTTTATTCACGACTTTAAAACTACCGTGGGGGTTTCTCCCAAAAAATATTTCCAAAATAAAAAACTGGTTCTCGATTTTTACAATTATGGGAGGTGGATCGCTAATAACTTTGTAAATAATGATCTAAAGGAATCAATTATATAATAATACTCAGCCATTATTAGGATAATTGCAGGTTCTTGGATATTATAAGTAAGCGATATAAAACTGAACTTATTCATTGTAAAATGATCTCTGGAATATTCATAATGAAAGTTTATACTTAGAAAATGATGTTAAAGATGAAAACAAATCTTTCAATTCAGCTATTTACATTTTTTATACTTGTCATATTAGGAACAAGTGGTTATAGCCAACCCAAGAATTTTGAACTAAAAGTAGATGAGTTGCTACTAAAGCAATACATGGCTGGAGAACCTGGTGCAGTCGCACTAGTTGCCAAAAAAGGTGAAGTTATCTACAAAAAAGCATTTGGGATGGCTAATATGGAATTAGACATCCCCATGAGAACAGATATGATATTCGAGATCGGGTCTATCACTAAACAGGTTACAGCGGTTGCCATACTTATGTTGATGGAAGAAGGAAAATTAAATCTGGAAGATGATATTACCAAATACATTGGAAACTATCCGGTGCATGGGCATAAAATAAACATTCACCATCTTTTAACACATACCTCTGGTTTAAATAATTATACGAATATTGAGGAATGGACACATTTATGGCGACAGGATTACACACCTTCAGAATTTATTGATATCATTAAAAAATTCCCCATGGATTTTACCCCTGGCGAAAAATGGAATTATAGTAATACAGCCTATTTTATTTTAGGTTATATTATTGAAAAGGCTTCCGGAATCCCTTATCCTCAGTTTATCCAGGAAAAGATATTTGCACCTTTAGGAATGAAAAATTCAATGTATGGGAGCCATTCAAAAATTATTAAAAACAGAGCTTCTGGTTACCAAAAAACAGACAGTTTAGTAAATGCCGAATACTTAAGTATGACACAACCCTATGCCGCAGGGGCTTTAATGTCTACAGTTGAAGACCTTTATATCTGGAATAAAGCGGTTCAATCATACAAGTTAATAAAAGAAGAAACCACCAAGAAAGCCTTCACAAACTACACCCTAAATAACGGTGATCCTATAAATTACGGATATGGCTGGAAACTAAGTGAAATAAATGGAAGTCCCACGGTAGAGCATTCGGGAGGGATTTTTGGATATTTAACAAATGGTATTTACCTACCCAATGAAGATGTATATGTAATTATTCTTTCCAATTCAGGTAACAATTCACCAATAAACGTTTCTACTAAAATTGCTGCTCTTGCGATAGGAAAGCCTTATTCTGAAAAACGTATCGAAGTAGGCAATGAAAAGCTAAAAGAACTAACCGGGGTATATGTATCAAAAGATAAGGATTTGATCTTTACAGTTATCGATGGGCAATTATATCTGAAAAGAGATCAGAGAAATAAGTTTAAATTATTTCCCGAGTCAGAAACCAAGTTTTATTTTGAAAATGGTATAATAACAGTAGAATTTATCAGAAATACTAGTGGGGAAGTTATTGAGGCAGTCATTCAAAATAGGGAAAGCAAAGAAAAGGCATTGAAAACAGATAAAACAATTCCTGTTCAGGATGATATAAAACAGGAGAATAAATCTATCAGTAAATAGGTTGCTATGGAATCAATAATATCACCCGACAACCATTTTGCACTTTGGGCTATTCTTTTAACCAGTTCAGCATTTGGCATATATGGAGACCACAAAAAATGGTTTGGGAAAATAAATGGAGTGTTGGTCACCATAACAATAGTTGCACTTTTTTCCATGTTTCATGTGATACCTTCTGCATCCGGCAACAATATACAAGTGCCAGTTTATGAATTTGTGTTTCAGTATATCACCCCTATGGCAATTCCGCTACTGCTTTTTAATGCCAATGTTGTAAGAATAATAAAAGAATCTGGCCGATTGATTGTTTTGTTTTTATTAGGATCAACAAGTGTAATATTAGGAGCTGTGATTAGTTTCTATGTTGTAGAAATTGGCCCGGATGCTTATAAAGTAGCAGGTGTTTGGATCGCAACATTTATTGGCGGTAGTGTTAACTTTGTGGCAACAGCCGAAACTCTTGATTTTAGTACCAGTAGTTTATTCACAACTGCTATCGCTGTCGATAATTTTGCTGTCCAGTTTTATCTGTTTTTTCTTTTCTTTTTGCCTTCAATAGCTTTTTTAAAAAAATATTTTATCAAATATACCGAAGATACCAATGGTAAGGAATTAATGGAAGTAAAAGAAAAAAAAGAAGCAAAAACAGATTTGGCATCCATCACCTATGTTTTAACCATTGCTGCCATCATCACAGCTTTGGGAAATTGGATGGGATCGTACCTCGAGGGAATTTTTAATATTGCCATAAGTTTAAACATCCTGATTATTACACTGCTAATTACTGTCATGGCATCAATATTCCACAAAACGATGCAGAAATTCGAGAACCTTGCCTTTAACTTAGGGATGGCATTACTATATGTGTTTCTAGCTGTGGTTGGAGCAGCTTCAAACCCAAGTTACGTGCTGGCAACAGGTCCGGGAATCTTAATATTTGCTGTACTTACACTTATTATTCAACTTGTTTTGCTATTAATTATCGGTAAAATAATGAGGTTTAGCCTTGAAGAAATAGCGATTGCCTCCTGTGCAAATATTGCAGGTCCGACCATATCGGGTCCAATGGCAGCAACATTTGGTATGAAACAAATGGTAACACCTGCTTTATTGGTAGGAATATTGGGTTATGTAATTGGCACATTCCTAGGTGTTTCAGTTGGTCTTTGGTTAGCACCTTAGACTTTGTCAATATTTTAAAAAACTAATGGCTGTAGTTTAGAATATCGAGTAAAACTTAGTGATTTCTTGGTGTTTTTAGTGTCTTGGTGGCTAAAAAAGATTTGCCACTAAGTCTCAAAGGCACAAAGAATCACAAAAATAGATTGCAACGCAAATATAAACTACAGCCAAACTAATTTATTAGAATTAACTTTAAAATTGCAATTATGGGAAACATTAAATTTAACGACCTAAGGATTACGAAAATAGAAATATTCAACCTGGATATTTCCTATAAAAAACCTTTTGTTATTTCTCTTGGAGTAATGAAAGAAGCAGCTAATACTGCAATTAGAATTCATACAAATCAAGAAGGCCTTTATGGGGTTGGGGAAGCAACTCCAACTACTTTTATTACGGGTGATATTCAGGCTAGTAATTTTGAATTTGCTAAAATGCTTGCCGAATTAATTAAAGGGAAGAACCCTCTTGAAATTGAAGATCGCATCTATGAAATGGATAGATTTTTAAAACTTAATCCAAGTATAATATGCGCTTTCGACATGGCTTTGTACGATATTTTGGGCAAATATGCTGATATGCCATTGTATGCAATTTGGGGCGGAAAGAACAATAGAATAATAACTACTGATATGACGGTTGGGATTTCTACTCCTGAAGAAATGGCGAAGGAAGCTTTAAAATATAAAAATGCCGGTTTCCCTGCAATAAAAGTAAAATTAGGAGAAGGTACTAAAGCCGATGTTGCAAGAATAAAATCGATAAGAGAGGCTATTGGAATGGAAATCCCCGTACGGATTGATGCAAACCAGGGCTGGGATACAGTTACTGCGATAAAAACGCTTAACGAGTTGGCTCAGTTTGATATTGAACATTGCGAAGAACCTATTCCTAGATGGAATAATAGTGATTTGGCCATCGTAAAATCAAAAAGCCCAATACCTATAATGGCAGATGAATCGGTATTTAATTATCATGATGCCTATCGCCTTGCCAGTATGAAAGCTTGTGATTACTTTAATATCAAACTTGCAAAATCGGGAGGGTTAAATAATGCTCTTAAAATTATTGCAATAGCTGAAGGTTCAGGGATCAAATCACAGGTGGGTTGTATGTCAGAAACCCGTTTAGGTCTAACTGCCTTGGCTCATTTGGTTGTTGCAAGGAAAAACATTGTACATTTTGATATGGACTCGGCATTACAGCATTCGGTTGATCCCGTAATTGGAGGTATCACATACGGCAATCATGGAATTGTTAATGTACCTGATGCTCCAGGAATCGGTGCAGATTTTGATCAGGGTTATCTTGATAAAATGAAGAAAACGGTTATAAGTTAATTATTATGAATAAAATTGAATTAAAGACTCCTTATTTAATTTTACTCGGCGATGCTAAAGACCCGGCCTTTGTAAAAATAGGGCTGGGCCTTGTTCATTGGAGGCCAAATCTGGTAGCAGGCCAATTACGTTTTTCTAAATTTGCCGTTGATCTAGGTGTTCCTGATATGAGCCTAAATGAAGCCGTTCAGAAAGGGGTTAAAAGTTTGGTTATCGGAGTTACTCCAATTGGAGGAATTATTCCAGGCGAATGGTGGAAAATAATTGAAGAAGCTTCTAGAGTTGGGTTGGATATTGTAAATGGATTACACCTGAAACTTAGAGATTACCCTGAAGTTGTAAAAGCTTCCAGTTCATCTGGTTCAAACCTTATCGATGTTCGAGTTCCCCCTGAAAATTTGCCTGTAGGTACAGGGCTAAAACGATCTGGCAAACGCCTACTAACTGTTGGTACAGATTGTGCCAGCGGTAAGAAATACACAGCTCTTGCACTTGATTATGAGATGAGAAAAAAAGGTATGAACTCCACTTTTCGTGCAACAGGTCAAACAGGAATTATGATTGCCGGTGAAGGCATTCCAATCGATGCAGTAGTTGCAGATTTTATATCAGGTGCCGCAGAACTGTTATCACCTGACAATGATGATGATCACTGGGACATCATTGAGGGTCAGGGATCTTTATTTCATCCTGGTTATTCAGGTGTAAGCCTTGGCTTGTTGCATGGTTCACAACCAGATGCATATGTGGTTTGCCATGTTGCATCTCGAACATCAGTATTGGGTTGGAATCATTACTCCCTGCCATCTATTCAGGATTGTATCGAGAGGAATCTTATAATGGGCAAATTAACAAATCCTAATATTCAATGTGTTGGAATCAGTATTAATACTACAGGGATTTCAGCAAATGAAAGAGAGCTTTATCTGTCCAAGATATCAACAGAAACAGGCTTACCTTGCATTGATCCACTCATTGATGGTTGCGAAGAAATTGTTAATTATATAAACGAAAAATTTTAGTCTATATATTATGAAAAACATTACGATTCGTTTTGTATTCACATTAGTATCTGTTTTTTGTTCAATTAGTATTGTATCTGCTCAGGTTTCATCTAATGAAGTTGACAAACTTGTTGACAATGCAATGGTAAAATTTAATGTTGCCGGAGCTGCAATAGGCATTGTAAAAGATGGAAAAATTATTCATGCAAAAGGTTATGGTGTAACCTCATCAGAAACCAATAAAAGAGTTGATGCACATACCAATTTTGCCATCGCATCAAATAGTAAGGCGTTTACCACAACTGCCTTGGCAATTTTAGTAGAAGAAGGTAAACTATCCTGGCAGGATAAGGTTAAAGACCATATTCCTGAATTCAAAATGTATAATAGTTATGTGACTGAGAATTTCAATATTCAAGACCTTCTGACTCATCGGAGTGGTTTGGGTCTAGGAGTTGGAGATTTGATGTTTTTCCCTGATGGTGCTGATTTTACAATCAAAGATGTGCTTGCCAGTTTTCAGTATTTCGAACCACAGTCTGCTTTCAGAACCAAGTTTGATTATGACAATCTTCTATATTTTGTAGCAGGTGAAATTATTGCAAGAGTCAGTGGCATGAGTTGGGAAGATTTTGTTGAAAAACGGATAATGCAACCTTTAAATATGGATAACACCTATGGTGCACTATCACGTATGAAGGATAAAAATAATTTAGCTACAGCACATTCAAGTTCAAGTGAAAAAATTAGAACAATAGATTCTTACGAGATGATGATTAACGGGGCAGCGGGAGGAATCATATCCAATGTGGATGATTTATGTAACTGGATGCTGGTTCATCTTAATAAAGGGAAATATGGCAATAATTTAGAACGACAATTATTTACTGAAGCCAGTCAGAATGAAATGTGGAAAATACACACAAGCCTTAATGTTAATAAAAATCCTAGGTATAATTCGCATTTTGCAGGATATGGACTGGGATGGGGGTTAACGGATGTGAAAGGCAATATGTTGGTATCGCACACAGGTGGTTTGCCAGGTATGTTATCGAAAACGAATTTAATTCCAGACCTTAATCTGGGAATAGTTGTACTTACAAATACTGAGCCAGGAGGGAGTGCGTTATTTTCAGCAGTATCGCAAACAATTATCGATAGTTATTTGAATTTAGATGATTTTCATTGGGTTGATAAGTATTATCAGAAAATGAAAGAAACATTGGAAAATGCTGACTCTGTGACAAAAAAGGTATGGGAAACCGTTAGTACAGCAGATGATTCGCATTTAAAGAAAGAAGATTATCTAGGCGTTTACAAAGATAACTGGTTTGGAAAAGTTGAGGTTTTCATGAATGGCAATAAGTTGTGGTTCAAATCACACCGTTCACCAAAACTCAATGGGCCAATGTCATATTATAAAGCGAATACCTTTGCCATTAAGTGGGAATATCAGGATATGAATGCCGATGCCTTTGCCATCTTTAGCCTGGATGAAAATGGAGTAGCACAAAGCATTACAATGAAAGGTATCTCACCAAACATCGATTTTAGTTTTGATTTTCAAGATTTAGACTTAAAGCGTGTGAATGAATTGAAAGCCAACCACTAACAGCTACTAAAATCCATTGGGGCAGACGGTTAGATAAGTTTTAATTTAGTATATTGCATTTATTTTAACATGAGACCTACCTACTACCGGCAGGCAGGCAACAACGCCAGCATGCCCACCCGGATGAGCCGTTCAGACGGGAGTGACACAGTAGGGTAGGCTGATTCGAACCTACAGCCAGGCAGGCTTCCCAGGGCATTTTAGCAGCGGGAGTTATGCGGCAGCTTTACAAGACAGCAATTTAGAATTAATAACTTTTAAATTAGTGCTTTGTGATACTTAAGGTCAAGCTGGAGCTATTATTTATTACACAAGAAATGATATTAAGGCAGTATCTTTTGATGCGGATTATGTAGATTGGTTTGACTTGCAAAAACGATATACAAACTTTATAAGGATTAAGATTAGAAAAGAAATAAAGAGTAAGCTTATTGAAACAAGTCCATTTTTTTAAAGCTCAATGATTTTAGATTCGATTACAAATAAATATGCAAGAGAATTTGGAACAACAATCATTAAGTATCAGGACTCAAAAGTAGATATAAATGAAAGGATAGAAGAACTAAAGAAAATAAAAATTTACCGCTAACATGAGGCAAAAAAATATAGTGGATAGCGCTATATTTGACAAAGGAAAAACATAATGAAAAACTAAGAGCCTGTTTAAATTTAGTTGCCTATAAATAAGGCTATTGATTAGCTAATCTGATAGTTTTTTCTGAGCTTGCACAAACACCAATTCGAGCAAGCGATGATTAAATACCCAACCAGCCTAACCAATAGCCAATGGCAATGTATAAAGAAAATTCTGAATGACAAGCGGAAGCGCAAAGTAAACCTGCGTAAAGTATGGGATGCCGTGCTCTACCAGCTGAAAACAGGCTGCCAGTGGCGAATGCTCCCGAGGGAATTCGGGTCGTGGAGTTCAGTGTACTACTACTTCCGCAAATGGCTAATTAGCGGGGTCTGGCAGCGAGTGCAGGCAAAGTTGCATGAGCTGGTGCGGGAGTAGCACTCCCGCGAGGCATCTCCCAGCCTCGGGATTATCGACTCCCAGTCGGTGAAGAACAGCGAACGGGGCGTTCCCGATAAGGGGTACGATGGGAACAAGAAGATAAAAGGGCGGAAGCGGCATATCGTGGTGGATACGCTGGGAATCCTGATGTGCATCGTGGTAACAGCAGCGAATGTGCATGATAGCGTTGCGGCTGAACAAGTAATCAAACGGTTGGTGGGGAGATACCCCAGACTGAAAAAAATCCTTGCGGATGGAGGCTATTCGGGTGAGCGGTTAGCACAGCTGGCCCAAACCGAATTGGGAATAGAATTTGAAGTGGTAAAACGCATTGATGAGGCGAACTTCAAGGTCATCCCAAAACGATGGATTGTAGAGCGCTCCATATCATGGCTGATGTGGTCAAGGCGGCTCTGTAAAGATTATGAGCTGAATATTGAATCAAGCGAAGCTTGGGTATTCGTGGCGTCCATTGCTATGATGGTGAAAAATTTTTAAACAGGCTCTAAGTACTTATTTGATTGAATTCATTAAGGATTTTTTTTTAAAATATTTTTATGAAAAAAACAATATTTATATTAGTTGCAGTAGTTTGCATATCTTGCATTAATACTCTTAGAGGGCATTATGGAGTGAGTAATGATTTGAATGACTCAAAAAAAAGAAAAGTATTTATAAAAGAATTACGACCACTTGCAAATCCATATATAATAAATGATACACTGAAAATTAATGTGCTTTCTGCATGGATTGAGAAAAAATGGTATTATGGAGAGAACCTGTATGAAGCAATTCCATTAGATGAATATCAATTAATAATAGAATCAGATGAAAGTGTTGATAAAGTTGCCAATTCTTGGCAAATTGGCAATAGCTTTGTAGAGAGTTTTAGGTCATGTGGAGACAGATCAATAATGATAGACATTAAGGAATTACCAAAATCAGATACATTAACATGGGACGTTACTCTTGGACGAAAATACGATAATTCAAGAATTATTGGAAAATTCATTTTAATAGCAAAGTAACTAGATTATTGATTTGAAGAGAAAGCACTAAGCACAACAGCTGCTAAAATTCATTGGGGCAGATAGTTAGAAAGGTTTTATTTTGTATATTGGCATTTATTTTTAACGTGGGACAACGACGCTGCTTCGAACTCCCCAACGCATTTTAGCAGCAGGCGTTGTGTGCCATGCTGAAAAAGCCACCGCACAAATAGCACATTTGGTTTCTGCCAACACGCAAAGCCAACACAGAAAAACCAAAAGAGCTATTCTTAGCTAGGAAATGACAATACTAAATAATATATGGAGCCAGTATCAATTACAATTATAACATACGTATCTCTCAAGTTTGTTGATCAATTTATAAAAGAAGAAGGTTACGGACGGCTAAAGAAATTTTTCTTCCCAACAAAAAAGTATCAAAATAGACTGGTTAAAATAATATATGAAACAGTTGAGGAATTTGAGAAAAAAAATCCAACAGAAACCGCTTCCAACAAGTTCCCTTTTTATCACTCCCAAATATTGTTTGATGAATTAAACAAGTATATTCTATTCAACAATTCACAAACCGATTATGGTTCTGTCATTGAATTATTGAAAACTAACTCCAATATTTTGATTCCTAGAACTAATGAATTGGAGGCATTTTATGGCTAGAAAACTACCTGCGGGTCGGTCGAAGATACACCGCTACACCATCCTGATCCTCTTTGGGTTCTTGATGAATTTTATCCTGTTCTATGGCATACTCCTAGAGGACTACAAAAAACTTCCCAGCGA
>ERZ1645189.222-NODE-222-length-12885-cov-3.522136_pt1 | contig 12885 bp, 14 predicted proteins | sample MGYA00575350_ERZ1645189 | MGnify/ENA primary metagenome ERZ1645189 (study PRJEB40845, sample SAMN11283421) | freshwater sediment metagenome | isolation source: river sediment | host: Sediment | place: India: Jajmau, Kanpur | collected 2015-12-17 ...
TAATTCCAGGGAGGTATGAATTGAAAAAATGGAATTTGATAAGGACGGATTCATAAAGCCGGTTATTATTACAAGAGAAGGTGTCCCTGCCCGGAGAATCAATTGAATTAATATGGCAATAATACACAAACAATCATGAAGGAAATCATTAAACTGTGGTTTGATACAGGAGAGTATTCCAAACCGGTTTCATCTTCCCTGCTGTTTCTCAGGATTATAACATCCGTTTTCATGCTTACTCACGGGTATCGCAAGCTGCTGATGTTAACGGGAGGAGGGCCCATTCAGTTTGCAGACCCGCTCGGGATGGGAGTAACGACTTCATTGATCCTGGCTGTCTTTGCCGAGGTCGTATGTTCTGTGCTTCTGATTGTCGGTCTGGCTACGCGCTTCTCAGCACTTCCCCTGCTTTTTACAATGATTGTGGCTGCGTTAGTCGTTCATGCTGATGACGGCTTCGCTCGCAAGGAGTTGCCATTGCTCTATGCAACAGTATATCTTGTGATTACATTGATAGGTCCGGGTAGGTTTTCGCTGGATCACCTAATCCACAGAAAGTTGAAACAGTAAGCTAAACCACCTTTTGCGGGCGTTTCAACTTATTCGAGGCGTCAGGGGAAGCATGATATAAAATCATTATTTTTGGGAAACGACCGATCTGAGACACGTCAATATTTGACCCCGGATTTCTAACCGTACATACTATGCTGACAAAAGAACTCGTACTGGAGTTGTGGAGCAAAACCTACAATACCGAAGGACAGCCTGATTGGTCGCACATTCTCCCGTATTACGACAATGACATTTATTTCAGGGATACAATCCAGGAAATTCGCGGTATCAAGGAATTTACAGCAATGACTGAGCGCCTGGCACAGCGCTCGAAGGATCTTAAAATGAAGATTGTCAGGGCTGTCAAGGAGGAGAACATAATCTTTCTGGAGTGGGAGATGACAATCAAGTTCAAGAAAAATCCCAGTTCCGTTCTCTACGGCACAAGCCGGCTGACCCTGAATGAGGAGGGGAAGATCACAGAACAAAGAGATTACTATGATTTATGGGGAGATATCTTCGACAATATTCCCCGGTTCGGCAAAGCATACCGGAAATTCATGAAGAAGAAGTTTGGTTGAGCCCGGCCTATGAGAGAGAACAGTAAATTCTTTAAGTACTTTAAAGAATATCAGTGGTCCAACATTCTGGCAATGATCCGGAACAACAGGCTGGATCCAAAAATTTGCACTGAGGATTATACAGATAAGCTTGTTGTCATAACAGGAGCTACTTCAGGCATCGGCTACCATACTGCAAGAAAGTATGCATCACATGGCGCAGACCTGCTGTGCATAAACCGGAATGTGCAGAAATCAGAAGCTCTGTGCCGTGAGATTGAAAGTGAGTTTGGCGTCAGATGTGACTACAGGATAGCTGACCTGAGCCGTTTAGCGGATATTCATGAAGTGGGCAACGAGCTTCTTAAGCTTGAGAAACCTATTGATGTATTGATACATAATGCCGGTATCTATCTCACAAAAAGAGAATTATCTTCTGACGGAATTGAAAAGGTATTTGTGATTCAACACCTGGCCTCCTTTATCTTGAATTATATCCTTATGGATAAGCTCAAGTCGCAGGAAAGCGCCAGAATTATTCTGGTCAATTCAGAAGGTCACCGTTTTGCTGCCTGGGGATTGAGGCTGGACGACCTGAACTGGGAGAAGCGCAGATATTCCGGACTTAAAAGTTACGGTTCCGCAAAGCTTGCACAGCTTCTTTCGATGTTGGTTTTCAATGATCATTTTAAGAATTCCGGAGTTGCAATCAATGCAATGCATCCGGGAGCCGTAAAAACTGATACAGGCCAGGAAAACGGGCCGGCCTACCGGTGGTTTAAAAGGAATTTCCTGGACAAATCCCTGAAATCCCCTGAGATATCAGCCGAGGCACTCTATTATCTCGGAGTCTCGAAGGAAATAGCTGGTGTAAGCGGGAAATTTTTTAATTTAACAACTGTTGAAGAACCGGCACCTCCGGCCATGGACAGGGAAGCAGCCCGTGAAGTATGGGTGAAAAGCATGGAAATCAGCGGATTGAAAATTTTTTAGCAGTCTGAGTTAAAACGAAACGGGTCTAAAAGAGTATTCGAATCACATGGACATGTCAGGCAATAAGTACGGTGCGATAATTGTTGGCGGAGGCATTGCGGGTCTGACGGCGGCGGCTTACCTGTCACGGGCAGGACAAAAAGTGCTTCTAATAGAAAAAAACAGCGAATGCGGAGGCCTGGTCAATTCATTTACACGCGACGGCTTTCATTTTGACGCCGGTGTGAGAGCACTTGAAGATGCAGGTATTATCTTTCCTATGCTTAAGGACCTGGGCATTCATCTCGATGTGGTCAAAAGTCCTGTTTCACTGGGCATAGGGAATGAAATAATAGATATTGAAGGACAGAATAGCCTGCCGGAATACAGGGAGCTCCTTGTAAAACTGTTTCCTGACAGTAAAGACGAAACAGATCAGGTCATTAAAGTCATTATCAAAATAATGAAGCACATGGATGTGCTCTATGGCATAGAGAATCCGGTGTTCAAGGATCTGAAACGTGACAGGGAGTTCATTTTTAAAAGGCTCCTGCCCTGGTTGCCGAAGTTTATTTTTACAGTCGGCAAGATCAACAGACTGAATATGCCTGTTGAAGACTATCTGAAGAATTTTGTCAAGAATCCTTCGCTTCGTGATATCATCTCACAGCACTTTTTCAAAAATACCCCGGCCTTTTTCGCGATGAGCTACTTCTCATTATACCTCGATTATTTCTATCCCAGGGGCGGAGTGGGGAAACTTGCGGAGACCCTGAAGAACAAAATAGCTGAGCAGGGCGGAGAGATACTTACAAATACAAAAATCACGGAGGTAAAGGCTGCAAAATACCTCCTGACAGACCATAATGGTATCACATATAATTACACCAATCTTATCTGGGCCGCTGACTTAAAAACGCTTTACAGGATTACAGACACGGATGGTTTGTCACAAACTGTCAAAGCATTAACAGAGGAAGCCAAAAATAAGTTCTTCAGAAACAGGGGCGGCGATTCTGTTTTTTCTTTGTTTGTCGGGGTGGATGAGCCGCTTGAAAGTTTCAGGGAGATTGCACATGGACATTTCTTCTATACCCCGTCAAGCGCAGGTCTGGGTGAAACTCACAGGTCTGAGCTGGATCATCTGATCAGCAATTTTGAAAAGGTTGATAAACAACAAATTCTGGAGTGGCTCGACAAATTCGTCAGGCTGAATACTTACGAAATTTCAATCCCTGGACTGAAAGACCAGGAACTGGTTCCGCCGGGTAAGACAGGTCTGATTATCAGTTTCCTGTCAGAGTATAATCTTTTTAAAAAGATCAAAGATGCCGGGTGGCTTGATGAGTTTGTCACAGAGATGGAGAATCGGGTTTTGGATGTAATTGCTGATTCTGTCTACCCGATGTTAAAAGACAAAATCATCACTCGCTTTTCATTTACGCCGTTAAGCATTGAGAACAGGGTGGGCAGTTCTGAAGGAGCAATAACAGGGTGGGCATTTCAGGAATCGATGCCGGTCATCAACAAAATCCAGAGCTCGGGTGGTTCAGTTTTTACACCGCTTCCTTCAATCTATCAGGCGGGGCAGTGGACTTACAGCCCTGCGGGTGTGCCGATGTCGATATTAACCGGTAAACTTGCATCTGACAAGGTCCTGAAGAAGATAAGAAAGGACAGAAAAAGAAATGCTTTCACCCCCTGAAGCTCCCTCCAACTATTCCTATTCGCCGGAAATGATAACCTTAAGATCTGTATATAAAACCTTCGGAAATATTGAAGCTGTAAAAGATGTCAGTTTCGATATCGGAAAAGGGGAGATCTTTGGCATCCTGGGTCCAAACGGTGCGGGGAAATCAACAATAGTAAACATATTAAACACTCTTGTCAGACCGGAAAGGGGTGATGTAATTATTGACGGCGTCAACATCAGGAATGATGGGAATGCAATAAAGCTTATCATGGGTGTTGTGCCTCAGGAGATCGCTTTGTATGAAGAGCTGTCAGCTTATGAGAACCTTATGTTCTGGGGGGGACTTTACAATATCCCGAAACCGGAGCTCAGGGCAAAGGCCATCGAAACCCTGGGAATTGTAGACCTGGTTAACCGTAAGGATGACAGGATCAAGACATTCTCAGGCGGGATGAAGCGCAGGATCAATATCGCCTGTTCATTGCTTCATAACCCCAGGATTCTGGTCCTGGATGAACCTACGGTTGGTGTTGATCCCCAGAACAGGAATCATATTTTTGAGGTGATTGAGCGGCTGAACAGAGAGGGGATGACAATTATTTATACAACTCACTATATGGAAGAAGCCGAAAGGTTTTGTGACAGAATTGCGATTATTGACACCGGCCGGATAGTTGCACAGGGGACACTGCAGGAGTTAAAGCATATAAGTGGAGTTGACAAGTCAGAAGCCCGGGGGACGAACCTGGAATCCATCTATTTGAAATTAACAGGGAAAGAGTTGAGAGATTAAGTCATGTTAAAGCTTCTTAAAAAGGATCTGAAACTGTTTCTTCATGATAAGCGATCTGTATTGCTTACCTTTCTGCTTCCTGTAATCCTGATAACCCTTTTTGCACTTGCATATGGCAGCATCGGGTCTTACGACGGCCGTTCGGAACCTGTTGAATTGCTGGTTGCCGACCTGGACATGACCAGTTCTTCAAAGGAGATTGTCAACAGGATTGATTCGCTGGAAGATATAGCAGTTGTTGTATCAGACTCCGTTAAGTCGCGGGAACTTGTTATCAAGGGTGAATTTGTCTCCGCACTGATTATTGGTCAAGGGTTCCAGGACTCTCTTATGTACGGAAACTCCATACCGGTTGAACTTATTTATGACAGGTCGCGTGAGATGGAAATCGGAATCCTTCAGCAGAACCTGATCAGCACAATAATGTCCTTCACAGGTGAGATAATCGTTAACAGCAGCATCGAAAGATATGTGCAGGAGCAGTTTCCGGATATTGACAAAGATACCAGGGAAGCCATTCTGAAAACGGTGAAAAGGAAAGATGACAACAGCCTGGCCGTAAAGTGGACTTCTATTGTCGGAGAAAGAAATGACACCAAACTGGGGCTCATACAGGCTGTAGCCGGCACTGCAATTCTCATGCTACTTTTCAGTGTTGCAGGGGTGGGGACAAGCATCCTGGAAGAAAAGGAAAACGGAACAATAAAGAGATTGCTTTATTCACCGCTAAAGGGAAGTACGATACTTTACAGCAAGATGTTATTTGCTTTTTTCATCTCGGTACTTCAGCTGACAGCAATGTTCATTTTCGCCTGGCTGGTGCTTAAAATGGACATGAGCGTCAGCATGTCCGGATTGATCCTGATGATAATTTCAACATCCTTTGCTGTTTCGAGCCTCGGTATTTTCCTGGCCGCGATTGCAAAAACACGTCACCAGGCGCAGAATCTCAGCACAATTATTATTCTTGTCATGTCGGCAATAGGCGGCAGCATGATTCCAATGTTCATAATGCCGGCTATACTTCAGAAAATTGCTCTTATAAGCGTTAATTACTGGGGAATTCAGGGGTTTTATGACCTTTTCTGGAGGGTGCTGCCCCTGGAAGAGATCCTCCCCAAAATACTTGTTTTAATAAGCATAGGTCTTGCTTTGACAATAGCTTCTATCCGGTTGTTCAGGAAAAGGATCATGAATCTGTAGGCTGGTTTGTTTATAAGACCAAAAAAGAATGAACCCGGATTTCCAGGCTTTACAGGTATACAATCTTCAGAATTTCAAATACAGTCTCATCTTTTTCCCGCTTCAATGTTACCCTTTCGCCGGTTTTTTTGTTTATGAGTGCCCTGGCCAGTGGGGATATGAATGAGACCTTTCCTTTCGCGATGTCAGCCTCATCAACTCCCACGATCTGGAAATCCTGAATTTTGCCTGAGGCAATATTCTTAAGAGTTATGGTGGCGCCGAAGGTAACTTCATCCTGTGGCTGGTCTTCCGGATCAACAACCCTCGCTTCGGCAATCCTGTTGTTCAGCAACTGGAGCCTGGCATTGATATAATTTACTGCGATGCGCCTTTCGTTCTCGTTTGAGATGATCAGCTCTTCTCTCTCTCGGATCAGGGCCTCCTTCTCTTCCAGCAGTTCGTCCATCCCGTTCCGTGTAACGAAGTTTGTCGCACCCTCCGGCAGGTATGCCCTCTTGGGCACCATCGGAACCTCTTCCTGGTCTCCTTCCTTAATAAAACCTCTGCTCATAGTGATTTAACTCATTCCACTGGCATCAGCCGAAATATGTACCCGGGCGTTTCAACAGCAATATAGATATAACCGTCGGGTCCCATGACCACATTCCGGACCCGGCCGATCCCCTTCAGCAGTTCCTCACGGTGGGTGACCCGGTTGTTTTCAAGGACAACCCTTTCCAGGTGTTTAAGCGGGAGGGAACCAAGGAGGATATTATTCTTCCAGCTGGGGTACCGGTCACCGGTCACGAAAGTCATGCCGCAGGGTCCGATTGACGGGGTCCACTGGAAGACAGGCTGTTCCAGACCTGCTTTTTCTTTGTCCGGGGTAAGAACAGTGCCGTCATAATTTATTCCATAAGAAATTACCGGCCAGCCATAGTTCACTCCCGGCTTAATAAGGTTCAGTTCATCGCCGCCGCGGGGTCCGTGTTCCGAGACCCAGAGCTCGCCGGTAAGGGGATCGAAGCAGGTCCCCTGAGGATTGCGGTGACCGTAGCTCCATATCGAAGCTTTCGCTCCTGGATTGTTTACAAAGGGGTTGTCAGCCGGGATGGAACCGTCATCATTCAGCCTGTGGATTTTGCCGTTGTGGTTGTCAAGTTTCTGAGGGAAGTCGAAGTGCTGTCCGCGGTCGCCTATGCCGAAAAAGATGTGTCCTTTACCGTCAAACGCTATCTTGCAGCCGAAGTGATAGTTACGGTCAGTGGCAGGCTCTCCTGTGAATAATACTTCACGGTCAATAAGCATTGTGCCGTCAAGCCTGGCCCGCATAATGGCTGTGTTACCTGTCGGGCGGGAACCGCCGCCGCTGAGTGCGGAATATGAAAAGTAAATCCAGCCGTTAGTGGGATAACCGGGGTGGAGTGCAACATCAAGAAGTCCACCCTGCCCGATAGCCATTACTTCAGGCAGGCCGGTGACCGGTTCAATGATTTCTCCTCCGGAGAAGCGGTACAGGGTCCCTGACCGCTCCGAGATAAGCATATCTCCGTTTGGCAGAAAGGCCATCCCCCACGGTACGTTTAATCCCCTGACCACCGTATCGACAGTAAATTTCTGCACTTCAGATGTCACAAGTTCTTCCAGGGTCAGCGCAGGCTGCAGTAATCCCCTGTCAGCCGGAATACCTTTCTTAACATAAGCAGCAAGTTCTCTGATCTCCCTTGTTGTGAATGTTTCCCGGAAAGCGGGCATACCTATATTCTCAATCCCGAACTTGATGCTGCGAAAGGCGGAAGCATTGCCCTCCTCATCCATCCATGCCTTTGCTGCAAATTTTTCAAGGTTGGCTCCGTGGCAACCGGAGCAGTATTTCCCGTAGTTTTCAGATGCAGTCTGTTGTTTACTCAATGGGTTCTTTCCTCCGGCAGAGACGAACCACACAGCTGCAAGGATTACTGCTCCTGCGAACAAAGCAGGTATAATTTTGCTCATAACAGTTCATTTGAATCATTAGGAGCAATTTACAAAAAAATCATGATTTATAAAACCGGTAGCCTGCATCAATTTATGCCGGAACACTTATAGCCAGAGTCCTGAAAACAAATCGTTGTCCGGGTTGTTATCAGCTCAGACAAGAATAAAATGACTGAATATATTGTTAAAATACTGGATGTTGAGCAACTAACCCATGATGTAAAGAGGTTCCGGTTAGAGAAACCGGAGGGTTACACATTCAAGCCTGGGCAGGCAACAGGAGTTGCATTAAATACACCGGAACTCAGAAAGAGGAGGAGATCATTTACGTTCACCGGTTTGAATGAGGATCCGGATCTTGAATTCACGATAAAGATATATCCCGGGCATAATGGTCTTACAAAGGATCTGGATACGGCAGTGCCGGGAACGGAGTTGGTTATCGGATCACCATGGGGTGCAATAACATACAGGGGGAAAGGGGTTTTCATAGCCGGAGGAGCCGGAATCACTCCGTTCATCTCCATCTTCAGGGACCTGCAGGCACGCAACGAACTGTCCGGCAACCTGTTGCTTTTCGCCAACAAAACCAGGGCTGACATTATCCTTGAGGGGGAGCTTAGCGGGATGCTTGACGGGGACTTCATAAATATCCTGTCTGACGAAGAGCAGGAGGGTTACTTCAGCGGTTTCATAGGAGAGGAATTCCTTCGGTCCCATATCAGCGATTTCGGCGTTAATTTCTATCTCTGTGGTCCGCCGCCCATGATGAGGGCAGTGACTGACCTGCTGGCAGGTCTGGGTGTCGACAAGAAAGCGGTTGTAATGGATTTGTAGCTTTTCTGCCCTGACGGAAACGGGCCACTGCCCTTCCTTATTTGACCTGCCTAAAAGCATATTCCGGCTGTTATCAGCCCTGCAGAGTTTTTCATTACATTTGGTGGCTTGTAACGGGAAATGAAAAACAGAAAGATAATCAGCTTTCTGGTGGTCATAATAATCATTCTGGGAGTGGCTGCTGCATCTGCCGGGATTTTTACGCGATCCGGCGAAGGATCTTATGATTACCGGTCAATCAGGGGCAATGACATTACCATTTACGGACAGGGCTTATACCGGCATATGTCGGCCGGAGTGGCAGTGCAGGGTATCGCACAGGATTATGTCACCCTGTTTCTTGCAGTACCGCTTTTACTGCTCTCACTTCTTAAGGCCCGGGGAGGTTCGCTCCGGTGGAGATTTGTTCTTGCCGGTATCCTGAACTATTTCCTCGTCACCTATTTCATGTATCTTGAAATGGCAATGTACAATGCCATGTTTCTGGCGTATGTTGTCTTGCTCGGATCCTCATTCTTTGCCCTGGCCCTCGTACTTTTCTCCTTTGAGACAGGCACCCTGCCTGCAGTTTTCGCGCAGGATACACCCGTGAAGTTTGCCGGTGGCTTTCTCATATTCAACAGCATCATTATTGCCTTGCTCTGGTTCAGTGTTGTTATTCCTCCCCTGATTGACGGATCGGTAATCCCGGAATCTGTTGAACATTACACCACTCTGACAGTCCAGGGACTTGACCTTGCACTGTTCCTTCCCATCTCGTTTATTTCCGGACTGTTGTTTATAAGGCGATTACCCATGGGGTACCTGATGGCGCCGGTGACTCTTGTTTTTCTCTCGTTTCTTATGACTGCCCTTGTGGCGAAAATCATTGCAATGGCTCAGGACGGAGCCAGTGTTTTTCCGGCAGTTGTAGTAATTCCTCTGATCCTGTTGGTATCACTTATCTGTATGACAATTGTGTTAAGGAAAATAAAACTCCACTGATCCGACAATGAAAAAGTACTTCTACATCCTGGGATCGCTGCAGGCATTCACTGCCATAGGAGCCATCCCGGCCGGCATTGCGTTCCTGATGGATACCTCTGGTAAAGGGATGGGAGCATCTCCCGAAATCCTGGCAAACTCACCGCTTGATTCATTCCTCCTGCCTGGCCTGTTCCTTGTGCTTGTCAACGGCATCGCCAACCTTGCCGGCGCCTGGCTCTCCTTCAGAAAGAACAGGTTTGCCGGACACGCGGGCGTTCTGCTGGGCGTTGTGCTTTCCCTGTGGATTATAATCCAGGTGGCATGGATCTCACTCTCAAGCATCCTGCAGCCGATGTACCTGGTTATTGGCCTGGTCAACACTTTCCTGGGCTGGAGGATCATGAAGCATTTTGCAGCAATCAAAAATCAGCAATTGTAACCAGAGCACAAATGAGAAATGTATCCACAAGCAGATTTGGCTATTATGTTTCGGTTATCACCGCCATCCTGACTGTTGTATCGTTCGGGATAGCCGTCTGCACTCCTCCTCTGTCTGGCCCATTCTGCACAGGAGATTGCTTTAGGTACCCCTATCATGACATAATAAGCCGGTTTCCGCGCGACTATTACTGGATGTATCCTGCCATTTTGCTTTCATTTTCCTACCTGGTGATGATGATTACGGTTCACAGGTCGATGCCTGCTGAAAAGAATCTCTTCAGTGCCGTTGCCTCTGGTTTTGCAATTATCAGCAGCCTCATTCTGTCAACAGATTACTTCATACAGGTATCTTTCATACAGCCGAGCCTGCTGGCAGGGGAGACTGACGGTGTGGCCATGATGAGCCAGTTCAATCCGCACGGGATTTTCATCATACTTGAGGAACTGGGTTTCGTGACAATGGGAATTTCATTCCTCTTTCTTGTGCCGGCCTTCTCCGGTGCCGGCCGGCTTGAGAAAAGCCTGAGGCTTACATTCATAATCAGCTTCTGCCTTACAATGGCTGCCTTTGCTGCCATTTCAGCCGTTCACGGCATAATGAGGGAGTACCGGTTTGAGGTTGCTGTTATATCAATCACCTGGATTGAGCTGATCATTGTATCGATCCTGTTTTCCAGGTATTTCAGACGGATGGAGAACTAATTTCCGGAACCGCCTTTTTTAACCCTGGCGATTTCAAGGATCAGCACGGGCTTCTCAAGGTATTGGCCGGGAGCCTGTATTGAATGTATTTTTCTGACAACCTCCATCCCCTTCGTCACTTTTCCAAAGGCTGCAAATCCCTGTCCATCAGGGTTTCTCCTGCCGCCATAGTCAAGATCCGGCTGGTCACCCACGCAGATAAAGAACTCTGAGGTAGCAGTACCCGGTGTCCATCGTGCCATTGAGATTACCCCTTCACGGTGACGTATTCCCGTTGCCTCAGTTGTCTCATGGGGTATGGGGGGAAATCCTCCGGTCTCTTCATCATCATACCGGCCGCCCTGGATGACTCCGATAAACACCGAATCCTTCGGTTGATTATCGGGCCGCACAACCCTGTAGAAACAGGTACTGTCAAAGAGTCCGGCATCAATATACCTGAGGAAATTGGCTGACGTTACCGGGGCTCTGACCAGGTCTATCCTGACTTGGATTTCACCCAATTCGGTCCTGATAATGATTTTTTCCTTACCCTGTCCGTCCTGGCCGTAAAGTGCGGGAAACGCCAGCAGAAGAAGAATTGCACTCAAATATCTCATGATCAAAGCGATGATTAGTCTGTTTCTGGTAATATATTTCGGGGTGAAAGATAAACCAAACTTTTCTCCGGTTGTTTCAATTCTCAGATGATTATTTCAGGATAACCCCTAAAACATAAATCATGAAAAATCTGAAACATTTGCATCATTTAAAAACCAGGCAAGTCACACTTGTATTTGCCCTGAGCTTCTTTTTCCTTATTGCCGGAAATCCGGTTGAAGTAAAGTCCCAGAACTTCGATGGCCTTGAGGCACTTGCCGGGTTCTCAAGCCAGGTTTATTTCAGTGCTGGCAACGAAGAGCGTGCCGAAGCGATCGCCCGCCGTTGCGATAAAGCAATCAAATGGTACAGTGAGCTGCTGAACTTCAGGCCTTCCCTGACATTGCTAATCCTTGACCCGGAAGACTGGGGCAGGTTCACCAGTTTCCCTGTCTATGGGATGCCTCATTATAAGGACGATCACACCCTTGTTGTTGCTTCGCGTGACAACGATTTCTGGAAGAGTTTCATACCTCCGATAAACCAGTTGCCTGCCGGGCTTGCTGCAAGTATCCGGGATGCCTATACTGGAGAAGACGGAAATCTGACTATGGGCCCGTTCTTTGACCTGCTTGCCCTGCATGAACTTGGCCATGCATTTCATATTCAAAGCGGACTGAATATGCAGAGGAAGTGGATTGGAGAGCTATTCGTCAACCTTTTTCTACATACCTATATTGCTGAAAATGAACCTGAACTGCTTCCTGCCCTGACTGTATTTCCGAATATGGTTATCTCGGGTGACAGGTCCTCACTTACATACACAACGCTTGCAGACCTTGAATACCGTTACGATGAAATTGGCCAGAGATATCCGCAAAACTACGGTTGGTACCAGAGCAGGTGGCATGCTGCCGCTGCTGATATCTATGATGCGGGAGGCAGAAAGGTCTTCCTGGATTTCTGGAGAGCCCTGGCAGGCCAGGATGAGGATCTGGAGAGTGATGAAGAGCTTGCCGGTTTTCTGGCAGGCAAAGTACACCAGTCAGTGGCTGATGTGCTTCTTAAATGGGATAATTAGGGACAGGCAATGTTCTGCTCCTGTCCCTGATGCTGCCTGCTAATTACCTCCTATTAGCTGGAACAGCAGATATGAGACTCCCAGGGTAAAGAATATGTTGAAGGTCTGGGCTATCAGGAAGCTGTAGAAGGGCTTTTTGCTCTCCATGTGCCTGAAGTCGGCGAACCGTGTCTCCATTCCAATGCTGATAAAGGCCAGGTTGAACCAGAAGGCGCTAAATGATTTTATGACCTTTCCGGAAGACTGTGCCGTCTCGGGGTTCAGGATGAATGAGAAGACAATTGATGCCAGTATGAATCCCAGAACGAATTTCGGGAATCGGTCCCAGATGATCCTTGCCGGGACATGCTGACCTTTTTCGCCTGCATCGGACTCAATGCCGACCTTGCCAGCTTGCGCCGGGGCGGCAGGCCGCTGCTGGTCTTTCTGGGCGTCGTGCTTGGGTTTCTCGTGCTGCAGAACGTCACCGGGCTGCTCTTGGCATTGGCATTTGGGCAGTCGCCGTTCTTCGGCCTGCTGGCCGGTTCGATCGCGCTGTCCGGCGGGC
>ERZ1645189.223-NODE-223-length-12860-cov-5.724326_pt1 | contig 12860 bp, 8 predicted proteins | sample MGYA00575350_ERZ1645189 | MGnify/ENA primary metagenome ERZ1645189 (study PRJEB40845, sample SAMN11283421) | freshwater sediment metagenome | isolation source: river sediment | host: Sediment | place: India: Jajmau, Kanpur | collected 2015-12-17 ...
TCAGCAGAAAATCAGATATCGCTGCGGTTTCCGGTTCGGAATTGGGTCTGGGACCGGCTCCGCTTTGGACATGTGGGGGTTTCCAGTTAATTGGATAATTTCGATTGAAGTCCAAGCTCCATTTGTTGGGAGCCATCTTCATCTCATAACCATCGTATCCTTGAATAACCCCCTCGGTATACACATGGTAGTAAGCTCCGCCGAAGTCATCGGGACTTCTGGGTATCATTAAACGAGCATCCTTATCGGATATCTTTAGAGTACCTGTAATGTCATCGCGAACTCTCATTTGCAGGATTTGACCATCTCCATCGATATCTTCCCCACTCAAACCAGAAGGATCCGCATAATCGGGGAATGTGTATTCCTTATCGGAAGATCGAACGGTATAAGGTGTCGTCAAGTAAAACTCCGCTCCGTCGGGTGAAACTCGTGGAATGACATAAAAGGACTTATGGTCCAATAACCATGTTGCTTTTTGATCTTCTCCATAATGGTTAAGCAGGTAATCAATGGTGTATAAGCACGCCATACTACCTGTTACCTCACCGGCATGAGTGTTTCCATCGAGGTAGAACCCCGGTTTACATTCCGCCGCACCTGTTTCACGATTGGTCAATTCCATACACCAAAGATCCCGACCTCCGGAACTCTTACCAATAGAGTAGAGTTTGGTCAATTTCGGAAATTCCAGGCAGAAATTTTCCAACGCTTCTACTAAGGCATGATAGCGATAGTACCTGGTGTAATCCAGTTTCAGTGAAGCCACTAGCATCAATCCTTTCCGTAGTTAATGAAGAAAACTGAAGTAGTTGTCTATTTCGATAAGCGAAACGCTATTCCTTCCGACACAAGGAAGGATTTCATTATTTTCAGGAGAAATATTTGTGCAGTGAAGTGAAGGAGGAATTCAAATGAGTGAGAGAAAGTTATTTGTCAATGGCCGGATATGGACGGGAGATGTACTACGACCCAAAGCAGAAGCCATGGCTGTAGAAGCGGGAAGAGTCTTAGCTTGTGGGAGCAAGGAGGAACTATCGTTGCAGTTCACCGGGGCTCAGCATATTTCCTTGGAAGGACAAACGGTGATTCCTGGGCTGCATGACAGTCATATGCATTTGGTGAATGTTGGTAGAATGATGGAATGGGTCCGCTTGAACGATTGTACGTCTAGGGAGGAAGTCATTTCCAAATGTCGTGCATTTGCCGATAAGAATCCGGATGCTGCCATGATTACAGGTCGGGGATTTTTGCAAGACTTATTCGAAGATCATGCTATGCCAACTCGATATGATCTGGACCAAGTTTCTCAGAGTAAGCCGGTAGTCATTGTTCGTGCTTGCGGTCACATTGCTGTTGTCAATTCGGTTCTTTTAAGAATGGCCGGTATTGGGCAGGGGTATCAATTTGCCAGTAATGGTCAAGTGGATTTGGACGCCAATGGCGAACCATTGGGTATCCTTAGAGAAAGTGCCATGAGCTTAGCTACAGCACATTATCCAAAAGAGAAACGTGAAGACGTACACAGATACATTCGAAATGCCGCCAAGGCAGCGGTGGCGTCTGGTCTGACCAGTGTTCAAAGCAACGATGTGGGCAATACAGGAAACGAAGGCTGGGATAAAGCATTAGGGGCTTACCAAGATTGGATCGCAGAAAATCCTGTGGGGTTACGTATCAATCATCAGCTTCTATTTGGCAGTGTGGAGGGGTTGTTGCAATTTCATCATTGGAAGGAGAATGATTATGGTCATTCCAATAATGAACGTATGAGTTTGGGTCCGGTTAAACTCATGTGTGACGGTTCCCTTGGAGGAAGGACGGCACACATGCTATCTCCTTACTCCGACGATTCCACAACCATGGGTCTAGAAACCTTAACCCAAGAACAAAAGAACGCCATTTTAAGTTTGGCACATGTTTTGGGTTATCAGATGAGTGGGCATGCCATTGGCGATGCTGCCATACAAGGAATGTTGAATGCCTTTGAAAGTGCACTGCTGGCCACTCCCAAGAAAGATGCGAGACCTCGTATCATACATGCTCAGTTGACCACTCCGGCACAGTTATTGCAAATTCAACGATTGGGCGTTGTCATCGATGCACAACCGGGTTTTGTAGGCACCGATTTGCATATTGCTGAGAAAAGAATCGGGCAGGATAGAGCAAAATCTTCTTATGCATGGAAAACGTTGCTGGATTTGGGAGTGGTTTTGGCGGGAGGTTCCGATGCACCTGTCGAGCCTTTCAATCCCTTTATTGGCTTAGGTTGTGCGGTGACCCGTACCGATACAAAGGGAGTTCCCATAGGAGGGTGGTTACCGGAGCAAAAGATAACCATTGAGCAAACAGTGAAAATGTATACCTATGGTTCGGCATTTGCTTGTTTCCAGGAAAGAGAAAAAGGGCGACTGATGAAGGGTATGCTGGCAGACTTTGTCGTTCTGGATCAAGACATATTTTCTATAGAATCCCATAGAATTCAAGACACCAGAGCGGTGCAAACTTGGATTGGGGGTCAACTAGCCTAAGACGGAGGAGTAAAACATGATAGAAAAAACGAAATGGGACAAGGCATTACAGTTTATGCCAGAACGAGCAGAGTCTCTGGTTTTGAATGGACAATTCAAACCTTGGTTCCTATCGAATCAGCAATTTGTGTACCTAAAAGAGTCTTGGGAGGGCGCGGATAAAAAAACGTCTTATCTTCTTCATGACTTGGAGACAGGAGAGGAGAAAGAAGCGTTTTCTCATGTAGAGTTGGCGAAATGCTTATCTGCCGAAAAGAAGACAGTGATATCCGAGAATCAATTACCCATTGTATTTGAAAATATCGACGAGGTAGGGAATTTATTTTTTACGACACTTCCCGGTGTACAAGCGGTGATGAGATACTGTTTTACCGGTAAGGAGCTACTTCCTCAAATGAAACCCACTCCCAATGGGGCGATACTGTCTCCGGACAAGAGCAAAGCTGTTTGGGGTTTTGAGGGCAACTTGTTTTTGATGAATTGTAAAACAGGAGTCGTAAAAGCGTTGACCAAGGATGGAACAGAAGAATTTGGATATGGTATTCTATGTGCCAATGCGAGTGGGGTCATAGCAGCAAAACTAAAGAATATCCCTTTGCCTTTGGGAGTTACTTGGGGTGAGGACAGCCGGACTCTTTGGACCTATAAAATGGATATAAGAAAAGTCGAGACCTACACCTTGGTCCAGAGTGTACCACAAGGAAACGAAGCAGTTCGTCCGGTAGTCCATACCTATCATTATCCTCTGCCTGGGGACCCGCATTTACCCGAAGTGGAATACTATAGAATCGATACGGAAGAGGATGTTTGTCAGTCTCTTGGGTTGGGTCGCTTTGCATATTCAGGTACAATTCCTTTAAGTTTTGGGGATTCTTTGGAGGGGCGATATACTCTCTTTCAAGTGAAGAACAGAGAGAATACGCGAAGCAAGGTGTATTTGTATGACCATATGACTCAATGTTTACGACATTTTTTTACAGAGTGCTCCTCAACCTTCATTTTCTTGGATCACTACAAAATGCAGAACGCCGGTAACAATGCATCCGACTTTGCTAAGAAGAAGTACTATTTATCCGAAAAGCTTGATAGTCTTTTTTGGCTCAGTGAAAGAGAGGGTTGGTTTGATATCTACCAATATGGACTCACCGATGGCTCTTGTCGTAAGTTAACGGAAGGATACACGGTTAGACAGATACTTCATTTGGATTCAAACCGAAAGCTGCTATTCTTTTCTGCAAGCAATCGTGGTTTAGGCGAGACACCCTACCAAAAATATCCGTATTGCCTGAATATAGAGAGTGGTGAAATCTCCTGCTTGCAGTCGCAAGCAGGAGATCATGAAACACACTTCAGCCCGGATGGACTGCATTATATCGATGTATGGACCACCTATAATCGAGAACCCATTGTGACCCTTTATAACACAGCAGGTTCAAAGATACGCGAAGTTGTACGATGTGATGCGACGAAGTTAAGAGAAGCTGGGTATATCGAACCAACACCATTCTGTGTGAAGGCTGCCGATGGGGTCACAGATATACACGGCATGTTGTTTTTACCTCAAGGTTATCGTGATGATCAATCGTATCCGGTCGTAGAGTATTGTTATGGTGGCAATCAGAAAATGTTAGCTCCTCAAACTTTTATGGAGACGTTGTCTAGACATGCCGGCTATACACAAACACTAGCCAATTTAGGGTTCATTGCGGTGATTATCGATGGCAGGGGAACTCCTTTACGTGGGAAAGCCTTTCATGACCACTGTTACAATAACATGGGTGCTTGTGCCGGTATGGAAGATCATGAAGCAGCCTACCCACAACTAAAAACGAAGTACCCTGGAATGGATTTGAGCCGAGTGGGAGTATGGGGGCATAGTGGTGGAGGTTTTGCTACATATCAATTTATGGTGAAGCTACCTCACTTGTATAAGGTTGGTGTTGCAACTGCAGGAAATCATTCACAAGAAATTTATAGTGCCAGTTGGTCAGAATTATTTATGGAACCGTTCAGTAAGGATCTTTGGAAAGCACAGAATGCGGAGTTCTTAGCCGACAAACTTCAAGGACATTTACTGTTAATGCATGGGGATTTGGATGACAATGTGCACCCGGCCAGTACCATGCGTATTGTCAATGCTCTAATCAATGCCGATAAGGATTTTGATTTGCTCATTCTACCAAATCGCCATCATGATTTGCATGATCACCCGTATTATCGCCGTAAACTCATTGAATATTTCGTGAAGCATTTGCAAGGATAAAGGAAACAGAGGCTCAATGTTTGAGCCTCTGTTCTTTTTCTACCCTTTATAACCTTCCAAAACCAGATTACCTGTATAGCTACGGTTATTTCGAAGAATTTTGATTTTTACACTATCTCCAACCTGGTACTGATCTAGCAAGGCATTGATTTCCGATACCGATGATACCGTAGTGCCATCGATGGCAGTAATATAATCCCCCACTTTGAAACCGGTTCTTGCTGCATTAGAGCCTTCTTGGACGGAGGCAATGTATACACCTTGGCTATAACCATAGAAGTAACTGTACACCCCAGTAACATCTTGTAAGGCCATTTTCAAATCAATTCTACCTTCGACATATCCATAAGTCATTAAGTCGGCTAGAATTGTTTTGACATCGTTGATCGGTATGGCAAATCCTAATCCTTCTACATCCGTACCAGAGGATTTTGCAACGACAATACCGATTAACTCACCATAAATATTAAACAATCCACCTCCGGAGTTGCCCGGATTGATGGCCGCATTGGTCTGTAAAAGATTCATGGTTTTCCCATCAAAGCTTAGTTCTCTGTCCAAAGCACTAATAATGCCGTCGGTAACGGTCCCACCCAACTGACCCAATGGGTTTCCAATCGCAATGGCGACTTCACCGACAATCAAAGTAGAGGAGTCACCAAAAACAGCTGCGGTTACGTTATCTGCCTCAATCTTTAGAAGAGCGATATCAGTTTTATGATCGCTACCGATTAACACAGCAGGATAACTGTCACCATTCCTTAGACCTACAACAATGGTGGAAGCTCCGTCTATAACGTGCTGATTGGTGAGGATGTAGCCATCTTGGTCGATAATCACTCCACTGCCAGCACCGGTTGACGTATACGGACCTATTCTCCAGTCGGTCATGGTACGTTCCGTCTGAATCTCAACAACGGAATCTGCAGTCAATGCACTCACCTGACTAATACTCAAAGGCGTTGTTAGGCCTTCCTGTTTGAGATAATTCACATTTCCCACGATCGTGCTGCGATCTTTCTGTAAAGATTCCACCCAAGTTAGGTCAGGTAACCCTGCACTGCCGCGGTACTCGGCTAGATAATAACCACCGCCAAGTCCGGCAACCAAGGTAATGATCATCGAAATCGCCAGAATGTATGCCAGCTTTCTTTGAAGCTTTGGTGACAAGCGATCGGCTTCGATGGCCTCCTTTTTCTTTGTTCCGGGTTGAGATTCCGTCACGAACATCGGCTCCATATCGGGTAGATTCAAATCATGGATACTCATCTTCAGACCTCCTAATGGTAGCTCTTATCTGTCTGTAGTATATATCCCGATGATGCCTCTTTTCATCAGAAAACTGTGAACTCTTTATGAAAAATATGTAACATATTAAATGAAACTGATGTAGCCATCTTTTACAGGAATGAAAGTATCCTTAAATAGGGAGTCATAAATAACGGTAAGGTCAGAATTCATGATTAGAATTCTGCGACCATTCGGCACTTCAGGTAATTGGGATACTTCTTCGGTGATTCGATAAACCCGATTCATTTTTCCCTGATGGAAGCTCTGCTTTGCATATGCAGGAAGCGATTCGGCTTCTCGATAGAGGTAGGAGGCCACTTTGCAGTATTCAACACCGTCACTTGTATAAAAGTGAGGGGATATCATATCCCGGCTGGGATTCGCAGGGGTGTTGAGAAAACCTTTGCCAACGTCATCGTTTAATGCTTGGAACGGTGCTTCGAAGACGCCATAGACATCCCCATCTGTTCTTCCTGAGAAGGAAGCAATCAGTATTCCCGGATACTCTGATAACGGCTTTAACCAGAATCCTGTCATGATCTCTCGAATGACTAAGTCATAGGGCGTGGTGTCAATGACAATAAACTTTTTATCCAACCGCTTTGCCCAGTTTTCAGAAAAATTCATATAGGATTTTGCTTTCTGGGCTTGTGGAATCCTGCGTCCTTTTAAGATAGACATCAAATAGATATTTTGTTCGTGCTCCGTGAAAAAGAATCTCAAGTCATCATTGGATTTCCAAGTAGTTCCATCATATTTTAAGTTTTTGTGTAAAGCAGTGCTATCACCTCGGGTAGTCTCACGATTGATTTGACAGGTGGTTCCATAAAACATCACCCGGAGAACACCACCGGGAGTCAAATAACAACCCTCGTATTTGTCGATGATTTCTTGTGGTACAGGCTTTTGAGTGGTATAAATATGGACCCCGCGTTCTAACATCGCGGTTGCAAACAAACGGAGAATGGTTTCATTGACATCTAGTTTGCAATCATGCGTTTCGGATATGGCCAAAACGGCTTCATATTTTGGAATAACCAAGAACTGAGTCGTGAACTGGAAGCTGTTTCCGCCCTTTAGTAAGACACCGAGTCCCAAATCATATTCAGGATCGCTAAAGGAAATATTATCCCAGCCCAATCCATACGAGGGGGTTCGGTCATCTTCCGACAAGAATGTCTTCCCATGCGGTTTGGCCATTTCATCGAGGGATGAACTCAAAAAATAAGGTTCCGGGTGGAGCACCATTTGACCCAGTTTGCATAAATCCATCATCGAGGTCGTAAAACCTGCAGCACCTTGAATCAGTAGCAATTCCGTAGGCTTTTCTTTCTCACGAACAACTGTGATATCCCCATCCAACTGATCCGATAAGCGGGTAGTTGGCATATGCAGTGGATTCATGATGTAAGTAGAGCAGAAACTGGAGAAACTCATACCACTCACCTCGGCAACGACGATTTCGGCCAAGGTAAAGCCGTCGTTACAATAAACCGCGTAGTCGCCGGGGGTTGCTTTCAAATACTGGACCGAGAAATAATCATAGACATCGGCATAATAATCGCTTCCGCTTGTCTCGGAAACGGAAAATCCTTTCCACTGAGTACCCGGTAAGCCACTGGTGTGGCTAAGACAATGGCGTAGAGTTATGAGACGGTATCTCGGATCAGGCATTTGGAAAAGCGGTAAATAGTCTACAACCGGGGTGTCCAGAGTCACTTTCCCTTGTTCCACTAGTTTCATGACGGCCAGCGAACAGAAAATTTTCGATACGGAAGCCACATTGAAGGTGTCTTGCAGTTGTAGGGGTTTCTTTTCTTTTCCACCCGATGTACCAAGAGCACCGGCTGCAATCACCTCTCCCTTGACCATGATGGCATAGGAAACACCGGTATATAGTTTAGGGAGATTGTGTTTGAGAATTTGTGTTAGCTTTTGACTTAGTGCATTCATTTGATCACTCCTTCTTATTTGCATAACCATATTGGTTCCATTTCTGCAATGCTTGTTCACGACTGGTGTCAATGCTTCCGTTATTATCAATAATGAAATCACTTCTTAGTTTCTTCTCATCCAATGAATTTTGAGCTAAAATTCTTAACATGCTTTGTTCTTTTGTTAAGCGGTCACGTTGCATGAGTCTTTGAAGTTGTGTTTCAGGATTGACATACACTAGCCAAACTACATCACAAAGTGCTTCGAGTTGAGCTTCAAACAGAAGAGGAATATCCAGAATCAAAGGAGATAACGGAGGGTTTTTCCGGTGCTTTTGAATGCCCTCGCGTATGATTTCGAGAATCAGCGGATGTAAGATTTGATTCAATCTCTCTCTGGCGGTAGCATTCGAAAAAATAAGTTCACCTAATTTTTTGCGGTCTAGTGTTCCAGAAGGTGTTTCATACTCGTGCCCAAATGCTTGAATAATCAAGGACACAGCTTTACCGGAATCGGTGGTCAAAGCTCTCGATATGGCATCGGCGTCGATGATCTTTGCTCCGAGCTCTTGAAAGAAATGAACAACTGTAGATTTTCCACTGGAGATTCCCCCAGTTATGCCAATAATCTGAGGTTTCTCTTTAGGACTCATAGACTGGCACAAAGGGCAAAAGTGACTGGATCTACCTGCAATTTGTGTTTTCTCAATACTTGTACCGCAGCAAAAGCATGGTTTTTCCGTTTGCTGATACACTTTCCAAAAAGTTTGATAGGTTCCTCTTTCTCGATTTGCATCCAAGTAATCACTGAGACTGCTTCCTTTCGCCACAATCGCATCCGATAAAACCGAGCAAATACTATGATGTAAACGTTCTATTTCATAATCAGTAAGACTGGAGAACGCACGAAGAGGATGAATTCTAGAGAGAAACAAGGATTCATCCGCATAGATATTACCCAATCCGGCAATTAGATTTTGCTGCAATAGTACACTTTTGACAGGCGCGTTTCTTCTTTTTAGAGTCATCAGATAAGGGATGGTAAAGTCGGGCTGAAGTGGTTCTGGTCCAAGTGATCGATATCCTCGATCGTTTGGACGCTCTTCGTCATATCGCAGCTTGCCAAATCGTCGGACATCAGAATAATGGAAGCTACTACCGTCCTCAAAATGAAGAATTACATGAGTATGCGCGATGGGAGCGTGAGGAGCATCTGCATTAGAGCGATGGTAAAACTGGCCGGTCATTCTTAAATGTATCGTTAGGAATCCATGAGGGCTTAAACCAAGGACTAAATATTTGCCTTTTCTATGTGCGGTCTCGATATTCTTCCCTAACAAGCTCATTGCAAACTCATCTATAGTGCTTGGAGCAATGACGGATGGGTGAAGAACCTCTATTTTTGTCATCTTACTGGTGGGCAGAAAAGGCAGCAAACTACGTCGCAAAGATTCAACTTCCGGTAGTTCCGGCATAAATGTACCTCCTACACGATGTGATATTACCTATTTGGCGATAGACCATAAGAATTCCTTTCTCAAAGTCACGCTAAGAAAAGAGGAATTTCTTTATCTGTCACGAAGTGTAAGAATACTGCTGTAATGTACGTAGTACTAGAGGAATTCTGGAGGGATGACCTTGTTTAACTTCTCAAAAACCAAAAAAGTAATGGTTCCTTATAAAGATAACTGTCAAGCTTGTCATCTTTTTTCTCTGGAAAAAAGGATTTGTATGGGCCCACACGGTGACAAGAAAGAGGAAGATTTAGTTTTATGTAATGAGTATAAATTGGATTTAGAAACTTTCTCATCTTTGATACCAAAACATCTTAAAATAACAAGATGGGCGCGAATCAAAGGTGGTTATATGTTCTGGGGTGTGCCAAAATCGGATACAGCAGAAACAAAGGAGTCTAAAATTGAGTGATTATTATATAGGGTGTCATTTATCCATCGCCAAAGGTTTTGAAGCAGCTGCCAAAGAGGCGATATCCGTTGGGGCAAATACCTTTCAGTTTTTTACCCGCAATCCGAGAGGTGGGGCAGCGAAAGAACTGGACTCACTGGATCTAGAAAGATATCATCTCTTGGCAAAAGAACATCACTTTGGTCCGGTTTTAGCCCATGCTCCATATACCATGAATTTATGCTCCGATAAAGAAGATGTTCGAAAATTCGCTTTATCGGTCTTACGGGAAGATTATGAGCGAGTCAAGAATATTGAGGATGCTCGGTATTTATTTCATCCGGGTAGTCATGTCGGCATAGGGACGGAGCAGGGGATCAATCATATTATTGAAGCATTGAACACGGTTCTCATTGGTCCTGAAGGGCCTTGGGTGCTTTTAGAGGGAATGACTGGTAAAGGGTCAGAGATTGGCTCCACCTTCGAGGAGTTAAAGCAAATCATTACCGGGGTGCGCTTTTCTCAACGATTGGGTGTTTGTATCGACAGTTGCCATTTGCATTCTGCTGGTTATGATATTGTAAACCAATTGGATCAAGTATTTACTACAATTGACGAGACGGTTGGGTTACATAAGGTTCAAGGTGTACATATCAACGACAATATGAATCAGCTAAGCAGTCATAAAGATAGGCATGCCAAATTAGGCGAAGGAAGCATAGGCGTTCATGCCATCGTCAAAATGATTCAGCACCCTGCCTTGCTAGGGAGACCCTTCAATTTGGAAACACCGAATGAGTTGGAAGGCTATCAGAGTGAAATTCATCTTCTGCGAAGTCGTTTACGATAATTGAAACAAAACAGGAACCAAAATTCGCTTTGGTTCCTGTTTTCTATTGGTTAGGATGGTTCAAACCGTAACCCGTCAGCCACACCACAGCGGCGAGGATCTACCGTTGTAGCCAAATTACCATTTTCATCTAGAAAGCAAGTTTGGAAAGAACCCGTATGCGAATCCCAAGGTTCGGTTACGAGCAAATCACTTCCCATTTTTCTAAGGTTCTCCACCACGGTTGGAGCCACTCGGTCTTCCATGAGAATCGTGGTATCTCCCATAAAACCATACATTCTCGGCATAAATCCAGCTGTGAAAGGATCCATTTTGTAAAACAGGAGGTTGGTTAGCATTTGTGCTTGTGAGAAGGAGGGGTTACCGGGGCTTCCTGTCATGAGAATGGGTTTTTGGTCTTTTAAAATTATGGTGTGTCCCATAATCAAGCGTGTTCTAGCACCCTGTACCAACTTAACTTGCATTCCTTCAAATCCGTTGGTGCCGGCGGAGCTCCCTCCCATGGGTACACCACCGACCACAACCCCTGGAATACCGCTTCCCTGAATGGTATTCATAATCTGTAACCAATTCCCTTGTTCGTCAACAATGCTGATTTCACAACTACCACAACTGGCTTTCGGACGGTCATCACTGGCAAAGGTGGCTCCCGGAATACTTCCTCTGGCTCCGGGCTTGCTCGAAAGTTTCATGTGCTCGCTTAAATCGACCTTGGGTTTATTGCTTTCTATTAGGCGAGCAAGGTATGCATGATAATCCGAGTCACGGAACAAATCGTAATCCGGATTGGCAATAAGGGTATCTTGCATATAACCCGTATGAAAGTTTCCAATCCTCAAAGCGTGGGCCATGTAATACAAATGCTCTGCAGAATAAGGTTCGTACTGGTCAATTTTCAAATGCTGCAATACACCTAAAATCAATGCTTGTTGTTGGCCTTGTTGCTGCGGCAATGCCAGGCAACATAGTTCGTAATCTCGAAAGCGGAAACGATAAGGTTGAACCCAACGTGGGGGTGTTTCGGTCATATGCTCTAAGGTAATTTTCCATCCTAACTCATTGGCCTTATTCACATAAGCTTCAGCCCATGCTCCTTTAATCATATAATCCGGACCCTCTTTGGCGATCCCCCGTAGTGTATCACCCAACCCGGGTTTGGGGAACCTCTCGCCAATTTGAACCAATCTGCCATTTGGCTTAAAATAAGCTCGAGTCTCCGGATAATAGGTAAACAATGCATGCATATCCATGGTTGCTTCACGCTCATACTCAGAAACATGATTTCCATGGTCTGCCCACCAAATGGCTTCTTCGGTTAATTCCGGCCAGTCCATGCTACCGAATTTTTCATGCAATGCCTTAATTCCTGGAGCAAAGCCAGGGATGGATGATGCCATGGGGGTAGAAGCCCAACCAGCTGAGGACGATCTGGGTGGCATGGGTCGATGCAAAGGTAAGCCGGTAGGATAAGTCGATGTGCTGTCTAATTGATAAATCTGCTGCGATTTTGCATCAAAGTACAAAGCAGTGACTGTGCCGGCGTGATTTGTCATATAAGGCTCTAAAACCCCTTGCAGCAAACAACCGGCTATTCCTGCATCAATCGCATTGCCACCACGCTTTAAAATATCGAGCAATGTGTAGGTGACAACAGCATTGTCGGAGCTAACTGCGGCTTTTAAACCACTTACTGTTTTCTTTGAAGTTGAACCCGGCAACCAAGCAGGATGAGAGAGATTGATTTCTCGTGGATTCATTTAGACACCTCCAAACGTATTTCATTGTCTTTTCGACTAATTTTTGAGAAAAACCTTTATCCTTCAGAAGAAATTCTAGTGTACTTCCATCATTGATTCCATGGGTAATGACGTGCTATAATAAAGTAGAATGAGTGAATGTGGAGGATATAAAATGAGTTTTGAACTGAAAGCAAGTCAAACGGGGAGTAAAGTAGATCAATATGGACTTTTGCTAGAGCAATGTAAAGCACTAATAGAAGGCGAACGCCATGTCATAGCGAACTTGGCAAACACGGCATCGTTGCTATTTCATAGTTTACCGAACATAAATTGGGCTGGCTTTTATTT
>ERZ1645189.224-NODE-224-length-12784-cov-4.965983_pt1 | contig 12784 bp, 10 predicted proteins | sample MGYA00575350_ERZ1645189 | MGnify/ENA primary metagenome ERZ1645189 (study PRJEB40845, sample SAMN11283421) | freshwater sediment metagenome | isolation source: river sediment | host: Sediment | place: India: Jajmau, Kanpur | collected 2015-12-17 ...
CCAAAGATTCCTTATGTGAAGTGGTAGACTTTTTGCACAATCCTCTAAAATACAGGTACATCGCACTGATAAAACTCACGGTAGCGGCCCTTCTGCGGACGGTCTGCCCTCCAGACGGGCTGAATCTGATAACGCTTAAAAGGAAAGACCAGCTCATTCTGATGCTGAACCACAAAGCGCGCAAAGGGAACAGTAAGGTCATACCTTAATCCCTTTTCGCAAACCTTTACAGAGAGTGAGTTGCTGTTTTCCAGCATTTCCGGAGTTACTCCGGCAAATGCATCGCCGGAATTGAGAACTTTAAACAGCAGTTTATCTCCCTCCTCACCATATTTACCAAGCAGGGTCGAGAGATTTTCCATTGACGGAGTCTCAATGGGAGCATATCCGTAATGTCGGAACACATTGCGTACGGTGTTGAAAATATAGTCTCTGCCGGCCATCTCTGCGGGTCCGAAATCTCTTGTCCCTTTGGGGATTGAAGGTTTTTGTGCCATTTGTATCTTTTATTTTGAGCGGCAAAGTTACTAAATTTCCTTAAGGTAGGCATCAATGGCAGCTGCCGCTTTTCTGCCTGCACCCATTGCAAGGATAACCGTTGCCGCACCGGTAACTGCATCTCCCCCTGCAAATACACCTTTTCTTGATGTCTGACCGTTCTCATCTGCCACAAGGCAATTCCATCTGTTGGTTTCAAGTCCCTTTGTTGTTGATGCTATCAGTGGATTTGGCGATGTTCCGAGGGACATTATTACAACATCTGTTTCAATGTCAAATTGAGAGTCAGGTACAGGAACAGGTGAACGTCTGCCGCTGTCATCAGGTTCACCAAGCTCCATTCTAATGCATTTAAGACCTCTTACCCAGCCCTTTTCATCACCAAGTATCTCAACAGGATTGGTCAGCATCCTGAATACAATCCCCTCCTGTTTTGCATGGTGAACCTCCTCTACCCTTGCAGGCAGCTCCTTTTCTGTTCTTCTGTACACAATGGTCACCTCTGCTCCAAGTCTCAGTGCAGATCTTGCAGCATCCATAGCCACATTGCCTCCGCCTACAACTGCAACGCGCTTGCCTACATAAATGGGAGTATCATAAGAGGGGTCATAGGCTCTCATAAGATTGTTCCTGGTAAGAAATTCATTTGCAGAGACCACTCCGTTAAGATTCTCTCCCGGAATATTCATGAACTTTGGCAAACCGGCTCCTGACCCTATGAATACTGCAGAAAAACCCTCATCATTCATAAGCGAATCAATTGTGACCGTTCTTCCAACAACAACATTTGTTTCAATCTTTACTCCAAGTGCCTTTACATTTTCAATCTCTGTCTTTACAACACTCTCCTTAGGAAGCCTGAACTCAGGTATTCCGTACTGAAGAACTCCGCCCGGTTCGTGAAGAACCTCAAAGATTGTAACATCGTAGCCAATTTTAGCAAGGTCTGTTGCACATGCAAGTCCTGCAGGGCCGCTTCCCACTATCGCCACTTTTTTCCCGTTAAGAGGAGCTTTATCTGTAAACTTAACTCCGTTTTCACGGCTCCAGTCGCCTGTAAATCTCTCCAGTTTTCCTATTGCAACTGCCTCTCCCTTGATCCCGAGGATACATGACCCCTCGCACTGACTCTCCTGAGGACATACGCGCCCGCAGACAGACGGAAGCGAGCTGTCCTGTGCAATAATTTCGGCAGCCTTTGCAAAATTGCCCTCCTCAACCTCTCTTATAAAATCAGGAATTCTGATACTTACGGGACATGCAGGAACACAAAGCGGGTTCTTGCAGTTCAGACAACGCGAAGCCTCAAGCATCGCCTCCTGAGAGTTGTATCCGTAACTTACCTCTTCAAAATTTGCAGCTCTTACCAGAGGGTCTTGCTCCCTTACCGGTACTCTTGGTATTTTATTTCTCATCTGACTGGAATTTTCTGTTAGTGAAGACCTATTTTGCAATTATGATCTGCCTCGGTCTCAATAGACCGGTACATAGTCTGGCGGCGCATGGCCTCTTCGAAATCGACCTGATATGCATCAAATTCAGGCCCCTCCACACAGGCAAACCTGCTCTTTCCGCCTACAGTAACCCTGCAGGCCCCGCACATTCCTGTTCCGTCTACCATAAGGGTATTAAGGCTCACGGTTAACGGAATTCCGAACGGTTTCGCAGCAAGCGTTACAAACTTCATCATAATCATAGGTCCAATTGCCACAGCATGATCATAGCATTTATAATGCTGATTTCCTTTCTGCAGACCATCGGCCTCTAGCAGCTCCTTCATTACCTCCGTAACAAGTCCCTTTCTGCCGGCAGAGCCGTCATCTGTGCAAATGTAAAGGTTATTGCAAACTGCCTTCATCTCCTCTTCAAAAATGAGCAGGGATGAGCTCTTTGCCCCTATAATCACATCAACAGATGCTCCCATAGAGTGCAGAAACTTAACCTGAGGATAGACCGGTGCCGTTCCCAGGCCCCCGGCTATAAAGAGAAACCTCATTCCGGAAAGTTTCTCCCCTGACATATGTACAAATTCAGATGGTTCGCCCAAAGGTCCCACAAAATCTGTGAATGAATCTCCCTCATTCAGATGGCATATCTGTCTGCTCGAAGCACCAACAACCTGCGTTACAATCGTGACCGTTCCCTTTGAACTGTCGAAATCGCAAATTGTGAGAGGTATCCTCTCTCCCTTTTCATGAGCCCTTACAATCAGAAATTGTCCCGGTTTTGCAGAGGCGGCCATCCTTGGAGCCTCAACCTCCATGAGAGTGATTACGGGATTAAGATCCCGCTTCTTTAAAATTTTGTACATATGTGTTTAATAAAGTCTTTCGAATGTATAGCCCATCTTCCTGAGCCTTTTTATAATCTCTCCCAGCCTGTCGTAAAGCTTATCCGGCCTTCTTGAATCAACACCCGGATGAATCAGGATAACAGCTCCGTTCAGGTTGTTTTTCTTTTCGAATGCAAAGAGTTTATCTATCAGATCCTGAGAGCTCTTGTAGCTGCTCATACCAGGATATGTATAATCTGCAGGTGTTGCAGTTCCCGGAGTGTAGTTGATTGTCTTAAGGCCAAGCAGAGAGGCTGTGTAAACAGACTCTTTGTTGTACCATTCGTACGGAGGCATAAACCATGAGGCATTTTCTGCCTGAACACCAAACTTTGCAAGCCCGGCGATATTGTTTTTTATATCCCTAACGAGACTGTCGCCGGATACCAGGGATTTATCCCTTTTATCCCATGGTGCATACAGAAGATGTTTATCTGAATGACCTCCAACATAGTGACCCTCTTTGATAATCTTCTCAATCATACTCTTCTGTTCTGCGAGCCTGAGGAAATTCCCTGTAAAAAAGAACGAACCCTTAATCTTATTTGAAGAGAGTGTTTTCAAAATTTTCTCTCCGCCCTGAAACATTGAGTCAGCTGTAAATGCAAGATAGATAACCTTTTTATCTGTGTTTACCCTTACAATTGCACCTTGTGAATCCCTTTCAGTTTTTGCCGGGGCTGAGGCCGATGCCTTTGCTGCAGCGTACTCCCTGCCGTCGCTCTCCAGCTTTGCAAAGTAGAAGCTAAGTCCGGCTGTTCCGTCCATTGTAGGTTCATTTGAGGCATAGTCTCCTATATCATCGTGATAAACCGCCTTGCCATTATTGAATGGTGCATATTTATCCGGATTTCTGAGCGAATTGCCGGCTCTTTCAATGAAGAGCATCCTCTCGATAGGTCCGTCAACAAGGCCGCCGTATGTAAGATCTCCGTTGTGAACAGTGTAAGATGAGTGAGGAGAATCGGGATAGTCTCCGCCCTCAGGGAATCCAACAATCATTGATGTTCCCCACGGGTTGGTTCCAAAGAGCCAGTCACGGAGTGCTGTCTCCATTTCGAGATATGAATTGTCGCCGGAAACTTCGCGGTAGAGTCTTGCCTGAGTAATTGCAGCAGATACAAGGTTGTTTGAACACCAGAGGAAAGGGATTCCAAAAATGAACGGATCATCTGCTGCCCTTTTGCGGAGATGTTCAAGGCCGTCTTTCATGTATCCCAGGTATTTTGCGCTTACCGCCTTATCCTTTGAGGAAGCCAGATAAAAGTGACCAAGGTTTATGAAGGGATAAAACTGATAATGTCTTCCCCTGCCAAGCTCCATCCACGGAGTGACAGGCTCCAGCTGACCCCAGTAGTCTGCCTTTTTAAGCCACTTTGCATCGCCGGTATTCTTGTAGAATGTTGCAGCAGCAAGTTCAATATCATCTACATATGTATCCTCTTCATAAAAATATGGAGAAACTGTGCAGGCTGTCTGAGTGTTTCCGGGAACCTCCTCTGCAAATGCATAAGCCTTCTCTGCCTTGTCGCGGAGTTTTGCAGCATACTGCGGATCACTCTCTTTAAACAGTTCGGCTGCCATTGCAAAGCCAGATGCGAACTTACCTGCGGCAGACGAGACGCCTGTTGTGCGGTTAATGTATTTACTAAGTCCCTGCGGTTTCCCGGTTACAAAATAGACCGGTCTGCCGGTTCCCGGGCCCCAGCCGTAATCTACCTTATCATTCTGAGGAAGGCGAAATCCTGCGTGGTCGCGGTCGTCTGCAATCTGGGCAAACATGACCTTATCTTCCGGATTCATTCTGTCAAGCCAGTCAAGGCCCCATCTGATTTCGTCAAGAATATCGGGAATTCCGTTTGAGCCTTTGCGGCCCCTTGCGTCGTATAGATCCTTAAAAACACTTTTGTCCTTCTGCTGCTCCCATGAAAACATCAGGTGGTAAAGAGCAGTTGCAGAGGTTGTCTGATACTGCAGGTAGTCTGTGGCATCATGCCATCCGCCCCTTACATCTACCTTTTCGCCTGTACGGGTTGGGTGGTCTACTATAAAGCCGTCATGCTGATGGCAGAGTTCTCCGGTGTAAGGATTGTCGCCGCATCTCTGCTGGCGCATATATTCAAGAAGAAAGTCCGACAGACCTTCGTAAGAGCTTGCAGATATTCTGAAATTTGGAGACTTTGTTCCGTTGGAGACGATATAGAATCCGCCTTCACTCTCAATTTTAGAAAAATCGAAGCGGAATGCGCTTTTCATTCCCCAAACCTCTGCATTTACCTTTTTGCCGGCACCTTTGAAAACCAGCCTTCCGGTAACAGATTCGTGCACTTCAAAGAGTGGTGCGGAATTTTCGTTTTGGGAGATAAATACAGCTACCTTAATATCAGAGGGGAGGTATCCTGCCTGGTTAACTCTAATCCAGGAGTTTGCTGCAAGATTGAATGATGAGAGTAAAATGAACAGTGATAAAACAGAAGATAATCTGAGATATTTCATAGCATTAACGGGGGAATTAATTGATACAATATCAACAAATGTAATACAATTTTATCTATTTTCCGACTACTCTCCGGTGCTGTAGGCGACTCTTTCAAGAGGCTGCGGCTCTGTACTCAGAAGGGTGTGAAGGAGCGGGTCCTGAAGTACCTTTCTGTAATCGTACTCCTTACCGTCAATGAGAATTCTGTTTGAGACGAGTCTTACTCCATGACTGTAGTCTACATAAATATCGATGTGAACATTTGTTGCCGGTTGTATTGCAACACCGTTAAGCCTGTGCCATCCGTAGATGGTGACATGATGGGTGCGTTTTGGGTCTGAGAGTTTTGAACAGATTACGATATCCTTTTTTGTTCCTGCCACAAACACTCCCGGTTTATTGCCGGAAGCCTTTATCTGTGCGGTGACAATTCTTGAATGGTCATTAAGTATATCGGGCGTTTCGTTTCTGTTTCCCCTGGGAATAAAATTGAAGGGCTCCAGTTTAAGTGCAGATTTTTTGTAAATAATGTCTACAATTTTGGGAGTTGGCAGAGAGGCATTGTAGTGGTTAGCTATCTTCTGTGCAGACTGAGGAGTCATTGGAAGGGTAAAGTAGTCTTCATCTGTTCCGGCCGCAAGATAATCGGCCTTAACAAAAAGAGTAACCCTGTGTCTCTTCCCGGCAGAATCTTTTTCAGAATATTTTATCTCAATCCAGCTTTTAAGAAATTCAGGAATGTTTCCTGATGTTATTTCATTTACGATAGATGCCTCCCTTTGAACAATATCCATTGTACGCATCTCTTCGTAATAGACCGACCCGCCCCGGGAGCTCTGTGAATATATGCTCCCGAATGCAGATACAGTCAATAATATCGTGAGAATAAATCTCATTCTTTTACTTTTTTACTACCTCTTTTGCAGGGTATCCAAGTTTTGCCAGTGCTTTTGCAAGCTCCTCCTTGGTGGTTTTTGTCTCGTCAAAACTAATCCAGATAGTCTTGCCCTCGAGTGTAACCTTAAGGTCTCTTACTCCCTTTTCGTGAGGCATTTTAGCTTCCAGCTTGTTAACACAGTTGTGGCAGCTCATATCGGGAAGGTTAAATGTAACCTGCACCTCTTTTTTTGTTCCTTTTTTATCCTGAGCATCTGCATTGGCAGAGAGGAAGAAAATCGCTGCAACTGCGATAAATAAAATTTTGCTGATTGTTTTCATGACTTGTAAATTTAGTATTAATTATTTATTTCCAAATTGTAAATCTGAGACCTGCATATAGTTTCATTCCCATTAGAGGTCCCCATACCAGTGTTGAGTTAAAGCCTGTGCCGTATGGATTGTCTGCATCCATAATTGCATGAGGCTGTCTGTAATTGCCAAGGTTCTCACCCCCAACATAAACATCCAGATCACGGAATTTTTTGGTAACCTGAGCATAAAACATTGGATAAACAGGAGATTCACCGCCTCCCATAAACTCCGGCAGCCTTGCAGGACCGTTTAGCTGGGCAGTAAAGTCAAATGTCCACTTATTCATTCTGGTAGCATACTGTACATTAAATACTCCCTTGAATCTGTTCATGAGAGGTCTTTCAACCAGACCCTGGCCGTAGTAATCTGCTCTTGAATCTGTATATCTGAATGTTGTTAGAATTGTAAATCTTTCAAACGGCTCAACAGAAAAGTCTGCCTGATATGTATTTGTAAAAGATTTTCCATCCAGATTGTAAAACCAGATTTTTGAAAGGTCTCTCTCCTGATCTACCAGAAGCTGACTGTTAAAGTCTGTTCTGAAATAGTCGAAACTAAGGGATGCCTTATCATTAAAACCAAACGGCATATAAACGGTAAAGTTTGCGCCGTAAGTCCAGGCATCTTCAATATCCGGATTATCTTCAAGAACCACCTCCCTGCCGGTTGAGAGAACTCCCAGATTGTCTGAAATCTGGTTTGGTGATCTGAATCCCCTGCCTGCTGAAGCTCTTACAACAAGTTCGTCTGCAAATGCATACTTCAGGTTCAGCCTAGGAGCAAAGAGCCATCCGTGAATGTTGTTTTTATCTAGTCTCAGGCCTGCCACTACAGAGACCTTCTCTCCGTTTGTATATGTGTACTCTCCGTACGCTCCGGCAGACCACTCCCTGCGGCCCGGATAGAGTGAAGGTGTAATATAAGTTGCCACTCCGGAAGGGTTGAATGTTCCTTTAGAAAGCTCTTCGTCAAAATTATCTGTTTGCGAACTCAATCCAAGCACATACTTGTGTTTTGGACTGATTTCATTGAGAAACATCAGATTTAGAAATGCCGAATTCTGATTAGCATCGTACCTGTTAAGTCCGAAGAATGAGTTCATATTGTGCCATGAATAATCCACAATGGCCGCAATGTTTTTTGAATTGCTCTCATTCAGCGGTACGCCCAGTTTTGCATATCCGTTTATCCCTTTGTTTTTAATCTCCGAACCCCAAAGTTGCGGTGTTAAATCCATTCCCTTTTTGAAACCGTTCATACCGGCGATCCTGTCGTCTGAGAGGGCTTTAAAACCAAATCTAAGCTGAACGCCGTTATCTGCAACATAAAGCCATCTGTTCGAAAAGTTGAACTGCATTGATACAGGCTCATCCTTGAATCCGTCATGGTTTCCGTCATGTCCCTGCGGGTCTGTTGAGAAATGACCAAGAATGACTGTACTAAGCTTTGAATTAAGCTGCAGTGATGATGATACATTGGCCTCTGTTCTGAGGCTGCTTCCCAGAAACAGATTCAGAAAAAGAGGCTGCTCTGCGGTTGGCTTTCTGTGTTCAAGGTTAATCTGACCCGTTATTGCCTCAAGGCCGTTAACAACTGATGAGGGTCCCTTTGCAATCTGGATGCTCTCCAGCCACTGACCGGAAATATATGACAATCCGAAAGGTGCAGCAACGCCTCTCATTACAGGCCTTGTTTCGTCAAGCATCTGGGTATAGACACCGGAAAGGCCCAGCAATCTTATCTGCCTTGCTCCTGTTATGGCATCTGAATATCCAACGGTAACGCTTGCCGAGTTCTCAAAACTCTCGGCCAGGTTGCAGCAAGCCATTTTATTAAGACCGGCAGTTGTTATTACCTCTGTTTTCATTGGTGTAATTCTGGAAAGATAGTTTCCCTCCTGCCTCTCGACAACTCTGGCTGCCTCAAGTTCGTTCTCCTGCTTAAGGACAAGCAGGGCCTTTGTCTCTCCCTTTGCAAGAACAACTGTGTCCTTTGTATAGCCGACATACGCCGCAACAAGGGAAATTTTGTCTTCACCCCTTGTTTTAAATGTAAATTCTCCCTTCTCATTTGCCTCTGCCGACAGCTTACCTTCAAGCCAGTATACAGATGCAAACGGGAGAGGTTCAGACTCACCGCCGGATTTAAGGACAGTAACAATTCCGGTAATGTTCTGACCTGCTGCATTAAAAAATACAGCAGTGAATAATAGTATAGTAAATAGAATTTTTTTCATTTCATGTTTGTATAAATTATAACTCTCTTGTATTCAATAAAAATTGAATACAGAATTACAATCTCCAAACAGAAATATATGAAAGATACTCCTTCGTGAAATGCCCGGGTGGTTCACCCTCTGCAAAAGAAAGTGATCTTTGGGCTAAGTAATTGTTGCTGGTTAAATCTGCAGATGCAAGAATTCCTGCCGGCAGTGGAATCAAATTAATCTGAAGGTTAGAAAGCTGTTTTGCCATCTCATAACCATCTGCCAGCTGATGCAGTTCTGTGTTGCAGCAACCTTTTCCGGATTCTTCAGATGTGTGGCTGCAGCCAGATTTTTCATCGCAGCATCCGTCTGAACAGCAGGCCTTTGCCATAGTATGAGAGTGCCCTTCGCAGCCGGACTCCTTTACAAGGATTGAAACAGATGTTATCCCCTCTCCCCTGCAGGTGTGAACGCCGTAGCCGACTCCTGCCGCCATGTAGAACAGCAGCATTAGAGCAGGTAGTATATGTTTCAAATTGCGTTTCACCGTTGCAAAAATATTAATTTATTCTAATTATCTACCATTTTCTCAAACTCTGCAGCAATCTCCCTTTTATTAATGAAATCATACAGGCTGATTTTCCGTATGTTGAAGTAATACTGCCAGAAGTTGCTCAAATCATTAATATACCTTGTTGATGCCTGATCCTTCTCAGACTGGGCATTATTAAGATCTGTCACACTAATGGCACCCTCAAGAAAACGGGAGCGGGCATTTGCATACCTCTCCTGCGCTATTGAGTCTGCCCTTGCAGAGAGGTTGCACTGGGTAACCTGATTATTAAACTGTATAACCTTAATAAAGATGTTTTGCTTGTAATCATTCATCTCCTGGTCAACCTGAGCTCTTACAAGCTCCTCCCTCGATTTCGCCATCTTAACACGGCCTTTGCCCAGGCCCCAGTCCATTATTGGCATTCTTAAGCCCAAACTCAGGATTTGCTGGTCCATAGGATTTGAATAGGCTGTTCCCAGTTCATGCCCCTGCTGGGTAAGACCAAACTGAGCATTCAGATTTGCCTGAAGCCCCTTGTTTGCCTTTTGTCTCTCCACCTCCTGAGTTGCACTAAGTATATCAAGCTCATTATCAAGCAAAAACGGAGAGTTTTTATATGCCTTTTCAAGAACATCTTCAAAATTAAGAGTAATGCCGGGACCTGAAGCAGGTAAAACCAGATCAAGTTCAACATTCTCGTTATAACCCATAAATGTTTTCAGCCGCAGCATCCTCATATCAAGTGTGAGCTTATGGTCGTTTATTGAGAGGTTGTCATTTATCATCCTCAGCTCAAGCTGAAGCAGATCATTTTTTGAAACCAGATTCTGCTCATACCTCGCTTTTGCCAGTTTATAAAGAGCAACAGTGCTTTCATAGTTTTTACTTGACATGGCAAGACGCTGTTGTGCCTGCAGAACATCAAAGAACATTGGTACTACGCTAACAATTATGTTCTCCATTTGTTCAAGGTATTTGCGTTTGGCTCTCTCGTATTTTTTAGGCTCAGTAACCTTGTCCCATTTGAGAGTGTTATAGGTTCTCAAAGGCTGACTGTATGTTATGTTTATAGGCTGAGAGTTGTATGTGGCCGGATTCTCCGAGTTAAACTGATCCAGTCTGTACAAACTTGAAAAGACCGATATTCGGCCTCCTGTAAGGGCAATATTCTGATCAATTGAGAGAGAAACACTGTTTTTCAGGTTATTGTTGGCAACGTAGTTAATCTCACCGGACTCCGAGTTCTGAAGGGGAACAAGAGAGCGGTTGTACTGTCCGAGAGTTGCAGAGAGATTAAGCGATGGAAGGAGCTGAGCGCGAAATGCCCTGAACTGCCAGTAACTTGCCAGAAAGTTGTGCTTTGCAACGAGTGCAGAGGGAGACTGATCTTGTGCAGTCTTTACAGCCTCATCAAGAGTAAGTGTTAATCTGATTTTCTGCGCGAAAACTATTGGAGAGGCAATCATTAAGAGAGCCAGGACTACCGGTTTGGGGGCAAATCTCATCATGGTCAAAATAATGGGGGATATTATTCTTAACAGGTGTGTAAAGTTAAGCATTTATTACTAATTTTGTGAAGTTACCCCGAAATAATACAACACACAATATGAAAAATTTTCTGAAAATTGTAGCAGGGACTTTTGTCGGTTCACTTCTGGCGATGGTTCTTGGCATCTTTATCCTTATGGGTATAATAGGCTCGCTTGCAACATTCTCGGAGAGCAAACCTCCGGTTGTTCCTTCAAGTGCCGTACTTGCACTCAACTTCTCGTCTGCAATAACAGAGCAGTCTGTGGAAGATCCGTTCGCTGCACTTAATCCAATGTCTTCCGGCTCTTCAAAAAGCACAGGAATCCTTGATATTGTTCAGACAATAGACAAAGCAGCAGCAGACCCTGCAATCAAGTTCATCTATATGAACCTGAACGAACTTAACGCCGGCACAACACATGTTGAGGAGATAAGAGATGCTCTTGCAAGATTCCGTGAGAGCGGCAAACCGGTCATTGCCTATGCCGACAACTACTCACAGGGTGCATATTATCTTGCTTCAGTTTCTGACAAGGTTTATCTCAACCCTGCAGGAACTGCAACTCTTACCGGTCTGAGCATGAACACCCTCTTTTTTAAAGACCTTCTCGACAAACTGGGGGTTGAGGTTCAGCTTATAAGGCATGGCAAATTTAAAGCAGCCGCAGAGCAGTTTATCAGCAATAAAATGAGTGATGAAAACAGAGAGCAGCTGCAGGCATATCTTGACGCCGTGTGGGGAACATGGACTTCAGAAATATCTGCATCAAGAAATATTCCTCAGGAGAGCATCAACGATTTTGCCAACAAACTCTCTCTGGGCACTGCAAAGCAGGCTGTTGAATCAGGCTTGGTTGACGGGCTCCTTTACAAGGATCAGCTTACAGACACTCTCGTTCACCTCTTTGGTGTGGAAAAGGAGAAAGACCTTAAGCTTATCAGCTCTTCTGATTATTCTAAAGCCACCCGCAAACTCAACCTTAAGGAGAAAAACAAGGTTGCCGTTATCTATGCAAATGGTGATATTATAATGGGTAAATCAGATGACAATATTGCATCCGATGATTTTGTTGCACTTCTTTCCAAAGTCAGGGCAGACAGTACAGTTAAAGCCGTTGTGCTCAGGGTTAACTCTCCGGGAGGATCTGCTCAGAGTTCAGAAATTATCGAGAGAGAACTTGCACTGCTAAGAGATAAAAAACCGGTTGTAGTGAGTATGGGAGACTATGCTGCTTCAGGCGGATACTGGATTGCTTCAAATGCAGACAAGATTATTACAAACAACACAACCCTTACAGGTTCAATTGGTGTATTCAGCATGGTTATTAATGCACAGAAGACTCTTAACAAGCACCTCTCTGTAAATACAGCTGCAGTTAACACAAACAAACACAGCGACATCATGTCGGGATTCAGGGCTCTTGACAATGAAGAGGTTGAATTCATCAGGCAGTCAGTTGAGATTATTTACACAGACTTTGTGAATCTGGTGTCAAAGGGAAGGTCACTTTCTGCAGAAAAGGTTGACTCTGTTGGACAGGGAAGAATCTGGTCAGGTTCTGATGCAATCTCTCTGGGACTTGCAGATGAAAGGGGCGGAATTGTTTCGGCAATAAACAGTGCTGCTGCAATGAGTAACCTGGAATCTTACAGAATTATTGAATATCCTGTAATCAAGACTCAGCTTGATAAAATTATGGAGACTCTCTCTGATGCAGGTGTAAGTGCAAAAGTGGCCGCAAATCCGGAAATGCTGTTCGAAAGAGCGTACTCTTCACTTAAAAATGAGGCCGGAGTGAAAAACTATGCACGTATTCCTTTCAATGTAGAGATTGTAAAATAGAACCTGAACTCAGGTCTGTTTGATATTTTGACTAATAAAAAACGCAGATTCAGAAAATTGAGTCTGCGTTTTTTTATTGTAGTAATTCC
>ERZ1645189.225-NODE-225-length-12779-cov-5.505501_pt1 | contig 12779 bp, 12 predicted proteins | sample MGYA00575350_ERZ1645189 | MGnify/ENA primary metagenome ERZ1645189 (study PRJEB40845, sample SAMN11283421) | freshwater sediment metagenome | isolation source: river sediment | host: Sediment | place: India: Jajmau, Kanpur | collected 2015-12-17 ...
CATACGAGATCGTGATGTGACTGGAGTTCAGACGTGTGCTCTTCCGATCTATTTTGAAACGTAAAACTATAAATCAAAGGTCGGTGCTATCTGACAGTTTAGTGGGCTAAAATCCGCTACTGCTCATACACGAGACCGTTACCACACATACAAAATACAAATAAATAAGCATTATATCCAACCAATAGCGGGTATAGTACGATAGTGCCAGGCAAAATTTGTCTCAAGTGTCCCATCTGTCCCGCTATTAAAATGGGACAGGACACCAAAAACACAATCGCCCCCAATTTGAGGGCGATTTTTTACATCTTATCAATCAGGTCTGCTTTTATGTCAATATTTATGGTTCTGTACCGTGCAAAGGCCCTGCTCCCCTCTTTATGTCCGCTGAGGCTACCGACCAGGTTTGGATCCTGGACCTTGTTGTAAAGGTTCCCGACAAAGGTCCTTCTTGCTAAATGTGAAGAGGCAATTTCTGCGATGCTTTTTTGTTCAACCTCTCCGGTTGTGGGGTTAATGACTGAAACTATCCGGGTGATTCCGCAAGCTCTAAAAACATACTTGATGTACTCATTATAGCGCTGCTGGGCCATAAGGGGGAGGATAGGGGAGTCTGTTTTGAAAGTTGATGGCTTGTCTTTTATCTTTATTGCAATATTTTCTTTGGAGAACCGGTTGTCTATAAGCACCTCATCCTTCATATATTCATATTTTTTCAGAATTTTGAGCGCTATATCATTTATTGGGACTGAAACTGTTATTGGATTTCCCTCTTTTGTCTTTCGTGGTATGTAATTAATGCACTTACGATCCCCTTTTGATGTTTTCTCAGTGATAATGTTCGATTGACGCATAGAATAAAGATCGCTGATTCTGCATCCTATCATACATTGGAAGATGAATATATCCCTCTGCTCTTCTAATCTTTTGTCAAATGATAGATTTGTTTCATAAATTTTCTTTCGCTCCTCATCAGTTATGAATATTGGGGTTCCATAAACACACTCTTTAATCTGACGCTCTTTGAAAGGATTCTTATTTGTTTTGCCTGTTTTATTTGCCCAAATGAAGAATGTCCTTAGCAGCGTAAGAAGCCCTTTTACATAATTATCTCCTCTTGGCTTTGGTATAGGATGGAGGGTTCCGAAAATTTCAGAATTAGAAAACTTGATGAAGTATGGGAGTACGATGTTTCTTATGTCAACAAAATACTCGACTCCTGGAAGATACATTGGCCCAGATCATTCTTCAGTCGGAAAACAAAGTGTTTTCTTCCCCTTTGGAGGGCGATTAGAAAATGGTCAATCAGGGTTACGTGGAGAGGAAGGCTATTATTGGGCAATCGAATGTAGTCGTAGTTGGGCCAGATGTTTTATAATAATAAAATCCGGAAGTATAACCAACTCTTCTTACACAAAATCTTATGGGTTTTCAATTAGGTGTGTAAAGGAGTAATTTCGAATCTAATTAAAACTGGAAAAGATGACATAAGAGACCAACTCTTGCCGGTGCAAATTGACTACCTAATAATTTAATTAAGTAGCTAAATGTTAATTATATAAAAAATATTTTTTGACTGGCAATCTTTTATCAATGTTACCAACAGATCCAGATTAAACCAAGAAAAGTTTGATGTCCCGCTTGTCCCGGGTGTCCTGCTCTGAAAAGTGGGACACCAAATAAAAAAAAGAGAAAAATCCCTCACAAATGATTCTATTCAATTATAAATATTTGATTATCTTTGTCTAGCAAAGCAGATAAATGAGATCTGTTTTTGTGTGCAACGAAGCATCCTAGGAATAATTTTCTTGGGATGCTTTTTTATTAAGTCGGGGATATGGTCGGGGATTTTTAAAAGACAAAAGCCACAAGTAGTTAATATTAACTAATTTGTGGCTTCTTTTGGTGCCCAGAACAAGACTCGAACTTGCACACCGTTGCCGGCACTACCCCCTCAAAGTAGCGTGTCTACCAATTTCACCATCTGGGCTTTTTTGGGAGCACAAAGATAATACGCTTTTCGAGAATTTAAAAGAGATTCAGAAAAAAATCTTAACTTTACATAAATCTTAATGTAAAAGGCATGAACGACAACTTTAAGAAACAGATAGAAAACATGGAGGACCTCGTTGAGATAGGCAATTTGATCTCAGAGAGTACAGAACTGCGTGAGAGAATTGCCAAATATGCCAAAAAACCTGTTGATTCTCAATTTGAAAAGGAGGGACATCCTATCCAGATGAATTTTGTAAAAAAGAGCGATACCATATATCTTCTTGGCGAGTATAAAAAGCATATTAAAGACAAAAGCTCAATTCTGGAGATTCTTTACGATGCAATTTCTCAGAACCTTGTTACCAGTGCTCACTCACTTGAAAAATCAGGTCTTTTCTGCGGACTTATTGAAGCCTGCAGTATTAAGAAACTTGGTTTTGACATTACAGGTGATGCAGAGATAAGCGACAAAGATTTTCTGTTCAAAGATAAAAACTCGGCAATTCTAGTGAGTGTATCAGCAGATAAAGAGGGCCAGTTTGTTGATTTTTTCTTTAACAACTCCATACCCCTTACTTTACTGGGACATGTTACCAAAGGAGAGCTAAGAATGGATGACACTTCATTTGGATATATCTCTGATTTCATTAACTAACCATGTCCGGGGATATCAGCAAGGAGCGGAATAAAATATCCGCAATGTTTAATGGCATTGCCGGCAGCTATGACCTTCTTAACCACCTGCTTTCATTGGGAATAGACAAGTACTGGCGAAGAGTATTAATAAGCCACTCAATGAAAAAAGGGCCTGCAAAGGCTTTGGATATTGCCACTGGAACAGGTGACATAGCAATTGCCCTTTACAAAGCAGGGGTAGAAACTACAGCAATTGACATTGCAGATCAGATGGTAGAAATTGCTAAAGAGAAATGCAGAAAACTTAAAGAGAGCAATATCTCCAAACCAATTTTTTTTATAGCATCTGCTGATGATATTCCATTTGAAGAAAAAAGTTTTCAATTGGTTACAATTGGATTTGGTATAAGAAATTTTGAAAACAGGAAGAGAGCGCTCAAAGAGATTTTCAGAGTACTTCAAAATGGAGGAGAGCTCTCAATACTTGAGTTTGCTTCACCCGAAAACAAAATATGGGGAGCCTTGTACAGGTTCTATTTTCATAACATCCTCCCTTTAATAGGTAAGCTTGTATCAAAAGATATGGAGGCATATACCTATCTACCCCAATCGGTAAGCCAATTCCCTCAGTATATTGCATTTTGCAAAGAACTTGAGGAGGTAGGTTTTATTAACACCTCATTTAGACCCTTGACAGGAGGTGTATCTGTTTTGTACACAGCAAGCAAACTATAAATTATATGACCTACTGGGAGGTAATATCAATTATTCTCTATTTTGTATATTTTATTCTGGCAATTTATGCCTCATTTATAATAATGTACAAGAAACTAGATCCGGTAAAATCACTCTCCTGGATTGTGGTTATACTTATGTTGCCATATATTGGTCTAATACTATATCTTTTCTTTGGTCAAAATTTCAGAAAAACAAAGATATATAACAGGAAAGGGGTAAGAGACGAACGATTCAGAAGACTTGGAAGTTACAAGCAACTGAAAGAGTTTAGGAAGAACCCGGATCTTCTCCCTTCAGAACTTAACAGATACAGAAAACTAATCAACTTGAATTTAAGAGGGAACAAAAGTCTTCTTGGTGTAAATTCAGAAATTGAACTCTTTTTCTCGGGAAAAGAGGCATTAGACTCAATGTATCAGGCTATTTCAAATGCTACTCAACACATACACTTTCAGTCATATATAATTGAAGATGATATTATTGGAAACAGATTTAAAAATCTGTTAATTGAAAAAGCATCGCAAGGTGTAGAGGTAAGAGTTATTTATGACGATGTAGGTTGCTGGAACCTTCCGGTTTCATTTAAAAATGAGTTTACAGATAAAGGAATTGAATTTCTTGCCTTCGCAACAGTCAGATGGTTCCTCTCCCCTCTCTCAAAACTCAACTACAGAAACCACAGAAAAATTCTTGTAGTAGATGGCAAAACAGGTTACCTGGGTGGAGTTAATATTGCAGACAGATACTACAATGGCGGAAATTTTGAGGAGTGGAGAGATACTCACATGAGAATTGCCGGGGAGTCTGTAGCTGCATTACAATCCAGTTTTTTGCTGGACAGATACTTTATCATTAATCAGCAATTCAGAAGAAAGAAGAAGTATTATCCTCAGTTAAGCCTTCCTGACATAAGAATTGACGGAACAAACTCAACCTATTACTCTCAAATAATTACATCAGGCCCTGACAGTGACTGGGCGAGCATTATGCAATGCTATTTTGCAGCTATTTCCAAAGCGACGCACCATATTTATCTGATTACGCCATACTTTACCCCAAGTGAATCCCTGTTAAATGCACTTAAAATTGCAGCACTTGGCGGAATTGAGGTTTGTCTCATGCTGCCGGAAAAGAGTGATTCAACAATTACTCACTGGTGTACACTTTCTTACGCAGCAGAGATGATGGACGCCGGTGTTAAAGTTTACCTCTTCTCAAAAGGTTTTAACCACTCGAAGGTTATAAGCATCGATGGTGAATTTTGTATAATTGGATCTGCCAATTTTGACAACAGATCAATGGAGCATAACTTTGAAATAACAAGCATAATTTACAACAAAGAGATAGCCATTAAACTGGAGGAGCAGTTTATAAAAGATATTGATAAATGTATATCCCTTGCCGGATCCAAATGGGCGAAGAGGAGTATAAAAAATCAGGTAAAGGAGTCATTTGCAAGGCTTTTTAGCCCACTGCTTTAGAATCAAATGAAAAGAATTATCCTTCCGGCAATAATTTGGATTATAATTACTCAAAGCCTCTTGGGACAAGAGGTTACTAAAGGCAAAATTCATCCAGATAGAGTTGATTCATCAAGCGTATCAATAAAAGGAGTAATAATTCCTGCCCCATTTATTATTGCCGGAATTTCATTGTACGGCAAATCTGGTGAGCGTTTTCAACAACTCCGTCAGAGCTTTACACCCAATTTTAAAACCACAGCAGATAACTATCTTAGATTTGCCCCCTCACTTCTACTATACTCTCTTAAAATTTCAGGTGTAGAGAGCAGAAGTACCTGGGGAAGGTTGCTTGCAACAAATGCATTATCTGCAATAATTGTAACAGGAAGCGTTAATGCGATTAAAAGAGTTGTTAAAGAGCCCAGACCGGATGGCAGTGAGTCCGACGCATTTCCCAGCGGCCATACTGCTATTGCCTTTATGGGTGCTCATATGGTTCACAAAGAATTTGGTCACAAATCTCCTTGGTACACAGTTGCTGCCTATTCAGCAGCATCTGCAACGGCCGTTTTGAGAGTATTGAACAATAAGCACTATGTTCATGATGTGATAATGGGAGCCGGTATGGGCATTCTTTCAACTGAGCTGGGATATATGTTTGGAGGCCTTATTTTCAGAGATAGAGGGCTGTTGAATAAAGAGTCTGCAGTGATAATAAAAGATGTCTCCAATAGCGGATATTCATTTACAGGAATAGGCCTGGAATATCAACGGATACTAAATAAAATTTCTATTGATGGGAGCCGTTACTATCCTGCAACAGGTACAGGAATTTCTCTTGAAAGCATATATTATATCCCGTCACTTAAAATTAAATCTTCCAATTTTGGAATCTATCTCTCCGGGAATGCTGGAACAACAATTGGCAATAAAAATAATCTAAGTGGCTCTGATATAAATATAAACACATTATCTCTCTCCATAGGACCAGCTCTCTCTTTAAAAGTTGGTAATATTATGCGCTTTGGAGTAACTGCAGAAGCAGGCTACTCAAGATTATCGCTGGTTGATATTCAATCAAATGAAAAAAACTATAATGGATTTTACACCGGAGCATCCCTATTCTGCGAGAGAGAGATAATTAATGGTATTTTATTAAGAGTCTTTACCAGAAATAGAAACTCTTTTCATCCAAAACCTGCACCAGATCTCAACACTATCTCTGTTGGGGGCAGTATGTCAATCTCTCTTTACTAAACTTTTTAACAGATTAATAGTTAACATTAAGACAACTGTTTCACAATTTATTCTTACCTTGTAAGAAACGATAGTTTGATATAATATGGATGCAAAAAAACTTATAAAATGATGAGAAATAAATTTTTAAAACTATTTCTAATTGCCTTCTCATTTACAACCATCTTCTCCTGCTCCCACAGACTTACAGGAGAGTGGCAGGTTAAGAGATTTGAAAGTGCAAGACCCGGAGAGCCCGGAACATCACTCAGTAACATTGGAACAATCAATTTCAGTAACAATGGTACAGGTGAAAAAAACATAAACTATTTAGTACTTGGTATCCGCAGAGAGGACAAAACACCTTTCAAATGGATATGGGCAGACGATAAATATGTTACTATTGAGAGTGAGGGCTCAGACTTCTCAAAAACTTGGATTATTATTGAAAATCGGAAAAAGAGCCAGAAATGGAAATCAACTGATGGCAATAATTTAGTACAAACACTCGAGTTGATTAAGTAAAAAAAAGACCGGCTAAAAATTTCTTTAGCCGGTCTTTTTATGTGACCCCGACAGGATTCAAACCTGTAACCGTCTGATCCGTAGTCAGATACTCTATTCAGTTGAGCTACGGGGCCAGTATCAGTCTATTTATCAGTATCCTTTGGAACTGAAACATATTTTCTCTCCTTGATACGAGCTTTCTTACCGGTAAGCTCTCTAAGGTAGAATATTCTGGCACGGCGTACCTTACCTCTCTTATTTACCTCTATTGAATCGATGAAAGGTGATGTAACAGGGAAGATTCTCTCAACACCAACACCATTAGACATCTTTCTTACGGTAAAAGTCTCAGTAGTACCTGACCCTCTTCTCTGGATAACAACTCCGCGATAATTCTGAAGTCTCTCCTTGTTCTCTTCTTTGATTTTGTAGGTGACTGTAATAGTATCACCAGCCTTGAAATCAGGCAGTGTCTTTACCTCACCGGCAAATGCTTGTTCTGCAATTTTAATTAAATCCATTGTAAATTCAGTATTTGCGCAACATTGAAGACTCCTGCGTTCACTCAAGCGGTTGCCATTATTTTTGGGACTGCAAAAATAGAAATTATATTTTACTTGACAAAAAATATTTATCTTTTTAACCCTGACTTGTATAGAGCTCCTCCAATATTATCATATCTGGCCCCTGTAACCGAACTCAGGCAATTTGGCATATCGGCCACCCAAAGTGCACCCAGGAAGGCAAAGATAAGCGCCTCCTTAAAGTTAATTGTCTGTTTGTCAGGAACAAAATACTCACACTGAGGTGCATTCGCCTGCATTCTCTTAACCAGAAACTTATTCAAAGCTCCTCCTCCTGTAAGCAGTACCTTTCCCTCCTTTATGTGACCGGAAATCTGAATTGCTACATGCTCTACAAATGTAGCAAGTTTATCCTCCATTTTTATTCCTGAAGAATCAATCAGTGGTATCACACTCTGCTCCACCCACTCTCTTCCCAGAGACTTTGGACCGGTCTGACGGTAAAAATCCAGGTTGTTTAATTTTGCAAGCAACTCAAGATTTACATTACCACTTCCGGCAATCTCACCATCTTTATCATATTCGAGGCCTATTGCACGGGTATAGTGATTTAAAACATAGTTAACAGGAGAGATATCATAAGCTCCGCGGGAACCATCGGCTCTGTCAAATGAGATATTTGAAAAGCCTCCCAAATTCAGACAATAAGCAAACTCAGAGAAAAGATTTCTGTCACCTACAGGCACCAGAGGAGCACCCTGCCCTCCCAGTGCAACATCTGTAGTACGGAAATCACAGATAGTATCAACACCACTCTCGGCAGCAATACCGGCTCCGCTTCCTATCTGGGTTGTAAACCTTCTGGATGGCTGGTGAAATATTGTATGTCCGTGAGATGCAATATAATCAGGTTTCAATCTGTTTCTGACAATAAACTCTTTAACCCTCATACCTAAGTAAATGCCATAGTCCGAGTTAAGCAGAGCATACTCCTCTGCAGTCATATTCTGTGCAGTAGCAAGTTTATGTTTAAGTTCGGCCGGATATGGTTCATCTTCAGCGGCAAGAATTTCATATCCCCATTTTCCAAGAGCCTCATCAAGCGTAAATCTTGCGTAGCATAAATCCAGTCCGTCAAGAGATGTCCCTGACATCAATCCAATAATATCTACTACCATATAAAACCTCTTTTAATTTCAGTTGTATTTCCCCTTCCATCAGTTACCAGTAGAAGAAGCTTCTTATTTCCACCTTTGGGAATTCTTTTACTATCCAGTATAAGCGTGACCTTTCTGCTCTTTGGATCATACTGAGGCAGAATCCATACCCCGTCAACCTGTGCATTTATCTCAGCAATACCGGAAATCTGGTCATACAAAGTAACAGGAATTAACCCCGATACAATTTTAGCCCCTTCAGTTAATGCAAGTTTCACAATAGGTGCAATTGTATCAAAAGCAACAGTATATGTACCAAATTCACTTAGGCTTGCCGATAGTCTGTCACCACTCCATCTTCCGCCTCTGTAAGAGAGTTTTCCCCCCTCATCTAACTTTGCAATATAGGCTTTATCTTTTAAATTTTCAGGAACAGTTACCCTTAAAGAGATCTCTGCACCGGCGTGTATAGGGGTGCTCTCGCTGAAAACCCTCCATACCGGATAATTAGTTCCAACTCCCGATAAACTATCGGCATAGAAGAGGATTGTTCTGTACAAGGAACCAACAGGCAGTGTAACTTTCAACGAACCCTTTTCAAAAATATTGGGAATAAACCAAGGCATTACTTTCCCGGCTGAAAGAGCGAGCGAATCAAATTGCTTTGGCTTAAGAGAGGTCTCTCTTTTAACCGAGAATGATCTTTTTGCCGAATTACCTGCAAAATCACTTAGTTTAACAGTCACAGTGTGAATAGCGTCATCACTAATAACAAATAACCCGTGATTAGTGCTCTCTGTGTGTGTTGTCAGTGCGCTTCCGGGCTCCACCCAGCTCTTGACCATACTCCTCTTAAAATTGACCTTTTGGGGATACTCCACAATAGAATTAACATACCGACCTTTATCAAAAGGAATCTTATCTGCCCTGAAAGAAAAAATCTTCTCTCCGTCAATGTAGTATTCATATTCTGAAATTGCAAGACGGGCACCTGTACCATTCATCCTGTCAACCCCTGCAACAGCCACATAAAATGTATCCGGAACATTAACCACAACATCCTTTTCATTTTGGGTAAAACTCTTTAGAAATATGATAGATGGTATTGTTCCAGCACCGGTAATACCATAAAAAGAGACCCTCTCAATAGTCGGGGCAATATTATCATGAATATCATATCCTGCAACAATCTGGGGGTTAAGTGGGATTTCTGTTTTTGTATCCCTGATCTCAAAATGGAGATGGGGTCCTCCGGAAGAGCCTGTATTTCCGGCTTTACCAATAACATCACCCCTTTTCACAGGAAACAGAGAGGGATCAGGATTGATGTTAACAGAAAAACTCTCTCTCTCGTACTGTATCGCTCTGACCCAATCGGCAACTTTTGTGCTGAATGAGTGAAGGTGACCGTAAACAGTAGTAGTACCATCCGGATGAGTTATATAAACAGCATTGCCGTATCCTGTGGGAGAGACTGATAATCTTGATATATACCCATCTTTTACAGCCTTTACAGGTGCTCCGGATACCCCGCCTACGCGAAAATCCAACCCGGCGTGGAAATGGGTGGCTCTTAACTCCCCATAATTACCGGAAAGGGAGATAGGTAAATCAAGCGGCTTTATATACCCGGCTGCAGTTTGTGCAATAGCACCTACTGCTGTAAAAAATGATAATGCTGACAGAGCGGCTGATATAAATAATTTTCTCACAATTGCTTATTTTGATTGAAAATTAAGAGAAGATCTTCTTCATCCGGTCAAAGAAATTGCGCTCATCCTTTGTAGGATTAGGCTTGAAATTATCTGAATTTTTCAGTTTTTCAAGAAGTTCTCTTTCGTTTTTATCCAGCTTTTTAGGAGTCCATATCTGAATATAGACAAGGAGGTCTCCGGATCCGTAGCCGTTAACATCAGGCAGGCCTTTTGATCTTAATCTCAGTATTTTTCCTGACTGAGTTCCGGGTTCAATTTTAATCCTCAGTTTTGAATCAAAATGGGGAATCTCTGCATCACCACCCAATATAGCATCTGTCACAGAGACAAACAAAGTATATATAAGATCATTCCCATCTCTCTGAAACTCCTGATGCTCCTCCTCCTCAATTACTACAAGAAGATCTCCGTTTACACCACCTCTTCTTGCTGCATTACCCTTGCCCTGAACATTAAGCTGCATACCCTGGGCTACTCCGGCAGGTATTTTGAAGCTGATCTCCTCGCTCTCTTTTACCAATCCGTCACCGCCACATTTACTGCAAGGCTTGACAATAATCTTCCCCTCTCCTCCGCAAGTGGGACAAACAGAGGCTGTCTGCATAGCTCCAAAAATTGATTGCTGAACCCTGGTCACCTGACCTGATCCATTACAGGTTGTACAGGTCTTTATATCTACTTCTGATTTTGCACCTTTTCCAGCACACTCCTGGCAAGATACCTGCTTGTTTATCTTGATTTTTTTCTCAGTCCCCTTTGCAATCTCCTTAAGATCAAGTTTAACTCTTATTCTTATATCGGAACCCTTATTGACCCTTCTGCCACCTCTGCTTCCTCCGAATCCGCTAAAGCCTCCGAATCCGCCGAAATGGCCTCCAAAAATGTCTCCAAACTGGCTGAAAATATCCTCCATAGAGAAGCCGGCACCGCTGAATCCGCCTCCACCTCCGCCTGCATTCATTCCTGCATGTCCAAACTGATCATATCTGGCCTTTTTGTCAGGATTGCTAAGAACATCATAAGCCTCGGCAGCCTCTTTAAAGTTCTCCTCGGCCTGTTTATCTCCCGGGTTTTTATCCGGGTGATACTTGAGAGCCATCTTTCTGTAGGCCTTTTTGATCTCCTCTGCGGAGGCCCCCTTGGTTACGCCAAGCACCTCATAGTAATCTCTTTTTGCCATCTTTTAAATTTTATACACCAACAACAACTTTTGCAAATCTTATAACCTTGCCGTTAAGCGTATAACCCTGCTGTACGACATCAATAATTCTATTTTTCTTAGCATCCTCTTCTACAGGGAACTGAGCTACGGCCTCGTGAAAATCAGTGTCAAGACTCTCACCGACAGCCTCAATTTTCTTAAGACCTTTAGAAATTAAATAAACCATTAGCTTATTATGAATAAGTTCAGTCCCCTCAAGAGCAGCCTTTATGTCACCCGTGGACTTGGAAAGAATATCTATGGCACGCTCAAAATCATCAAGCACAGGCAGCAACCCCTTAATTGTATCCTCTGCAGCATTTACTACAAGATCCATCCTCTCTTTTGCTGTTCTTCTTCTGAAATTATCAAACTCAGCAACAAGTCTTAAATACCTGTCGTTCAACTCTGACAGCTTCTGAGAATCATTATTTTCAGTAACCTCCTCACTCTTTTCATTTTTATTTTGCTGCTCTTCAGATACCTCTTGATCTACCTGTTCCTCAATCTCTTTTTCCTTGTTCTTTCTCTTCATTACCTATATGATTTTCATTATTATTCAAAATTACCAAGCCGCAAAAATAACAACAAAATTTTTGCCAGCAGGATAAAAAGGACAAAATGGCACTTTATTATTACATTTGCCCCGTTTTATGATTGAGAATTTTACAAATTACATTCAGACAGCAGACCCTCTATCGGCAGGAATGATTTCACTACTGATAGGAGTAGGAATTTTTGTCGGCTTTGTAAATACCCTGGCGGGTATGGCCACAGCCCTTTCATACGCACTCTTTATGGCTATGGGAATGCCGATTAATGTCGCCAACGGCACCACCCGTGTAGGTGTCCTTGCTCAATTCGCTGTCTCCTCAGTAATGTTCAAAAAAAGCGGATACCTGGACACAAAACTTGCAACTAAAGTGGGTATCCCTGTAGCCATAGGCTCCCTGGCCGGCGCCCAGGCTGCTGCAGTGCTCAACCCCTCCGTTATGGAGATAGCAATGGGTGTTATGCTCCCGATTATGGCCATTATGCTCCTCTACTCACAGCACCGGCGGTCAAAAGCAGACGCGAGCTCAACTGCGAACTCAACTACAAGGTCAACCGCGAGCTCAACCGCAGCCATAAGCTCAACCGCAGCCGCAGCCGCAAAATCTCAAGCCTTCAGTGCAGCAAAATTCATCGCTTTTATATTCATTGGAGCATATGGCGGATTCACTCATGCAGGCGTAGGAATCCTAATAATCTTTGGATCGTTTTACCTTCTTGGGCTTGACATTCTGAGGGCAAATGGAATAAAACAATTTGCGGTTGTAATCTACACCCCGATAGCCCTGACAATCTTTATAATCCACGGTCAGGTCAACTGGCCTGTTGCCCTTATCTATTCAATAGGCAATGTGACCGGAGCAATTCTTGCATCCCGTTACGCAGTAAAATGGGGAGCCAAAGCAGTCAACTACATAATCGCCATCGCTGTCTTTGCAATGTCCTTCTGGCTCATTTACAAAAACGCCGCCTGATTCCTGGCCGCGATTCCGGCCTGCCACCTCCTCGCTCTCTTCGTTCGCTGTGGCGGAGACTCCTTCAATGTTATCAGGTAG
>ERZ1645189.227-NODE-227-length-12689-cov-6.917208_pt1 | contig 12689 bp, 7 predicted proteins | sample MGYA00575350_ERZ1645189 | MGnify/ENA primary metagenome ERZ1645189 (study PRJEB40845, sample SAMN11283421) | freshwater sediment metagenome | isolation source: river sediment | host: Sediment | place: India: Jajmau, Kanpur | collected 2015-12-17 ...
GTCTGTTTGATGTAGTCGCCGGAAATTGATGTTCCGGTTGAATCGAAAGAGGCAGATTGATTGGCAGCAGTGATTCCGCCGGCCAGTGATTCAAACTCTTTTGAGATGGCGGCGGTTTTGGTCAGGTCAAGGGTGGAGAGGGCTGAGATTTCGGCTACGGCACCTTCTGTCCATGCTACTGAGTCTACAAACCAGCAGTTGCCCATGGCTCTTTTGTTGATGATTGGAGGATTTTGTCCGCCCACAACAATGTATCTTGCATTGAGCATGTTGAGCACAGGATAATTTCCTGCTGAATCTACCTTTGCCTGTGCCTGCTCGAGTGTGGTGCTGCCGGCAATGTCCTTACCAATTTTCTGCATTTCGGGGATAAGGTGGTTCTCAATGATATCCTGATATTTCTGCAGTTTGGCCGGGCTGTATCCGCCTATGGTTTTATGGTGATAGCTTACATGGGCGTCATTGAAGGTACTGATGCTTAAATCAAGGACTCTGTAGTTTGGATCCTTATCCTCAAGAATCATCTGGTCAACAGGACGAAGTGCATATTGCTGTTCAAAATCGCGGTTCTTTATAAAGTGGGAGTCGTTAAGGTAGCGCTTGTCAACACTCCATAGGTCTGCAAGCACAAGCAGTGCGAGAGCTCCGTATACCAGGTTCATTTTGCTCTTGTCTCCCTCTTTGCTGCTCCATTTGAAACCAAACCACACAGCTGCCGCCGAGAGAAGGATGAATGCAAGAGATCTGAATGCATCTTTTGAGAGGAGCGACATTCTGTCCTCCGCCAGAGTCTGCTTGAGAAGATCAGGCATCTGAGCATCTGCGGATGCTGAGCTGAACGAACCGGCAAGCGAAGGCATGATTGCAACTATAAGCGCAAATCCGGCTGTGATTGCAAGTGAGACAATCATTGAGCTTTTAAACTTCTTCATATCTACCTCTCTTTTTACAAGAACCTTGTCAAGAGCAAGAACTGCAAGCAGTGGCACTGTTATCTGCAGGATAACCAGCACCATGGACACTGTGCGGAACTTGTTGTACATTGGTATATAGTTGAAGAAGAACTCTGTTACAGGAAGAAGGTTAGAACCCCATGAGAGCATAATTGCCAGGAGTGATACCAGTGCAGCCCACCACTTGACGGGGCCGCCAATAAGCATCAGGGCAAGAATAAAGAGGAATACAGAGACAGCCCCCAGGTACATTGGCCCTGCCGTAAACGGCTGCGGCCCCCAGTAGAGAGGCAGTTGTTTGATAACCTGCTCTGCACCCTGGTATCCGCCATCTTTGAGAGCCTTGTATGTGGCAGATTTAGTTGTGAGTTCTCCGGCAGACGAGCCTCCGTTATAGTTTGGAATGAAAAGGTTTGGTGTCTCACCAGGACTGTATGACCAGCTTGTGGCATATGCTATATCGAGGCCGGCCTGCTGTTTGCCCTGCTCCTGTGCAAGGTCTGAGCCGCCTCTCATTGTGTATTTTGAGTATTCGTATGTTGGCCAGAGGTGGTTTACATTTGATGCAATTCCAAGCAGGCCGGCCACCAGCAGGTAGACAGATACGCGAAGGAATTTCATAAACCGTTTCTCTTTAACAGCTGTGTAGAGTTCTGCAAAGCCAAAGCCCAGAACCATTATTGCCAGATAGTATGTAATCTGAGGGTGGTTTGCCTTAATCTGAAAGCTGAGGGCAAATGCAAAGAGGATTGCACCAAGAAGGGCTTTCCTTTTGTATGCATATACAACAGCAGCCAGAACCCATGGCATGAATGCAATTGCAACCATCTTGGAGTTGTGTCCAACCTGAATAATCTGCATGTTGTATGAGGCAAACGACATTGCAATTGCTCCAATTGCAGAGAGCCACGGATTAACTCCAAAAGCCAGAAAAAGAAGGAATGAGCCAACCAGGCTTATAAGCAGATAGCTTGGAGGTCTTTGACCGGTAATGTTATGAATTGCCTTGTAAAAAAAGTCTGTATAGTCTCCTTCATAAACCACGGAGATTGTTGTTGCCGGCATTCCGGAAAACATAGAGTTTGTCCAGAGCGCAGGATCGGCATCGGGATTTGCTTCGTTGTAGGTAATAATCTCGTTTGCCATTCCTCTCCACGAGGCAATATCGCTTTGATTTACAACCTTTCCTGAAAACACCTGAGGTGTAAAGAGGTAAGCCAGAGCTGCGAATGAAATCAGTGCTACCGCGTAGGGCAGCCATTTCTTGTAATTATTCATATCTTGAATTTTATCTTTTTCTGGATTAAATTTTCTTTTTCCGGAATTAATTGACCATTCTGTCAAGCATGTTTGCGAGCCTGCCTGTAAGAACCTTTCTTGAGTACTGTTCAATGTTTCCGCAAACAGACCCTACCCCTCCCGCAAGGTATTCGGCATAACGCTGCTCTATCCACAGACGGCATCCGGCCTCGTTGCCGTAGTCAAACATTTCTCCAGCTTCGCACTCAGAGAGGGCAATATCCATGTCTCCCCCTTTTGGGCCAAATCCCAGTATGGGTCTTCTTGCAGCCAGGTATTCGAAAAACTTGCCTGTAAGGATACCTTTGGACTCAGGCTCCATTCCTCCGCCAAGCAGGAGTATCTGTGAGTTTCTCTGAACCTGAGTTATCTTGTCATGTGACATGTAGTCAAACTGTTCCAGATTTTCCCATAGGTCGTTTGAATGAATATCGTCAAGTATAGCTCCGTCTGAATGACCTATCAGCTTAATTTTCAGAGATGCGGCGAAAGCAGGATCGGCCTTTACCTTCTCTCCCAAAACTTTCCACAGAACAGCCGGGTTCTGGGTTCTTACAAACAGCCCTGTATAGGTAATTGTAAACTCTTTGTCAAGTTCAGCTGCTCCTTCCGGAAAATCTGCATGGTCATACCCGTTGGTTATAACCTCAACTTTTGGAAGGCGCTGTCTCGAATAGACTATATTTGTCAGGTCCCTTACAGCCTGCAGCTCTCCTGCGATTGTGTTTGTTACAGTAAGTACTGCAGACGCTTTTGTTACAACTCCCTTTTCGAGCACAGAGTGAATGTACCTGACCGGTGCCGAATATCTCATGTACTTGAAGTTGTACATCTTTGTCCATGGGTCACGGAAATCTGCAAGCCACGGAATGCCGGTTGCCTTAGCCACGCGCTTTGCAATTAAATGCATTGAGTGGGGCGGGCCGGTGCTCACTATTGCATCTACCGGGTTCTCCCGGAGGTACTTTTTCAGAAAGATGGCAGAGGGGATAATCCACATACATTTTGGATCCGGAATAAAGAGATTGCTCCTGATAAAGAGCGAAATTTTCTCCTTAAGAGGAAAGGCCCTTGCACCCGACCCGCCCCCGCCTATAAAACCGGGCTTGATACTCTTCCCCTTTTTCCCTGTAAACATTTTGTAGAGAGAGTAGGGTTCGAAAATTTCACGCCTTATAACCTGAACTCCCTGCGGAATTTCAGCTTCAAGGGTGTTGTCAACAGACATGAATTCAGGATTGTCCGGAGTATAGATTACAGGTTCCCAGCCAAAATCCCTCAGGTATTTGGTAAACTTGAGCCAACGCTGAACTCCAGAGCCTCCCGAAGGGGGCCAGTAATATGAGATTATCAGAACCTTTTTCCTCTCTTCCATTATCTATTTAACAATAAAAATATTGTAAAGCGCACGGATTACCTCGCTCTGGATTGTAACAAACCCATCCTTGTAAACCGGACGGCATCCGTTTGTCATCATCACAAAGCCAAATCCCTTTTCCGGCTGGAAAAACATTGCACTGTAAAGTCCGTATGCAGATCCTGTGTGACCTGTCATAATCTCTCCCGGAATAAGTTTAGTGCTTTGTCTCAGTGCCATACCATATGTCTCACCCGGAGAGGTCTCCACTACCGCACTTTGCATAAGTTTCGCGCTCCTGGATGAAATAATTCTTGTACGGCTTCCCGGTATTTTACCGTAATTCATGTGCATTGCCATGTATTTTGCAAGGTCTGCTGCAGAGATCTTCATTCCCCCTGTAGGGCTGAAAACAGGTGTACTGTAACCTTTTACATATCCATTTTCAATTTCTGCCGCTCTGCTTACATATGCAGAAGGCTGAATTTTATATACCATAGGGGCTCCCTTTGAGGTGTCGGCAGGTTCGTAACTGTAAAGGCTGACAAACTTTGAGGCGTCCAGCGAATCGACATTAAACGAGGCATTCAGCCCAAGCGGTTCAATTACAATTCTGCGGACAAACTGGTCAAATCTCTCTCCTGAGAGCTTCTCAATAATAGCTCCAAGAGTATTGAAACCAAGGTTGCAGTACTCGTATTTAGTGCCCGGTTCGTATTCGTTCCAGCACTTTTCGTATCCCTCTCCCTTTGAAGGATTGGCAACATCAAGGTTAAAGTAACCCCTCGAGTCGTTAAGACTTGAAGTATGCGAGAGAAGCATCTTGACAGTAATTTTGACATCCGGGTACTTCGGATTCCTCATTTTGAAACCAATCAGGTCACTTACATCCTGGTCAAGCTTTATTTTCCCCTTGTCCAGAAGGTGCATAAGTGCTGTAGTGGTGAAAGACTTCGAAATTGAGGCGATTCGAAAGAGGTCATCGTTTGAGATGCTGGTGCCCTGTTCAATGTTCTTTTTACCAAAAGAGGCGTTGTAGATTATCTTTCCATCTTTAACAACGGCTACCGAGAGGCCGGTGGCATTTGTGTTTTCCATAATGCGCTCAATCTCTTTTGCCGCATTCTCCTCTCTTGTACTCTGTCCGCTTGCAGAGGTTGCAAGAGCTGCTGCGATGAGTGTCAAAAAGTAACGGATTAACTTGTTGCTTTTCATAGCCGGGTTTATTTTGGGGATATTGTACAAAGATAGAGATTTGAAACAAAATATGTCTATTTTTGTAAGGATGAAGGGCGATAAAAACATAGTTGAAACTCCGCTCATGAAGCAGTATTTCTCCATCAAGGCGAAATACCCCGATGCTATACTTCTCTTCAGAGTGGGAGACTTTTACGAAACATTCGGTGACGATGCAATTACTGCCTCGGCAGTGCTTGGCATTGTGCTTACAAAGAGAGCGAACGGGGTTGCACAGCATGTTGAACTTGCAGGCTTTCCCCACCATTCAATAGATACATATTTACCCAAGCTTGTAAGGGCGGGGCATAAGGTTGCAATCTGCGACCAGCTTGAAGATCCCAAACTCACAAAAAAGATAGTAAAGCGCGGAATCACAGAGCTTGTGACTCCCGGCGTTGCATATAATGAACAGCTCCTCAGCCATAAGGAGAATAACTACCTGGCAGCTCTGCACTTTGACAAGGACAAAGCAGGCGTTGCCTTCCTGGACATTTCAACAGGAGCATTCAGGGTTGCCTCCGGCTCACTGAACTACATTGAACTTCTGCTCGCAAGCTTCGCTCCAAAGGAGATCCTTATGCAGAGAGGCTATCAGAAAGGATTTGAGGAGCGGTTTGGCAAGGATATATACATATCGACAATGGACGAGTGGGCCTTCGTCTACGACTCGGCCCGCGAAAAACTCCAGAATCAGCTTAACGTAAGCACCCTCAAGGGATTCGGAATAGATCAGCTCCCTCTCGCAGTAACTGCAGCCGGAGCCATTCTTTTCTACCTGGAACTCACCCGCCACGACTCACTCGGCCACCTCTGCTCGGTTTCAAGGATTGATGAGGAGGAGTATGTCTGGATTGACAAATTTACATTCAGGAATCTTGAGATTTTTGGGAGTTATGCAGACGGCGGCGCGTCGTTGTTCAAGGTTGTTGATAAAACTTCGTCGCCCATGGGTGCGCGCCTTTTGAGAAACTGGCTTGCAATGCCCGTCAAGAGTATTCCCGAACTCACATCGAGACACAACATAGTGGAGCTTCTCCATGCAGATAACGAAAGGCGCGAAGCGCTGCGTGACATTCTCTCAGACATTGGCGATCTCGAAAGAGTGATCTCACGCGCCGCCGCCGGAAAAATCACCCCGCGCGAAGCCGTTCAGCTGAAAAGAGGCCTCTCACAGATTGAACCCATCCGGGCGCTCTGCCGGGAAATTTCTGCAAACTCATCTGCCTCTTTCAGGGCAGAACTCACACAACTTTCAGAAGGGCTGGACAACTGTTCTGAACTTCATGAAAAACTTGATCGTGAAATGCTTGCAGAGCCTGCAGGTCAGTTTGGCAAGGGAGATATTATTGCTGCCGGAGTAAGTGCCGAGCTTGACGAACTGAGGGATATCGCCCGCCACGGAAAAAGACTTTTAAACGATATTCAGGAGCGTGAGACTGAGAGAACCGGAATATCATCGCTCAAGATAAGCTACAACAATGTATTCGGGTACTACCTGGAGGTAAGGAATACTCACAAAGATAAAGTGCCTGCAGACTGGATCAGGAAACAGACCCTTGTTAATGCAGAGAGATACATTACCCAGGAGCTTAAAGAGTACGAAGAGAAAATTCTTGGTGCCGAGGAGAAGATGCTGGCTCTTGAACAGTCAATTTTCGCTAATATAGTGATTGCCATACAAAGCAACATTCCTGTTATTCAGAAGAATGCTTCAATAATTGCAAAGATTGACCTGCTTGCGGGATTCGCAGAACTGGCCAGGACAAATCACTACAATCGCCCGCTGGTAAACGATAGTAACACTTTAGTTATCAAAGCCGGGCGCCATCCGGTGATAGAAACCCTTATGCCGGCAGGCGAAGAGTATATCGCCAACGACCTCTTTTTAGACTCAGATAGTCAGCAGATTATAATTCTTACGGGACCTAACATGGCAGGTAAGAGTGCGCTGCTCAGGCAGACCGCATTGATAGTACTGCTTGCCCAGGCAGGAAGTTTTGTTCCGGCAGATTCGGCAGAAATTGGAATTGTAGACAAGATCTTTACCAGAGTAGGTGCATCAGACAACATCTCCCGCGGAGAGAGTACATTCATGGTAGAGATGCTTGAGACAGCAACAATTCTTCATAATCTTTCCAATCGCTCCCTCATTCTTCTTGACGAAATTGGCAGGGGAACAAGTACTTATGACGGCATGTCAATTGCCTGGTCAATAGTTGAATACCTGCATGAACACCCCGAATTCCGTCCAAAGACACTCTTTGCAACTCACTATCACGAACTGAACGACCTGGAACAGCAATTCCCGAGGGTTAAGAATTTCCATATTTCGGTTAAGGAGGTAGACAAAAATGTAATCTTCCTTCGCAAGCTCACCCCGGGCGGAGTTGCTCACAGCTTTGGTATACATGTGGCCAGAATGGCCGGCATGCCTGCGGAGGTTGTCAGAAGAGCCGAGCGCGTTCTCAAACAGCTTGAGACATCAGATCCAGCAAGCTCTGCAAAATCCGGCAAACGAAGAGTTACACAAAACGAGCAGTCTGTCCAGCTATCCTTCTTCCAGCTGGAAGATCCTCTTCTCATTAGCATTCGCGACGAACTTATTGGTCTTGATATAAATACAATGTCCCCGCTTGATGCCTTTGACAAACTCAGAAGCATAAAGAAAAAAACAGAGAAAATATGATTACATTTTTCCGAAGAGTCTCATTAATGTTCAAACTTATGCTCGAGAGCGTAATGTTTGCTTTTGGCTCGCTCAAGGGCGACAAATTCCGTACGTTTCTCTCTCTGTTTGGAGTCAGCATTGGTATCTTTTCAATAGTGACAGTATTTACCGCTATTGATGCCCTTCAGCAGAATGTTGAATCCGGCCTCAACAGTTTTGGCGGCACAACAGTTTATGTCCAGCAGTTCCCTTTTGCTCCGCCGGAAGGAGAGGAGTACAAATGGTGGGAGTACATGAACAGACCAAGGCCCAAATATGAGGAGTACACTTTTCTGAAGAATCAGGCCAAAAATCTGGATGCCGTTGCCTATGTGGTATTTACAAACAAGACGCTCAAGTATAAGAGGAATTCATTTAACGGCGGATTCATCACCGCTGCAACTGCAGAGTGGGGCGACATTGCCAATGTAGAGATAGAGAAGGGCCGGTACTTCTCCACATTCGAAAACCAGTCTGCAATTCCTGTTGTAATCATTGGCTACGAGGTGGCAAATGCACTTTTTGCCGGAGAAGATCCTCTCAACAAGGTAATCAAGATTGGGAGCGCAAGCGCGCGAGTTATTGGTGTTCAGAAAAAAGCCGGAGAAAGTATTGTAAATATCTTTGATACAGACAACTCTATTCTTATCTCATATACATTTGCAGGCACCATACTCAATGTTAAGAATATTGAGAGCATGATCTGCCTTAAACCTCTGGATACAGCAGACAGAGAGGAGTTTCTTCAGGAGATGCGCCAGCTGCTCAGATCTGTGAGAAGGCTCAAACCTGTTCAGAACGACAACTTTGCCCTTAATGAGATGACTTTCCTCCTCAACCAGACTAAAGCCATATTTGGCGGTATTAATCTTGCGGGCTGGATTATTGGCGGATTTTCAATTCTGATTGGCGGGTTTGGAATTGCTAACATCATGTTCGTTTCCGTAAAGGAGCGCACAAACCTCATAGGAATTCAAAAATCTCTGGGAGCTAAAAAATACATGATTCTTACACAGTTCCTCGCAGAGGCTGCCGTACTGGCCCTGGCCGGAGGAGCAATAGGAATACTTATGGTCTTGGGGGTGGTTCTCGCACTCCAGGGGAACGAATCATTCCCTATGGAGCTGAGCGCCTACAATGTAATCCGCGGATTGCTAATATCATCTGTGATTGGTATTGTTTCCGGACTTCTGCCCGCATGGACAGCCGCAAACCTCAATCCGGTTGACGCAATAAATTCAAAATAGGAAACAGAAACTCTGCCTAACAGAATTCATGCAATCGCACATGGTAAAGTTTCCCACGTGCAATTTACCCCTGGGGAAAAGTGTCAAACACCACATATACAATTAGTTGCGAAAAACTTCGTTTTTGTATAAAGGCCTGTTCATCAGCGATCTGACACTTTTCCCCAGGGGTAAAATTTCAAGCGCATTGACACCTGCCAGCCTAATTTCCACTCATCACATTTTGTACGCCTTACAAATAGCTGAATTAAGAAATTAAGAGATATTCTTTTTACAAATACTTAAATATTAGCAATATAGAAATTAGGCTGGCAGGTGGGTTGCACGTGAGAAACTTTAGTCGCACATGTCAGCCTAATTTACAACTAGCTGATTATGTGTTATATAAAGATTGTATTATTTGAAATTTTCCAGAATTAGAAAACGCAATTACCTGATTACATGCACAATGTAAATTAGGCTGACATGTGCCGTTTACTACTATTATTTATTGGGATAGATGAGTTTAGTGAGTTCTATGAACTCCTCAACCGACAGCTGCTCAGGTCTCTGGCCAAAGAGATAACTGTCCGGAAGCGGGCCTCCGTCCATTATCGATTTAACTGAATTTCTCACAGCTTTGCGCCTCTGATTGAATGAGGCCTTGATAACTCTTTTGAAGAGAACTTCATCGCAGCCAAGCTCTGTGCGTGAGTTGCGTTTAAGCCTTATCACAGCAGACTTTACCTTTGGCGGAGGAATGAAACTTCCCGGCTCAACTGTAAAGAGATACTCAATATCATACCAAGCCTGCAGCAGAACAGAGAGGATTCCGTAGTTCTTGTTTCCCGGAGGAGAGGCCAGTCTCTCTGCCACCTCTTTCTGAAGCATGCCAACTATTTGCGGCACCTTCTCCCTGTAATCAAGCGCTTTGAAAAATATCTGAGATGAAATATTGTATGGAAAATTCCCAATAATTGAGAAGTTCCCCGGAAACATTTCGTTAAGATCCATTTTAAGAAAATCTCCCTCAATAAGGTTGCTTCCCAGCTGCGGATAGTGTATTTTCAAATACTCCACAGACTCAGAATCAATCTCGGCTGCCTTTAGTGAGATTCTCTCATCCTTTACAAGAAACTGGGTGAGCACCCCTGTACCCGGACCAATCTCCAGAACATCTCCTGCCAGAGTTAAGTCGAGTGCGTTAACAATGTTTTCCGCTATCTTCTGATCCTTCAGAAAATGCTGCCCCAGAGCCTTTTTTGCTTTTACATACATGCGGCAAAGGTAAACAAATTTTACCAACTCCTTTTTATGGTGAGCATAATGGGCAGATGGTCGCTCACTCCCCCGTTGTATCTGGGCCCCACAAAGGTTCTTCGCGGTTTCCTCCCGGTATATTTCCTGTCCTCCTCCAGAAGATAGGGGTGGGCCAGAATCTCCATTGCCCCCTCCGGACAGTATATTGGTTCGTTTATATTCAGCAGATTAGGCGAAACCAGAAAATGGTCAATTAACTCCCACTCTCCCAAATATTTAATACTGCCTATAGTTTTGTTTTTTCTCCCCGGTATGATAGATAATCTGAGCATTTTCTGAGAAAAATACTTCATGCTGGCAGAAGAGGCCAGATTTTTCAAGTAATGAATGGTGGCGGCGGCGGAGGCCTCCGGTTCTTCATTAAAGTCACCTGTAACAACAATGTTAGCAGCCTGGTTTTTTAAGAAAATTGAATCCGTAACCCTGCCCAGCGCCTCCGCCGCCGCCCGCCTGTACACCTGAGTACTTCTCTCCCCGCCAAACTTGGAAGGCCAGTGATTAATGAATAAATGGAGAGTATCCAGCCCGTCCAGCACCCCTTTTGAGTAGAGAATCAGCCTTGTCTTCAGAAGTGAATCGGCCTTTACCTCAATAAATGTGGTGGCGACGGGAGTGTACCTATCCCTTCTGTAAATCATTGCTACATCAATCCCTCTTCTGTCCGGAGAGTCCCGGTGAATTACCCCGTATCCCATTCCGGAAAGAGGTGTCTCTCTTAGCAACTGCTCTATAACATATCTGTTTTCTACCTCTGCAAAACCCACTGCCACAGGCATATTGTCACCGGATAGCAGCAAGATATACCTGGCAATTGCATTCCTCTTGGCATTGAACTTCTTTTTGCTCCAGTGCATCTCACCAAAGGGGGTAAAATCATCATCCGCAGCCAGAGGATCATCTCTTGTGTCAAAATAGTTTTCAAGATTCCAGAAAATAATCCTGCAATCCTCCCGGCTCTGAGCAACTCCCCTGCTCTCCCCGGCCACAAAAAACAAGAGTAAAGCCGGCACTCCATAAATGATTACCTTCCCCTTCTTAATAATTATCATCCCCCTTCACCTCAAATTTATCTTCGCTTATCACCAAAGCCAGAAAATTTTCATCAAAATTCATCCTGAATATACGCCAAAGCGCAGTCAGGCGCACTTGTCACTCTTCACAAATATCTGATTCTAAATATGTTTTATTGCATTTTAGATTTAATCCCAAAATTTAACTATTTTCGCCCCCTCAAATTATATAAAAATAGAATTATGGCACTTAAATGCGGGATAGTGGGGCTTCCAAATGTTGGTAAATCAACACTCTTCAACTGTATCAGCTCCGGAAAGGCGCAATCTGCAAATTTCCCCTTCTGCACAATTGAACCGAATATTGGCTCTACCATTGTTCCCGACGAAAGGCTGCAGGTTCTCGAAAAACTTGTTAAGCCAAACCGCGTTGTTCCGGCAACTGTAGAGATTGTAGATATTGCAGGCCTTGTGAAGGGCGCAAGCAAAGGTGAAGGGCTGGGTAACCAGTTTCTGGGCAACATTCGCGAAACCGACGCTATTATACACGTCCTCCGCTGCTTTGACGATCCAAACATTGTCCATGTAGACGGAAGCGTTAATCCTGTAAGAGACAAGGAGATAATTGACACAGAACTTCAAATTAAAGACCTTGACACTGTTGAGAGCAGAATAAATAAAGTTCAGAAACAGGCTCAGACAGGCGGAGATAAAAACGCCAAAAGAATGTACGACATTCTGGTTAAGTTCAAAGAGGTGCTCGAGCAGGGCAAATCTGCCCGTACCGTTAAGTTTGACAACGCAGAAGACGATAAAATGGCAAAAGAGCTGTTCCTGCTCACAAACAAGCCGGTTCTCTATGTATGCAATGTCGACGAAGCCTCTGCAAAGGATGGCAACAAATATGTCGATATGGTAAAAGAGGCTGTTAAGGATGAGGAGGCAGAAATGCTCGTTGTCGCAGCCAAAATCGAGTCAGAAATTGCCGAACTGGAGAGCTTCGAGGAGCGCGAAATGTTCCTTTCTGAGCTGGGTCTTGAATCTTCAGGCGTATCAAGGGTTATCCGCAGCGCATATTCTCTGCTTAACCTCGAGACCTATTTCACTGCAGGTGTTCAGGAGGTTCGTGCCTGGACCTACCCTAAGGGAGCAAAGGCACCTCAGGCAGCCGCAGTAATCCACACAGACTTCGAAAAAGGCTTTATCCGTGCCGAGGTTATCAAGTATGCCGACTTTGTTAAATACGGCTCTGAAAACGGCTGCAAAGAGGCCGGAAAGCTGGGTGTAGAAGGTAAAGAGTATGTAGTGCAGGACGGAGACATCATGCACTTCCGCTTTAACGTCTAACCACCGCGGCCAGACACCAAGGCCAGACACCACGGCCAGACAGCACAGCCAGCAAGCAAGCGACTTCCTGCGCCGCAATTTCTGTTAACACACAGTAATACAACTATTTACAAAACACAAACTCTTCAGATTGAAAAGTTTGTGTTTTGCATTTTATTGATATACAACTAGTTAATAGAAATTGCGGCGCAGAAGGTCGTTTTAATTGCCTGTTAAAGGTTTCGAGTGTAT
>ERZ1645189.228-NODE-228-length-12653-cov-6.310605_pt1 | contig 12653 bp, 7 predicted proteins | sample MGYA00575350_ERZ1645189 | MGnify/ENA primary metagenome ERZ1645189 (study PRJEB40845, sample SAMN11283421) | freshwater sediment metagenome | isolation source: river sediment | host: Sediment | place: India: Jajmau, Kanpur | collected 2015-12-17 ...
GGGTATAACCGATATTTCTGTTGCCACTTCATACATTATCACGCTGATTGTCATAGTGTTAATCATCAATGCGGTGAATCTTATAGATGGAATCGACGGCCTGGCGGCTTCAGTTGGCATCATTGCCTCAGTGGCGTTCGGGACGTTCTTCTTTTTGTCGGGTGACTACGGATACACAGTGATGGCAGCAGCATTACTTGGTTCCTTACTTGCCTTTATTTACTATAACATGTCGCAGGGGCCGAAAAAAATATTTATGGGTGATTCAGGTTCTTTAGTGATCGGTTTTACCCTCGCGGTTTTTGCCATACACTTCAATGAGCTGGTTGCGAACGGTAAACCTGTTTTAAAACTAGAATCTGCACCCACAGTTGCAATTGCCATTCTGATCATCCCGCTCTACGATACTCTCAGGGTGTCAGTGCTCAGGATTCTTGCAAGAAAGAGCATATTTATCGGCGACAAGAGACATATCCATCACATGATGCTTCGTGCAGGCCTCAGCCATAAGCAGGCTACACTGTATATATCCCTTTTCAATATATTTATTATTGCTGCTGCCTTCTCCATATTCAGAAATAATCAAATCGGGAGCAATCACATTTGCTTTTGTATATACGTTCAATTCATATTCTGTGGCATTTGTCACAGCCTCCCAAGTAGCAGTAAAACCAGTTTGCGATTTTTCTGTAACCTCATTAGCTACGGGTGCTGCCAATGGTTCAAAGTTGGAAGTTCCGTTTAAGGTATAAACCACATTAGTTACACCTGCACTGCTTAAAGTCAATGTAGCAGTGTGAGAACCGGTTTCTGTTGGTTGATATGTGACAATAACATCTGTAGCTGATACAGTTCCACCAGTTTGAGTTAATGAAGTTGGGATAACACTAAATTGTGTTGAATTTGTACCACCTAAAGCTATCTGTATATCTGCTGTCAAATTTGCTCCACTAACAGACAATGTCTTACTTGAAGTTTTACCAACATAAGCAAAAAATGAAGTTAAAGTAGTCGGAGTGGCAGTGATAGAAGGACTTGTTGTATTACCTGAAAAGGTAATATCATCAATTCCGACTCCAATAGAAGCATTTGTTCCTTTTACATAGAATTTTACTTTAACCTGAGTGCCACTATATGAACTTAAATTAAATGCTTCAACTGCTGTTAAAGTTGATGAGGCTGGAGTTCTGGAGCCTAAATCTGTCCAATTTAATCCGTTATCAATTGATATTGCTACAAATAATTCAATTTCAGTTGCGTTTGTTCCCCCATAAGTTCTTGCTTTGAAGTTTAATGTTTCATCAGTATAATTATCAAAATTCATTGTAGGAGTTATCGTTACAGAAGTTGCTTTGAGCAATTGAATGTATGTTGTTCCTGCCACATCAGTATCAGACCAGGTTGTAAATCCGGAAACATCCGTTCTGACAGGAATAATATTTGCCTGTCCCTTCACTCCCATACTTCCCGCCAGCATTACTACTGCCAGCAGCATCATTTTTAAAAAAGTAAATTTTCGCATAATTTGTAATTTTAATTGTTATTATTATTGTTTATTAATTGTTTCCAAAGAATCGTAGGAACAAAGATAAGTCAAATTCCGAAGAAAAACAACGAAATACTGTTTAAGTAACAGCTAACTTGAAGTTAGCTGTTACTTAAAATAGCTGTTGCATTTTTTAAAAAACTCTGCGGGCGTATTTTCAATGCAGGAAGTAATAATTAACAGCTAACTCGAAGTTAGCAGTTAATTATTCTTGAAGTTAGCTGTTAATTATTCTCGAAGTTAGCAGTTAATTATTTCTGAAGTTAGTTGTTACTTTAACAACCGTAAAGCTGAATTGTTTTGAAAATATTCGTTTCATACAATCCGTTATTATTCAAAGTATTTGTATATTTGCACCCTGTTTGCACAAAAAAATCAAATCCGCGTTATTTACTTTGATTTTTTTCACCGCATCCGGATTATTTACATGGATTATTCATCTTTATTTTAAGCAAAGAAATGAAAAATAAGTATTACGATCTGATCGAACAAACCTTCGAATTCCCGAACGATGAATTCACGGTGGAAGACAACGAACTTTACTGGCACGGCATCCCGTTGATGGACATTATCAAGCAGTACGGGACTCCGCTGCGGATATCGTACCTGCCCCGCATTACGGAAGCTATTCAGAAGGCACGGCGTATGTTCAACGTGGCGATGGCCAAGGTTGACTACGAGGGCACGTACCACTACTGCTACTGCACAAAGAGTTCTCACTTCTCATTCGTAATGGAAGAGGTGCTCAAAAACGGCGCCCACATCGAAACTTCGTCGGCATTCGACATCAACATCATCGAAACACTCTACGAACAGGAGCTGCTCACCCCGCAGACCTTCGTGCTGTGTAACGGATTCAAACGCCCGATGTATGTGGAGAACATCCAGAACCTGATCAAACGGGGATTCACCAACGTGATTCCGATACTCGACAACATTTTCGAACTCGATCTGCTGATGAATGATTTTGAGGAAAAATTCAAGGTGGGTATCCGCATTGCTTCGGAAGAAGAGCCGAAATTTGACTTTTACACCTCGCGGCTTGGTATTCGCTACAACGATATCATCCCTTATTACGAAGAAAAGATAGCTACCAACGAACAGGTGGAACTGAAGATGCTTCATTTCTTCATCAACACCGGAGTAAAAGACACGCTTTACTACTGGAACGAACTCAGTAAAGCAGTCAATCTCTACTGCGAACTGAAGAAAGTTTGTCCTACACTGGACAGCCTGGACATCGGCGGAGGATTCCCGATACAAACCCACATGGATTTCACGTTCGATTACGAGTACATGGCCGAAGAAATTGTGAATCAGATAAAGCTCATCTGCAACCAAAACGGAGTACCCGAACCGCACATTTTTACCGAATTCGGCTCATTTACCGTAGGTGAAAGCGGTGCCATGCTCTACTCCATCGTGAACCAGAAAAAGCAGAACGACCGCGAACTCTGGAATATGATCGACAGCTCGTTTATGACCACCCTGCCGGATACCTGGTCTATCAACCAGCGGTATGTGTTTCTGGCCATCAACAACTGGGATTCGGAATACGAGCGGGTGAACCTGGGCGGGCTCACGTGCGACAGCGAAGACTTCTACAACGCCGAGGTGCACTCCAATGCGGTGTTTCTGCCCAAAATGCAGTTGGGACGCGAGCAATACATCGGTTTCTTCCACATGGGGGCTTACCAGGAGTCGCTGAGCGGCTTCGGCGGGATACAGCACTGCCTTATTCCGGCTCCGAAAATGGTCATTATCGACAAGGACGAAGACGGCGAATACTTTACCAAACTCTTTGCCAAGGAGCAAAGCTATAAATCCATGCTGAAGATACTGGGATATTAACGGCGTAACGTGATGGGAAGAAAAAGAAAAGTCCGCAGGTTTCAGTGCCTGCGGACTTTTTATTTATTTTCATTGAGGCGCCTCGAGTTTACGGACCTGCTGTAATCTTTTCCCTTTACCGGGAATCAACTTTTTTGGTAATGCCGTATCACCGGGAACAGATTTCAATGTATCTTTCCGGAGAGATTTTGATGAATCGGCGGCAGCGGTTTGAAGCGAATCAGCGACAACAAGCGTTGAGTCCATTTTATGCATGGCTGCCCGGATACTGTCCTGTTTGAAAGGATTGTACCTGCGGATAAGCCGGATGCTGTCCACGCTTGCGTTCATTTTTCCGGCCGAAGATTCGGTGCCGAGCAGGTAACCGCTCAGCGACCTGACCGGAAGATTTTTCCGTGCCTTGAAAATTAGCGTATAGCGGCGCAAAACACTGTCGTTGGGTGTACGGGTGTAAATGCTGTCGACAACGTCGTTGGCATAGTTCACATACAACACTGCATGCGGATTGCGGCTGGAATCCGAAGGGGCCGAGCGACGCAGAAACGACAACTTATACACATCGCCGGGCAGCAATTCCACATTTTCGATTTTGAATTCGAGCTTATTACGCGCCGAATCTTTCGTGAAGACGTATTTGGTTGCCTTTGTCCAAAGGTTCATTTCGCCCGAGCGGGCAGAAGAATCCACAGGATGGTATTTTCCCCGAAGGATTTCGGCGCTCAGCGTATCAATGCGGCCTACCACGTTAAGATAAATGCGTTCGAATTGTTTCGGATGTTTGGTGTACCACACCAGGCTCGAGTCAAACTCATCCACCGTGATGCCGTATTTATCAAAAAGTGCGTTGTAGTACTCCATTTTATCGGTTCCCGATCCGTAGTAACCTCCGGATGCCCGCAGCGATCCTTCGAGCAGGTGCATTTCCACCAGCAGATTTTCCATGCTGCGGGAGTTCAGTACACCCTCCGGTCGTCTGTCGCACGATGTAAGAAAAACATGGAGCAGCACTGCCACCATTAACAGAAACAGGATGTTACTCTTTTTCTTCATGGGAAGTTTCGGGAGTTTTTTTAGATTCGAGGCTGTGGTTCAGGTCTTTTCTGAAAAACAGCAGGATGATGAATACAGAAACCGTTACACAGGAATCGGCCACGTTGAATATATACCTGAAGAATACCGTTTCGCCGCCGGCATTGGTAATGAGGGGGAAATAGAGCATATCAACTACTTTGCCATAAAAGAGGGAGGCATAGCCGCCCCCTTCGGGAAAGAGGGTAGCAACCTGATAGGGAGTACTTTCGTTGAAAATGACGCCGTAGAATACCGAATCGATGATATTGCCGGCAGCTCCGGCTGTGAGCATGGAAATAGCCAGTATATATCCCTGACGGGCATTTTGGCGTATTAATTTACTGATAAAATACGACAGGAAAACTACAGCGGTAATCCGGAAGAGCGTAAGGAATAATTTACCTACAAGCTCCATCCCGAAGGCCATACCGTTGTTTTCGATGAATAAAATCTTAAACCAGGGAAAAACTTCCACTTCGTCGCCAAGCGCAAAATTCAGTTTGATATAAATTTTTGATGCCTGATCGATGAGTAAAAGCAGGATGATCAATAAGATGGATTTAGTTTTAATTGACATGCTTTAGTTAGTTTTCTCATACAAAAATTCGACAACCGTTTTGTGTTTTCGGCTGTCGAATGATTTATTTTTTAGTCCGTAAGTTAACTTTTTAACACCGAATCCTTTAGCTTCGTGTGCTATTTTTTGCTGCCTTCTTTCGCTTCGATGCTCAGTGTGGCATGCGGAACGGCACGCAGGCGTTCTTTCGGTATCAGTTTACCGGTTTCACGGCATATTCCGTACGTTTTGTTCTCGATGCGTACGAGTGCTGCCTGCAGGTGTTGGATAAATTTCATCTGGCGTTGTGCCAGCTGTCCGGTTTCTTCCTTGCCGAGGGTGGAGGCTCCTTCTTCCATAACCTTGAATGTGGGCGAAGTATCCGAAACGTCGTTTCCGTCGGAATTGTTCAATCCGGTACGCAGCAATTCATAATCCTTCTGGGCTTTTTCGAGTTTTTCCAGAATTATCTGACGAAATTCTTCCAGTTCCTTGTCAGTATATCTTGTTTTTTCTTTTTGAGTCATAATTCAGCATGTTTATCAGGTTCAACAGTTTATTTCCTAAATGAATGTGCGAAAATACGCATTTAATTTCAAAATAACAATTATTTTACAAATGTTATGAAATTATTGTTTTTGCCACCACAATCTTCACTGTGAAGTCTTCGAAATCGAGTTCTGCAGCATTTTCGGCAGCGTCAACCAACGCAATGGAGGAGGCCAGAACCTGTGCGGCGATGTACTCCGAAAATTCGGTCACGGCGGCATTTATCTGATCCTGCTTCTGAATTTGTATGTCTATCTTATCCACAATTTCGAAGCCACTTGATTTTCGTATGTTCTGTATGCGATTCACCAGTTCGCGGGCTATGCCCTCGCGTTGCAGAGCTTCGTTCACATCAATATCCAGGGCTACGGTCAGATTTCCTTCATTTGCCACCAGCCATCCGGGCATGTCTTCGGTGAATATCTCCACATCTTCGGGTGTGAGGATTACATCGCCCGATGGCAGTGTAAGTACGTATTCACCTTTTTGTTCTATCTGAGCAATTTGCTGTTTGGTCATTCCGGGCAGTGCCGCTGCAATTTCTTTCATCTGTTTGCCGTATTTCTTTCCCAGTGTTTTGAAGTTCGGTTTTACCCTTTTCACCAGGCTGTCCATATCGGCATCGGCTGAGATGATTTCCAGCTGTTTTACGTTCACTTCGGCTTTTATCAGATCGGCTACATACCTGATTTGTTCGTATGTTTTTTCATCCGGTGCAGGTATCACGGCTTTAGAGAGGGGCTGACGAACCTTTTTCTCAGCTTTACGGCGTAGCGCCAGTATCATGGAAGATATCTGCTGCGCCAGTTGCATACATTCTTCGAGATTTTTGTCGATTAATGCTTCATCAAATTCCGGGAAGTCAGTCAGATGAACAGAAGCCCCCTCTAACTCCTCCGAAAGGGGAGAACTTACGGGCATCTCAACATTTTCTGAAACATTGAGATACGCTTCTGACGCTCCCCCTTGAGGGGGATGGGGGGCTGTTAAATCCAAATACAACTGGTCGGCATAAAACGGAGCAATCGGTGCCATAAGTTGTGCCACGGTAACCAGGCAGGTATAAAGTGTCTGATAAGCAGCGATTTTATCTTTATCGTACTCACCACCCCAGTAGCGTTTGCGGTTGAGGCGTACGTACCAGTTGCTCAGGTTTTCACCCACAAAGTCCGAAATGGCGCGTCCGGCTTTGGTCGGTTCGTAATCTTCGTAATACGACTTCACATCTTTTACCAGGGTGTTGAGCAATGAAATAATCCAGCGGTCAATTTCAGGACGTTCCGAAACCGGAATTTCGGCATCAGCTGCCGAGAAATTATCTACGTTGGCATACAGGGCAAAAAACGAGTAGGTATTGTAAAGTGTACCGAAGAATTTGCGGCGCACTTCTTCCACACCTTCAATATCGAATTTCAGGTTGTCCCAGGGCGATGCGTTGGTCATCATGTACCAGCGGAGCGGATCGGAACCGTAATTTTCGATGGTAGAAAACGGGTCAACGGCGTTACCAAGCCGTTTTGACATTTTATTGCCGCTTTTATCGAGCACCAATCCGTTGGAAATCACATTTTTGAAGGCAACGGATCCCATGATCATCGCACTGATGGCATGTAACGTGTAGAACCAGCCACGTGTCTGGTCAACACCCTCGGAGATGAAGTCGGCAGGGAAAAGGCCCGAAAGCCCATCCCCAACCCTTCCCGAAGGGAAGGGAGCAACATGGTGCGATTGCTTAAGTTCATTAATAATCTTATCAAGTACACCCTCGATATTTCCTAATACCTCTTCATTACCAAAACGGATTACCCGTAATCCTCTTTCTTTCAGAATCTGTGTCTTTAACTGGTCTAATTTCTTAACATCGTCATCTTCATGATATTTTCCATCAACTTCTATGACCAGTTTTTCCTTCAGACAGACAAAATCCACAATCATATCATAGATTATATGTTCTCTTCTGAATTTATAGCCATTTAATTTTTTACCCTTCAGATACGACCAAAGAACTTCTTCTGCCTGAGTCGGATTTTCTTTGTGTTTCTTTGCATTCTCTTTTAATATTTCATAAAGAGCCGGGTCTGCCGTCGTATACCCAAAACCTTTCTTTTTTGGCTGTTCGCTTAAGCCCTTTCCTTCGGAAAGGGTTTGGGATAGGCTCTCAAACGGATAATGTAACTGTGCAAAAGGCATAGCTCCGCTGTCAAACCACACATCGATCAGGTCTGTTTCGCGCTTCATCGGTTTGCCCGTAGCGGATACCAGAATGATATTATCCACGTACGGACGATGGAGGTCTATATTTTTTGTATCGTAGTTTTCGGCAGTGTACTCTCCCACTTTGAAATTTTTGAACGGATTTTCTGCCATCCATCCGGCCTGGATGGATTTTTCAATCTCATCCATCAATTCTTCCACCGATCCGATGCATATTTCTTCTGTACCATCTTCTGTTCGCCAGATGGGCAGCGGTGTACCCCAGTAACGGCTGCGGCTCAGATTCCAGTCCTGCAGATTTTCGAGCCATTTCCCGAACCGGCCGGTTCCGGTCGATTGCGGTTTCCAGTTGATGGTGTTGTTGAGTGCTATCATCTCCTCGCGGCAGGCTGTGCTTTTTATAAACCAGCTGTCAAGCGGGTAATAAAGCACCGGTTTATCCGTTCGCCAGCAGTGTGGATAACTGTGAATGTGTTTTTCAATCTTGAATGCCAAACCCTGCTGTTTCAGCATAACTGCCAAATCAACATCCAAAGCCCCCTCCGGCTCCCCCGAAGGGGGAGAGTTTAGCCCCTCCTTCGGAGAGGTTGGAGAATCTTTATATTCCTCTTTTACAAAACGTCCGGCAAACTCAGCATACAAGTCTGTATTGACACTATTTTTTACAAAATCAGCATCCAAATCCTCTATTTTGTAGAATTTTCCTGTCAAATCTACCATTGGACGTCTGTTGCCGTCTTTATCAATCAAAATTAACGGCGAAATACCGTTTTGCTTAGCCACGCGGTCGTCATCAGCACCAAATGTGGGAGCAATGTGCACAATTCCGGTTCCGTCTTCCGTAGTTACGAAATCGCCGATAACGACTTCGAAAGCTTTTCCACCCGGATTTACCCAGGGAATAAGCTGCTCATATTCAATTCCCTCCAGGTCTTTTCCTTTGCATTTACCGAGTACTTCGTACTCGTTTTTACCCATAACAGATGAAAGCAGGTTTTCAGCCAAAATCAGACTAACTTTTTCTTTGGTATATGGGTTTTGAGTTTTTACAAGCACGTAATCAATGTTCGCCCCTACTGCCAATGCGGTATTGGAAGGGAGTGTCCAGGGAGTAGTTGTCCAGGCGAGAAAATACAAGCCCCCTAAATCCTCCGAAGGAGGGGCATTGAGTGCAAAAATCTGCATTAGCTTTTCGTTCAAATTACGAGCAACTCCCTCTCCTTTGGAGAGGGATGGGGAGAGGCGAAACTGCGCTACCACCGTTGTATCTTTCACATCGCGGTAACAGCCGGGCTGGTTCAGCTCGTGGGTGGAAAGTCCGGTGCCTGCAGCCGGTGAATACGGCTGTATGGTGTAGCCTTTATAGAGTAATCCCTTGTTGTACAGCTGTTTGAGCAACCACCAGAGTGTTTCGATGTACCGGTTGTCGTATGTTACATACGGATCGTTCATATCCACCCAGTAGCCCATTTTCTCGGTCAGGTCTTCCCATTCTCTGGTGTATTTCATTACATCGTGGCGGCAGGCTGCGTTGTATTCTTCCACGGTGATGGTTTTCCCGATATCTTCTTTGGTTATTCCCAGGGCTTTCTCCACGCCCAGTTCCACCGGAAGTCCGTGGGTATCCCATCCGGCTTTCCGTTTTACCTGAAATCCCTGCATGGTTTTGAAGCGGCAGAACACATCCTTGATGGTGCGCGCCATCACATGGTGAATGCCCGGCATGCCGTTGGCCGAAGGCGGACCTTCATAAAACACAAATGAAGGGTGTCCTTCGCGGATTTCGACACTCTTACGGAACATGTCATGCTCGTTCCAGTATTCGAGTATCTTTTTGTTTACTTCCGAAAGATTAAGACCGGAATATTCTTTAAAATTTTTCATACAGACAACATGAATTTACAAAAGTCATTCAGTAAGTGAAATGACCTGTTAATCAAAAATTGGGTGCAAAATTACAAAAAAAATATCATTCCGGAAAGCAGGTTAAGATGCTGAAAATTATCGCCTGTAATTCTGAAAACAGTAGATTACAAATACCTGCAGCCTGTGATATTCAAATCAGGTGTTTTTATTTACCAAATTCAATTCAGGGATGTTCAAAATAAAAATCATTTTCATCCGGCAAACAATAAATAAATCAGATTTCTCACTCCATTCGAAATGACAATTAACATTTTATCTTTTTGGAGGGTTGTTGGTTGGCGTTTTCGCCGCCAACCAACAACCCTCCTCCAGTAACGCAGGTTAAATCCTTGTCAACCTGAGCATAGCGAGGGATCTTATAATTTTCACAGAACAATAGTAAATAAAAAATTTAAAAAGTTATCTTTGTGTAAAAAATAATGCTTTATGGCTAAAACAAGATCCGTCTATGTGTGTCAGAACTGCGGGGTAGATTCTCCGAAATGGATTGGTAAATGTCCGTCGTGCGGCGAGTGGAATACATTTGTAGAAGAAATCATTCACAAGGAAAACAGTAGTTCAAAAATATCGATGGCCGGTTTTGAACCGATAAAACAAAAACCGGTGCTTATATCCAGCGTAGAGACTCAGGCTGAAGAACGGACAGATACCAGTTGTCACGAGCTAAACCGGGTACTGGGAGGAGGATTGGTGAATGGTTCGCTGGTACTGATAGGCGGCGAACCCGGCATCGGGAAATCCACGCTGGTATTGCAGGTTGTACTCGGTATGAAGGGTAAACGAACGCTTTATGTATCGGGCGAGGAAAGTGTCAATCAGCTGAAGATGCGTGCCGAACGACTTTCGCACAAAGATCCGGATTGCTACATTGTAAGCGAAACTTCGCTCGAACAGCTCTTTGTTCATGCTCAAAATGTGAAACCCGATTTACTTATCGTAGATTCCATCCAGACTATTACCACCGAATCCATTGAATCTTCGCCGGGCAGTGTATCGCAGGTACGCGAGTGTGCGGCAGCGCTGCTGAGATTTTGTAAAACAACCAATATTCCTGTATTACTGATCGGACATATCAACAAAGAGGGCAGCATTGCAGGTCCTAAAGTACTCGAACACATTGTGGATACGGTATTGCAGTTCGAAGGCGATCAGCATTACATGTACCGCATTCTGCGTCCCATCAAAAACCGTTTTGGGAGTACCTCGGAGCTGGGCATATTCGAGATGCAGCAAAGCGGGCTACGCGAAGTGAGCAATCCGTCGGAATTGCTGCTCTCGCAGAACCACGAAGGCCTGAGCGGAGTAGCCATTGCATCGGCCATTGAAGGCATTCGTCCTTTTCTGATTGAGGTACAGGCTTTGGTGAGTTCAGCCGCATACGGCAATCCGCAACGTTCGAGCACGGGTTTTGATCTTCGCAGGTTGAATATGTTGCTGGCGGTATTGGAAAAACGCGCGGGATTTAAATTGGCTCAAAAGGATGTTTTCTTAAATATTGCGGGTGGAATTAAAGTAAATGATCCGGCAATTGATTTGGCAATAATTTCTGCAATTTTATCATCAAATATCGATATCGCCATCGAACAACACGTTTGTATGGCAGGTGAAGTGGGGCTTTCCGGTGAAATTCGTCCTATCAACCGGCTTGAACAACGCATCCACGAAGCCGAAAAACTGGGATTCAGGAAAATGATTATCCCGCAGGTAAACCTGAAAAGCCTGGATTTGAAAAAAATCAACATCGAACTCATGCAGGTGAGAAAAGTGGAAGAGGCTTTCAGAATGTTGTTTGGAAAAAATAAATGAAAATATAAAAACCGAATGCTTTGCAACATTCGGTTTTTTTGTGGGCGTTGACGGATTCGAACCGCCGACCCTCTGCTTGTAAGGCAGATGCTCTGAACCAGCTGAGCTAAACGCCCTTGTTTTTTCTAAAGTGATGCAAAGGTACTACAATTTTTAAAACTACCAAAAAACTCTTCAAATATTTCTGAAATATTTTTTATAAGACCCCAAAAACGGAAATTCGTTCCACAATCTTCTTAGCACTATAAAAAAAACGGAACCAATTCTTTCAATCAGTTCCGTTTAAGAGTAGAAGATAAAACGATTTATTCCCGGGGAAAATCGCTTTGCTATTTTCAGAATCTGTAATCTATCCCGATACCAAATGCTTTGCTGGTGCGGGCATAAACATCTGTTCCGGCCAGGGTGGTTCCGTTGTAATTTGCCGAAGATTTTGTCCAGTCTGAGAAGTTGGTAAACATGTAAGCCACGTTCAGACGAAGATTTTTAGTCAGATCAACTGCACCACCCAGTCCTACCGACATGGAGTTGAGGCTGAAGCTCATATCTGTCTGATACTCATCGGTCACCGCCGTGCGGCTCAACTGGCCTCCTGCGCTCAGCAGGAACCTTTTGGCAAACTTATATTCTGTACCGAACAGGTATTCATTTCCGCCTCCGTTGATGTACTGCTGTTTGTTGTTGGCCATTTTGGCATCCGAATCAAAGAAATGGTGATAACCGGCAGAAATTTTCCAGCTGTCAGTAATATGATAATCGGCTCCGGCTGCCAGGTAAGCGGGTATATCGTAGGGAGTTTCTGCTCCGTCGGCATACATGCCTGTTTCATCTACGGTGGTTTCGTTGGTCAGTGTGATTGTACTTTTCATTTCGTATTTTACAGCCAGGTTCAGCCGGTCCAGGTTGTAATTCAGACTGAAAATCGGTGCAAATCCCACACCTGCCTGTTTGGTTTCAAGCTGCTTATCGGCAGTACCGGCAGCATTTGCGGTCATTGCAGTAGCTTTTTGGGCAAAAGCTGGACCAGCCGCTGTTAATGCGTTTTTAGCATCCAAAATTGACATGCCGCCTATCTGAGCAGGAGTAAGTCCTGTAGCTCCGAGCAAAGCCTGAATCTGGGCAACCTGAACAGAG
>ERZ1645189.229-NODE-229-length-12621-cov-5.037323_pt1 | contig 12621 bp, 8 predicted proteins | sample MGYA00575350_ERZ1645189 | MGnify/ENA primary metagenome ERZ1645189 (study PRJEB40845, sample SAMN11283421) | freshwater sediment metagenome | isolation source: river sediment | host: Sediment | place: India: Jajmau, Kanpur | collected 2015-12-17 ...
GGTTGAGGGAGAATCTGAAGTTCCAGAGTCCGTTGAGGGACATGAACCATTTCGAATCCTCCTTCCTGTTCCTGATCGCCTCACCTGCGGATGAGAAGGGGAAGGCCATCGCATGGGGTTTCTCCTTGCTTATTTCGAACACGGTATGGTCTTTCCACGGTGGCCTCTGATTCGCCTCCTGCGAAAAGGTCATCAGGCTGACAAGGGATACAGAAATGAAGAGTAACAAGGCTCTTGCCGAAACTCCGGATGCAGGCATGATTCTGATTCTTTACGTTAATATGGCTGTGACCTCCTCCCGGATGCCGGGGCACCCATATCAATGATTGTCACTGCCTCAGGTTTTAATGAATTTCCGGCAATACGGTTGATGCACTTTTGCAGGTGCATCAACCGTACTGGTAATTCTTTGCCGGAAATTTTCAGAGAACCTGTAAAAACCGTTAGTAACCGGTATTCTGGTTCAGGTTGTGGTTAGTGTTCTTTTCGTATGACGGAATCGGAAGAAGGTCATGTTTCGGTTCCGTATAATTTGCAGCAAAAGGCTTTTCATGGTTTGTCAGGGTTGTTTTGATTGACTCCCTGGCGGTACTTCCCTTTGCCCACCTGTACAGGTCGAACCAGCGGATGCCCATCTCCATTGAAAGCTCTGCAGGTCTTTCATGGTGACGTATCTGTGTCCTGAGCTGCGTCTGGCTCATTGAGAGTGACAGCGGGGCAGCGTTGGATCTCTCCCTTACCCTGTTGACAACGGGTATGGCCTGGCTTGTCTGGCTTGTCTCATTGAGTGCCTCGGCATACATGAGCAGGAGGTCGGCGAAGCGCATGAGGTGAACGTTGGTGCCTATATAATACTGCCTGTCAACGGCATAGCTGAACTTCTTGAAATAGGGCCTGTCGCCTCCGAGTTCCTTGAAATCGCTGAATGAGATCCATTCTTCGGTGTCAAGGTTGTACATGGTGCTGCTGGGATCATCGAAGAAGATAGTGCCATAGACCCTGTCAGAATATTTACCGTCTCCGGTAAGGTCGGTTTTGAGTTCGTTTACTATCCACTCTGTGGGATAGAAGAGTTCCCATCCGCCTATCTCGTAGGGTACGCATTCGTAGTTAAGGGGCACTCTTTCATCGTTGCCGTTTGACCTGTCAGCGCTGAACTGGATCTCAAAGACCGACTCAACTCCGTTCTCATGGGAACCGTCGAACACCTCTTCATAGTTTTCGATCAGGTCATAGGGGCATGCAGGGTCAGTGATCACCGAGGCGAATGTATCCCTAGCCTGTGTCCATTTTTCACGTGCAAGGTAGGCTTTGCCAAGGAATGCCTTTGCTGCCCAGCTTGTTGCTCTTCCGGTGTTTTCGCCGTCCTGGCTTCCGGGAAGGTTCTGTGAGGCAAACAGGAAGTCTGATTCGACAAGGTCCCACACGACAGATGGTTCAGCCTGTCCGGGATACAGTTTTGTTTCGTCGGTTTCGAAAGTGGTAACCAGCGGGATATTTTCAAAGTAAACGACGAGGTTCATGTAGGCCAGGCCTCTGAGGAACCGTGCCTCGGCAATATACCTGTTCCTTGCCTCTTCGGGAAGCTCCGACTCAGCAACGCCAGGAACCATCTGGATAACCTGGTTGGCCCTGCCGACGGTTGAGTACCATGTTCTCCACATATTGAGAACGTTGGAGTTGTCAGCGTTAACGGTGAAGTTTGCTATCTCCCTGCCGTAAGGTTCGGCGGGGTTGTTTTCGATGTCATCACCACGGTAGTTCATCCCGGTCCAGACCTCTTCGAAGAAGGTCCACTTATCGCCGGAATATGTCTGAAGGCTTGCATATGTCGCAATGACGGCCTGGTTAACCTGGGCTTCGGTCTTCCAGAAGCTGTCGGTTGAGAGCTGTGACTCGTTGGTCAGCTCCAGGAAACTGTCGCTGCAGGAGGTCATCAGGACCACCACAAGCGAGAGGATATATATTATAGTATGTCGTCTCATTGTAATGATATTTTTATGTTGCATTGCTAAAACTCAAGATTCAGTCCGAAATAAACTGAGCGTGTCAGCGGGTAGAAGCCGCGATCGACACCCCTTGAAAAGACTCCCTCATTGACGAGGGCAGGATCAAAGCCCTTGTATTTTGTCAGGGTGAAGAGGTTTGTTGATCCGGCGAAGATTTTGACTCCCTGGACGTAATACTTTTTCAGGAGCTCAGAGTTGAGCGCATAGCTCAGCTGTATGTTCTTGAGACGGAGGTATGATGCATCCTCGAGGAAGTAGTCTGATACCCTCAGGTTGTAGTTTGCATCCTGTGAGGTGTTCCTGAAGATGTCGGTACCGGTGTTCTGGGGTGTCCATGCATCGGTAAGGTCACTGAGGGTGTTGTTCAGGTAAGCTGAACGGAACATCATCATCCTGAAGCCGTTGTACATCTCATTGCCCTGTTTTCCTTCAACGAAGAGGCTGAGGTCGAAAGCCCTGTAACCGAGGCCGATATTGATACCATACTCGAAATCAGGCATCGGGCTTCCAACATAGACTTTGTCATCATCGTCGAGATCCTCGTCATCATCGGTATTTTCGAAGATGAGGTCGCCGGGTTTGGCATCAGGCTGGACCGCGTGGTCAATCACCTGCTGTTCTGACTGGAAGATGCCGATGACCCTGTACATATAGAATCTGCCGACTTCGCCGCCTACTTCGGTTTTGGTGGTGGGGTTGTTCTCATAGTCGGTATATCCGTCAACATATGATTCCCCGGATGATCCGAGCCTGGTGAGCTTGTTCCTTGAGTGTGACAGGTTGAGCGAGACATTGTATCTGAAGTCACCGACGCTGTTGCGGTAGGTGGTGGTAAGCTCCCATCCGTTGTTAACCATTGTACCGCCATTGGTTCTCGGGAAGGTGTTGAATCCTGAGGTGTAGGGGCGGGGTACAACTACAAGCATGTCCTTGGTTTTTGTGTTGAAGTAGTCGAAGGTCAGCGTGAGGCGGCTGTCAAACAGGCCCAGGTCGAATCCGAAGTTGGCGATGGCTGACTCTTCCCACTTGATGTTGTAGGCGGCAGAGTTGATTGTGATTGCGCCAATTGCCACGGGCTGGAGGATATTTGTCGAGCCCAGCGGGTAGTTGAGGGTTCTGCTGCCGGTTGAGATCAGGTCGAGATACTGGAAGTTACCGATGTTCTGGTTCCCGAGGGTACCATAGCCGGCCCTGGGTTTCAGTTCGCTGATCCATGATACGTCGAAGAAAGGCTCTTTATGTACTGCCCATCCTGCTGATGCGGAGTAGAAGAGACCGTACCTGTTCTTTTCCGAGAAGCGGGAAGAACCGTCGTACCTGATGCTCGCCTGGAAGAGGTATTTCTCATTCAGCTCGTAGTTGATGCGGCCGAAGTACGACTGAAGCGTGTTTACTGCCCTGTCGCCCCATGAATCCCTGTCGCCGATGCCGGCATTGAGGGCAGTAAGAACATCTGAAGGCATATCCCTGTTTGAGCCGCCGGTAAACCGGTATTCATATTTCTCGCGTGAGAAGCCAAGGAGGCCGTCGAATTTATGAATGCCGAATGACTTCGTGTAGGTGAGAAGGTTGTTCATCACCCACTGGTCTGATTTACCTCTCTCCTCAGACAGGAAGGTTTTTTCAAGCTGGCTCTGGTTACCGAAGTAATAAGAGGGCATGTGGTAGAAGTTGTAGTTGTCCTTCACGGTTGAGCCATAGGAGAACCTGTAGTAAAAACCTTCGAATATCTTAAGGTCTGCATTGACTGATGCCTGGAGATAGTCGATCCTTGTCTGGTCGGTGACGATGCTGCGGAGAGCGATCGGGTTGCCGCTCGGGAAGCCAGGGAGGGGCTGGGCAAAGCCATGCCTTGCTTCTGCATCAAAGATCTCCTTGTGAGGTATTTGCATCATTGTCTCCATGAAGTCTGACCATCCTGCGTTTCCGCCGCCGGTAGGTTCATACATATTATCAAGGTCTTTCCTGTAGAAGGAGATTGAGGGAGAGACCTTCAGCCTTTCATTCAGCAGGTTGAAGTCGAGGTTCAGTCGTGCCGAGAGGTTTTTGGCGCCGGTGTTTATAACTGTTCCCGTGTTGCTGTAGTACCCGGCGCTGAAGCCGTATGTTGTGATCTTGTCGCCTCCGGTGATGGCGAGGTCATATTTGTTTTCTGTACCGGTCTTGAAGTATGCGTCTGCCCAGTCCGAGTCGGGGAGTGAAGGGTCAGTGATCCAGGGGAAGAGGCTTTCTTCACCGGCCTGGAGAGCCTGGGTGTGGATGAAGTTATACTCATCCCTGTCTGCCATTCTTACATCGCCAAGGGTTGAGTTATGTATGCCTACATAGGATTTGAGCGACACCCTGGGTGAGCCGTCCTTGCCTTTTCTGGTAGTGATGATGATGACGCCGTTTGATGCCCTGGAGCCGTAGATTGTGGCGGCTGATGCATCCTTGAGTACGTTGATGCTTTCGATGTCGGCAGGGTTTACAAATGAGATATCACCGGGGATACCATCTATTACAACCAGCGGGTTGGTGCTTGTGATCGAGTTCAGCCCCCTGATCATAATCTGGGGTGATGCACCCGGGGCTCCTGATGAGACCGATACGTTTACACCGGCGATCTGGCCGTCAAGCATCCTGGAGATGTCACCGCCCGGGATCTTGTCTATTTTTGCAACATCCACGGCAGCCACAGCACCTGTAAGGCTTCCCTTCTTCTGCGTACCGTAGCCGATTACCACTACCTCATTTATGCCAAGGTCGCTCATGCCAAGTGACACATCAATAACTGAACGGCCGCTTACCGGCACTTCCTGTGTCCTGTAGCTGATATAGCTGAAGACCAGGATGGCTTCGTCATTTTTTACGGTCAGTTCATACTGTCCTGACTTGTCAGTGGTGGTACCGTTGGTGGTTCCCTTTTCAATGACATATGCTTCCGGGAGGGGAAGGTTGTCATCGGAAGACCTTACGGTGCCGCTTACCTTTCTCTGGCCGTAGGTACTGGCAGAGAGGAGAAGAGCAAAGAACATTAACCCGGCAACCAGGATAAAGCTCTTTTTGCGTTTGTGGTTAAATTCTAACAAAAGATCTTTCATTGGTAGATTGTTTAAGTGATACTTGGGGTCAGCTGATGCCCGGGTATTCAAAGCATCATCAGGTCACGAACTTAGGCTATACTTAAAAAAGGGAAGATCCGGATAGGTCCTACAAAAACCCTACAAGAGGGTAACAACCGGGGGAGCCCGGGTGCAAATAATTCTACAAACGAAAATATAAATCTGTGATTAAAAGGGTTATGCGATATCAGTTACCCCTACACAGGGTCAGATGCTTCTGAAGAACAGTGACAGATTCTCCTTGTCATCCAGCTCCATTTTCTTCCTGAGCCGGTAGCGGCTCATCTCGACTCCCTTGATTGAAACGGCTCTCAGGTCAGCTATCTCTTTTGTAGAGAAATTTAACCGGAGGAGTATTGCCAGCTGCTTTTCGTTTTCTGTCAGGGTAGGGTATTTAGTCATGAGTTTCCTGATAAACTCAACGTTTACCTGTTCCACGTTCTGCTGGAGGTTCACCAGGTCCCTGTTGTGCCTGAGGTTCTGGCTGATCTGCCACAGGAGGTGCTTGAAGTCCTGGGTGTTGCCGGCCTTCTTTGCCGATTTGCGTATTTCATTGCTGATCGAGAGGAGGAATTCGTTTTTCATCCCGATGTAAAGGGCGAAGTCAATAAGGAATTTGTTCTTGTTTTCAAGTTCCTGCTCCAGTCTCTCCTTTTCGGCCTTTTCGTTTTCCATGAGCCTGGCCTGTGTCTCCTTTATGACCCTGTCCTTTTCGATAAGAAGCCGGTTTCTTGCCTCTATCCTGCGCTGTCGGGTAATTATCAGAAGAGCGGTTGTAACAAGGAAGATGATAACCACTGCGAGGATGATGCTTAACAGGTGGTCATTTCTTCTTTTCGCCTCAAGTATTTCGATCTTCTGTTCCTGGACGAGCATTGACTGTTCCCTTTTTTCGATTTCGAAGAGGGAGGTCAGTTCGCTGATGATTGTATATGTGTTCCTGTTGAAGAGGGAGTCGTTGAGGCCGGTGAACATTTCGTAATACTCCAGGGCTTTTTCGTACTGGCCGGTTCGCTTGAAGAGCCTTGAGACGTAATGGTAGTTGTCAGCCAGGAGGAGGGTGGCATCGATCTGTTTCGCTATTGTCCGGGCCTTTGCCAGGTATGTCTCTGCCTGCCTGAAGTTGTTCATGCTGATACTTACCTCTCCGATGTTATTGGATGCCTCTGCCGTGGTCCACAGATCATGCTGCCGTTCACTTATTTCCAGGGCCCTGAAGAGGTAGGTAAGGGCGGAATCGTATTCTTTCTTTTCATGGTAGACAATGCCTATGTTGTTGCAGGCTCTTGCAATGCCGTCCGGGTTATCGAGCGACTCTTCAATTTCCAGGGTGCTGAACAGGTAGTTGAGAGCCGAGTCGAGTTCTCCCTGGAGCCATAGCACAAGCGCGAGGCTGTTGAGTGTCAGGGAGGTCTCTTCGTTTTTACCGTATTTCTCGCGGATCCTGAGGGCTCTTGTCAGGAAGTTTCGCGCCAGCTCGGTGTTTCTCATGTCGAGGTGCAGTTTGCCGATGGCGTGGTAGACGAGGGCAGTGAGCTGCTGTGAATCGGCCGATTCAGCTATTCGTTTTGCTTCAAGGTAAGACTCCATGGCCAGGTTATAACGGTACTGTGCGCAATAGGCCATTCCGGAGTTAACCAGGGCTTTTGCCTTTTCGATGCTGTCACCGCTGAATCCTGCTGCATCATATTTCTCCCGTGAATCCCTGACACGGAGATAGGCAGTGTCGGTGCCTGTACCAGGGTCAGTGGACGTAGACAGCCGGCCGGGAGGCTTCTCTTCCTGGCCGGTGGCCCTGTAAATGGTAATGCCCCGGTTGCCGAAATGATCTTCACCGGCCCGGGCTGTTATGAAAGACAGGTTCAGAGCCAGGACAAAAGGAATAAATGCTTTCAGTAACACTCCCTGATTTTTCCTCAAATGTAGTTTATTCCTGTCAGTAAATGAACTGACAGACCGGGATGTCAGTCCGGAAGACGGTCTTTCCCGGACCTTCAGGCTGAGTCCCGCAAGGCCGGGCTCCCGCACACTAACGGGTACTGTTGAAGTCGGGATTACCCGGACCTTGTGACCTTCAGACCTTTTATGTACATTTGATAAATTTTCTGATCAATGAATCTGCTTACTGGAAAACGCGTGCTGGTAACCGGCGGGGCCGGGTTTATAGGATCATCAATCTGCCATGACCTGCTGGAGCGGGACAACGAGGTGATATGCCTTGATAACTTCGCCACAGGCAAAAGGAAAAACATTGAGGATCTGCTGGGCAATCAGCAATTCAGACTTATTGATGGTGACATCCGTGACATGGAAACATGCCGGAAGGCGGTTGATGGGGCGGATGTGGTGCTTCACCAGGCGGCTCTCGGCAGCGTACCGAGGAGCATCGCAGATCCTGCCACCACCAACGCCGTCAACATAAACGGTTTCCTGAACATGATCATTGCCACCCGTGACGCAGGCATCAAGCGCTTTGTATATGCATCCAGCTCATCGGTTTACGGTGATTCCCCGGAGCTGCCAAAGGTTGAGGAGCGGACCGGAAAGGTGCTTTCGCCCTATGCAATCACAAAGCTTGTCAACGAGGAGTATGCACGCATCTTCGGTAACCTGTACGGCATGGAGACAATAGGGCTCCGCTATTTCAACGTCTTTGGCAGACGGCAGGATCCCAACGGACCGTACGCAGCAGTCATCCCGAAATTCACGATGTCATTCATGAAATATGAGTCGCCCGTCATCAACGGTGACGGCAGCAACTCGCGCGACTTCACCTACATAGACAATGTTGTGCAGGCCAACAACCTGGCAGCCGCAGTTGAGAATCCGGCAGCATATAACCAGGCATACAATGTGGCCTGCGGCGACTCGGTGAACCTGAACGAGATGACCTCAATGCTCAGGGGATATCTTGCCGTGCATGATCCGAAGATAGCCACTGTTGATCCGAATCACGGACCGACACGCGCAGGGGACATACCTCACAGCATGGCCAGCATCGGCAAGGCTGTCAGGCTTCTTGGCTACAAGCCCCGGGTACTTTTCAGCGAAGGTCTCGGGCATGCCGTTGAGTGGTATGTTAATAACCTCTGACGCTGTTAACAGCCTTATGAATCCTTCTTTTCTATCTTTGTCATTATTAGCATCAACGCTTTGGCCGTTTCCGGCCTAAGGATAACATATACAGTACGTTGGGCGCGAGACTCGTGTGACTGACGGACCGGAGGATTGTACTGACTTCTGTGAATCCCGTGGCATGATTGTTTCCGGTTGTGTCAACAGCATATCCGACAGAGTTTTGCAGGCGCTGTCATTACGGATGGATTCCGTGAGTCCTTGTTAAGGATGAATTGCAACTTCTGTTAAACAATATCATCTCTAAAATCATGAAAGTTATAATTTTATGTGGTGGAATGGGTACCCGTCTAAGGGAGGAGACAGAGTACAAGCCGAAGCCCATGGTGGAAATCGGGGGCAAACCTGTACTGTGGCATATTATGAAGCATTATGCCCATTATGGTATCAAGGAATTCATTCTGGCATTGGGGTATAAGGGCAATGTAATACGGGAGTATTTTCTGAACTATTTCAATTATAACTCAGATTTTACTGTTGACCTGGCCAACGAAGGAAGAATAACCCGTTACAATGAGAGTATCAGGGAGGACTGGAAGGTGACGCTGGTTGAAACCGGTGCTGAGACTATGACCGGTTATCGTGTGAAGGTCGCAGGCCGTTATCTCAATGATGATAACTTCATGGTCACTTATGGTGATGCTGTTTCGGATGTCAACATCGCGCAGCTTTATGAGTTTCACTGTAATCACGGATTGACAGGCACTGTCACCGGGGTATTTCCTCCTTCACGGTTTGGGGATCTGGTCACGGAGCGGGAGAGGGTGATAAGTTTCAATGAGAAGCTTCGGGATGAGGCAGGGCAGGAGCCGATAAACGGAGGTTATTTTGTTTTCAAAAGGGAGTTTCTTGATATGATTGCGGATAATCCCTCGATTGATCTGGAAAGGGCGCCCATGCAGTTACTGACCGGACAGAAACAACTGGCCGTATACCGTCATACCGGTTTTTGGCAGTGCATGGACACATACAGGGATAATCAGCTTCTTGAGAAGATGTGGAAGGAAAAGCCTGTCTGGAAAATATGGGACTGAATACTGAATTCTACAGGGGAAGAAGGGTATTAATTACCGGTCATACGGGATTCAAGGGAGCCTGGCTGGCTATATGGCTGAACCACATTGGCGCTTCAGTTTCGGGTATTGCACTGGATCCGTCAACCGAGAGGGATCTTTACCTGCTGGCAGGCCTTGATAAGAGGATATCTGATCACAGGGCTGATATCCGGGACCTTGATGAAGTCTTCAGGATTATTGAGAATGAAAAGCCCGAGACGGTTTTTCACCTTGCAGCACAGTCTCTGGTACTTGAGGGTTATAAAGATCCGGTTACTACATTCGACACCAACGTTATCGGAACGTTGAATATCCTGGAAGCATGCCGCAGATCTGATTCAGTGAAGGAGGTAATTATCATTACCACAGACAAGGTCTATGAAAACAGGGAGCAGATGTCGGGTTACCGGGAGGAAGATCCTCTCGGAGGTCATGATCCTTACAGTGCAAGCAAGGCCTGTGCAGAGATTGTGACCCAGTCTTACCGGCGGTCATTTTTAAGTGAAGCTGTAGGTCGGGTTAACGGTTTGGCTGTGTGCACAGCCAGGGCGGGAAACGTGATAGGAGGCGGAGATTGGGCTGCTGACAGGCTGATACCCGACTGTGTCAGGGCGCTTGAATCCCACGAACAGGTAAGACTCAGGAACCCCGGTTCAGTCAGACCTTGGCAGCATGTACTTGAGCCGCTTTCGGGTTACCTGATGCTGGGATGGAAGGCTTCTGCTGACCCGGCAAAATTTGCGGGTGCATGGAATTTCGGGCCGGACAGCAGCTATGCAGTCAGCGCCCGGGCACTTGTATCTGATTTTATTGGTTGTTGGGGATCAGGCAGTATTTCAGATGTATCTGAAGGGACTGGATTTCATGAGGCCGGTATCCTGTTGCTTGACCCGGGGAAAGCGATCAGGGAACTCAAATGGAGCCCGGTGCTGGATCTTCCGGGGGCTCTCAGACTGACAGCAGACTGGTATAAGAGTTACAGGACGCGTAATGTTTATGACTTGTGCGTGCAACAGATAGAGTATTACAGCGAATTATGGAATTCAGGGAGCTAGATATTGAAGGAGTATTTGAAATCACTCCCCGGGAGATGCCGGATGACCGGGGATTTTTCATGCGAGTTTACGATTCATCTGAGTTTGAAAGGGCCGGGTTGCACCGGGAATGGTTGCAGGAGAATCATTCCCGTTCCGTCCGGTACGGAGTGATCAGGGGTTTGCATTTCCAGCGTGAGCCTTATGCCGAAACCAAGCTTGTAAGATGCATCAGGGGAGAAATATTTGACGTGGTTGTCGATCTTCGCGCCGGATCACCCACATTTGGCCGGTGGGTCGGGGTCAACCTGTCAGAGGAGAATAAAAAAATGCTCTTTGTTCCCAGAGGATTCGCTCATGGATTCTGCGCCCTGACCGGTGTCACCGATGTGGTTTACAAGGTTGATAACATCTATGCGCCTGAATTTGAAGGGGGGATTATCTGGAATGATTCCTCCCTCGGCATAACCTGGCCACGTGATGTGGAACCGTTCCTGTCTGAGAAGGATAAGCGGAACATGACAATGGCTGAATTCAGTGTAAAATATAAAGGGATCTTCTGAAATGAATATCAGGTTGTTTAAACCCTCGCTTGGCGAGGAAGAGATTGAAGCAATCAGGGAGGCCTTTGAGCGCTCCTGGGTGGGACTTGGTCCGAAGGTCTCGGAGTTTGAGTCGAAGTGGACCACGTTTACAGGGGCAAAAATGGCAGTAGGAGTCAATTCTGCCACGGCTGCGCTGCACCTGGCACTTGCATGCTTCAAATTTCCCGAGGGCAAGAAGGTCCTTGTTCCATCGCTGACCTTTTCTGCAACTGCGTCAGCAGCTCTTTACAACAGGCTGATTCCGGTATTTGTAGATTCTGATCCGGTTACCCTGGGGATGGATCTGGATGATGCGGAAAGGAAGTGTGACAGCGATTGTGTTGCTGTAATGCCTGTACATTATGCAGGCCATCCTGTGGATATGGAGAGACTGCTGTCATGGGCCAGGGCCAGAGGATTAAAGGTGGTTGAAGACTGCGCCCACACGGCCGGGGGGATGTACGGTGACAGAATGCTTGGAAGGTGGGGCGATATCGGCTGTTTCTCTTTTGAGGAGAAGAAGCTGATAACAACAGGAGACGGCGGGATGATGGTTACGGATGACCCTGATCTCTTCAGGGATGTGAAGGCGATGCGCTGGGTTGGTATAGACAAGGATAACTGGAAGAGTTCCCGGCAATATACGGCTGACGACAGTGATGCCATGCACTGGTATTACGAGCTTAATGTTCTGGGTTACAAATACAATATGAATGACCTGGCTGCCTCAATAGGACTAGTACAGCTAAAAAAGCTGCCTTCGTTCAACAGGAGGAGGTCGCAGATAATAAGGCGGTACCTCAACGGCATTGAGGCTCTACAGGGTATTGAACCTCTGCTGCCTTTCGAGCCGGAGAAGTATCCCTACCAGATGTTTGGCATAAGGTCTGACAGGAGGAACCAGCTGATCCTGCACCTTAAATCGCAGGGCATTGCAACCGGTTGCCATTATACTCCGCTCAGCTTACAGCCGCTGTTCAGAAAATATTCAACCGGATGTCCATATATCGAAGCCGAGCACAACAGGTTTATAACCCTTCCTTTGCACGCGGATCTCTCTGATGAAGAAGTTGATTATATTATCAAGGCACTCAGAACATTCAGCCTTAATGAAAGTAAAGCAACTCGGTGAGGGCGGGTTTGACAGCGTGACACGCTATCTGCAGGGGACACTTTCAGCACCTACCCACTGGCCTGAATGGAATCTTCTTGTCAGCAGGCATTTCAAAACACGTTTCTTTTACCTGGTTGCAGAGGTAAATGGTGTATTGCAGGGTATCTGTCCTGTTCATGAGGTCAGGAAGGGCTGGATAGTCACCTGGCATTCCGGGCAGTTTCATTTCATTCCATACGGTGGATGGATTGCTGATCCCGGCTCACTGAATCCGTCAGCCAGGGTGAAGATCTCCTTAAACGGCAGGTTTGAATGCTTTGCCATCCCATTGGAGGGTCTCTCAGAAAAGGCGTTACAGGGGCAGGGAGGGTCATTTTCCACGCTGGTTACAGACCTGCGCAGGGAGGAGGACGAGATATGGTCATCATCAATTGACTCAAAACGGAGGAACATGATTCGTAAGGCCACCAGGGCTGGAATTACAGTTGACTCGGGCCACAGCGTCTTTGGGGATTTTTTCCGGATTTACCGCACTGCTGCCGTCAATAACGGCCTGAAATATCTGTCTGAAGAGTTCCTTCAGGAG
>ERZ1645189.230-NODE-230-length-12612-cov-3.727164_pt1 | contig 12612 bp, 14 predicted proteins | sample MGYA00575350_ERZ1645189 | MGnify/ENA primary metagenome ERZ1645189 (study PRJEB40845, sample SAMN11283421) | freshwater sediment metagenome | isolation source: river sediment | host: Sediment | place: India: Jajmau, Kanpur | collected 2015-12-17 ...
CGGCGCCACGGCGTCCCGGAACACCGGGTCGATCAGCACCAAAGCGGCCACCCGGTCCGGACGCCGCAGCGCAAAGCCCAGGGCCAGCGTCGCGCCCAGGCTGTGGCCGACAAGACAGGCACCCCTGGCGCACTCTTCATCGAGCAGGTGCGCCAGATCGTCGATCCAGATGGCGAGGTCGTAGCGGCTTCGGGTCATCGACTCGCCATGGCCGCGAAGATCGACCCGGATCAGGTCATGGCGGGTCCCCAGGCGGGTCTCGCGCACGAGTTCGGTCCAGCGCGTCATGTTGCTCGCAAGCCCGTGCAGAAACACGACGGGCGCCTCCGGCGAAGCGGCTTGCGTGCGGCGAACCCGGTAGACGATCTCCACGCCGGCCCGCCGGAACGTCTTTCGCTCCTCCTGCGGGGCTTGCCACCCGGGGAAGCCTGCTCCCGAGAACCCGCAGGTCGCAGGGAAATCTGGCGCCCGCCGACCGCTCTGCACCGCGTTTGCACTACCATTTTGTCCTTTGAACCCCGGGTGCTGCCAGGGCGGGCTGACCGGCCGGACGTCGGCGGTCCGCGGTGATCCGAGGTCTATCGTTTCTTTCATTCCATGTTCCGTTCGAACACCCGATCATCCGTCAACACCGACAACCGCCAGAAAAAACGGCAGTCCGCCATGGAGCGCGTCGCCGCGGCGCAACTGGCGTCGATGGGCGGCACCCTGGCCGACACGATCGGCGACAACAACCGCCAGCGCCTGCTCTGGCTGGGCTTGCTGGCTTCGCCGCTGCTGTTCCCGGTCGCACTGCCGGGCATGGCGACCGGGGTGGGCGCCTTGTGCGTCGTCGTGGCGCTCGGGCTGTTGCTCAGCCGGCCGATCCCGCTGCCGCGCTGGCTGGGAAGGCTGGAACTGAATGCCCGCGTCAAAGTGGTGCTGGCCGGTATGGTCAACCGCAGTCTGCGCGTGATCGCACGCCTCGGACGGCCGCGCTGGCTGCTGCTGAGCAACCGGCCCGCGCGCCTGTTCAACGGACTGATGCTTACAGTCGCGGGGCTGTCGATGGCCATGCCGGTGCCCCTGATCAGTTTCGACAACGTGCTGCCCGCGCTGGCGATCGTGCTGATTTCGTGGGGCCTGCGCCTGCGCGATGGACTGATGCTGCTGGTCGGCTACCTGGTGACGCTGGCGGCGGCGGCCTCGGTGCTGCTGCTGTGGTGGGGCGCCCGGAACGGCACCTCGCGCCGCAGCCCGCCCATGTCGCCGAGCCCGGCGACCCCGGCGATCTTCGTCACCTCGAGCGCCTCGGTGAACGTGCGTGCGATCCTGCCCGACGGGAGCATGAGCGGCGTCCGGATATTCGAGTTCGGTCCGGACGGATTCTTTCATGCGCTGATCGAAGCCGACCAAGGCCGATTCGGCGCGGGCGAATGGGTCCTCATGGATACCCGGCGCACCGAGTTCGTCAACGCGCAGGCCGACAGGCCAGGCATCGTGAGCGGTACCGTCGCTCAATACCGCTGGCCGACCGAGCTGACGTCCGACATGGTGTCGGCGGCGGTGCTGAATCCCTCGCGGATGCGTCTGGTCGACCTGTTCATCTACATGCGTCACCTGGAAGCCAACAAGCAGACAGCACAGCGTTACCAGATCGAGTTCTGGCGCAAGGTGTTCTACCCGCTGTCCTGCCTCGTGATGGTGGTGCTGCATCAATCGTGGCTTCGACCACTTCTTCCGGTTCCCAATCCGTGCGCTTGAACACAATCGGTTTACCATTTGCACCCCGTGCAGGTGCTGACAGTAGTTCATAGACCGGTTCAACAGCGGTTTCTATAGGTTCCAGTTCTGTGGTTGCCATGCTTTGCAGGGAAAGCACCTCCTTGTCGGTGGGAAGCTGGTACAGCTTACGTTTGTACGCCAGCACTACCACCTGCTTGAACTTATCATACAGTGTATCCGGAAAGCGATAGACTGTGATGGCCTCATAATGTCCGGCTAAAAGGCGAGCGACTTCAATCATGCCCAGGATTTTCTGAGGGATGATGTAGGTCAGCAAGCCGCGGCGCATCAGTTTGGGTGTGGTGGTCTTGAGAAAATCCCATTCCAGTCGTTTTTGACCCTCAAAACGGTCAAATTCATAGGGCGGATTCAGATAGAGCCAGGAAATGCTTTCATCACTCAGAACACAAGCCTGCCAGGGAGCCTGGAAAACCTTATCCATCACGTTTTGAGCTTTCCCTGCTCGTTCAGGTGAGAGTTCAACCCCCCAGGTTTCGCAGTTGAGTGCGTTGCCCAAGGAAGAAGCAGCTTTTCCTTCCCCTGCGCAGGGATCAAATAACCGCCCTCTTTCGCTGGGCGGTTTCAGGTAAGTGCGGATGATCTCGACAACCGGTTCATCCGTGGGGTAGTACCCCATTCTTTCGATTGCTGGTGGACGCATTGTTCACTCCTTTACGAAAAAATCCCCGTAGGAGACGCGTCCAACCCCTTGAGGGGATGAAAAGCGCCCCCTCCGGGGTGATGTTGCGAGTAGTTTTACTTGTTCAATCAGATGGTCAGTGAGATTTCCTCCTGAGCTAATAACTCAGATAACAGGTCTTTCCAGTCAGCTTGCAGGTCAATTCTGGCACCAAGGATACAATCGCCACCTGTGGTCAGATCTTGAACCAACTTACGACTGCGAGCTTGTTTCCAAAGGGCTACTGACCATTCATCCAGGATCGGCACCTCCAGAGCTTCTTTGATTCGTTCAACGAAAAGCTGAATCAATTCCTTTCCTGGATCAGGTGTTCCTCGAAAAATAAGCAGATATGCACTGAGGTCTTCTGGTTCCCATTTTCCAGGAAGCGCAAGCCGAGATACAAACCCGACATGATGACTGGTGTATTCAGGCATGGCTTGCCAGGCTTGTTCATACTTATCAGTGGGAATCAGGGACACATCGCTTAGGCCGTCCTGAGTCATTTGTAGGGATTTCCCGCACATCAGAGTCACTCGAAGTGACTCCAGGCTGGTCTTGTAACCTACAAGGCCAATATACGCCAGGTTGTGATCGGTGTCATAGGCATAGCCGGTGGCATGTGCCATTGCTTGCCCGTTCCGAAGCTTTGGTACCGCTTCAGGAAATAGACGATCACCCGATTTGGAATCCCCGCTTTCCTTCGGAACAATCTTCCAAACAACAATCCCAGAATTGACTCGAGCCAGTTCTTCGTTGACCTCTTTCAGAACTTCGTACAGACCTTTCCAGGGTTGTGCTCCGGTGAAGGTGACGCTGGTTTCGCCGCATTGAATATGGATACTCCGGTCCTTTACATCGAGGATTGCTTCACCTAGAGTAAGAATTCGGTAGTTAGCTAACACTTGGGGTAGTTTCTCACCCGATTTTGCAGTAAACAGGTAAGCTCCGAGTTCCGAATCGTAGTTAAGGAAGCCGGCTTTACCAACTGCATAATCGTATGGGTAAGCTGCCCGTGTCAGTTCCTGCCCAAGGTCTTCTCTCGCAGGTAAGCCACTGCCATCTTTATAAGCAGCGATGATGATCTTGCCCCCCTTCTGCCTGGAGATAATACGGTTCACCTTTTCACGCAGGTATTTGTCTTCGTATACATTCATGTGATCCTCCTTTGGATTAGATATGGATTGAATAACCAACGTTGAATAGCAAAAATAGCCAACGTTCTTGTGTTTCTGTATGCACTGCATAACAGAACATCAAACCAGGTGCCTGAAACGTGTATATTGTTTCAGCAACCAGGTTTCATGCCCTGTCCGTTCCATGTAAAATGAAGTGTGCCTTTTTAAATCCGCCACAAAAACGAAAGCCGGACTTGATTATGAAAATTTATGAAATCGATGAAAAAAAATATCGGCTACCCAATGAACTTACCGATTTTCAGTTACAAATGTACATTCACTTGATAAATTGGAAATGGGCTCATCTGACTCAAGAATCGGGATTTTTCAAGAACTCTCCTTATGATGCGTTGCTACCGGATGAATTGAAATTACAGGGCTATCCGCTATATCGCCCAATCAAAGAGCGTTTCCTGGAACATCAACAACGATTCCCCTTCAAATCCCATAAGTTTCTTGGACATATGGCGAGTTCGCAAGCAGCATGCGCTAATTTGTTCTTGCCTCTCCTCGAAGATCCACAGATCGCTGCCAAGGTTCTAGGTGCTGTAAAAACAGACCTAAAGTCAATTGCGACAGATCATCTGGACAGAGGATTTCGGATCGAGTTTTGGGATGAACCTGACAATGTGTTAAATGATCATACGAATGTGAGTGGAACCGACGCGGATATCGCCATCGCATACTATGACGATCAGGGCAATCTCAACCTATGGATGATCGAACATAAACTGACGGAAGTGGAGTTTACAACTTGCGGAGGTTTCAAGAGCCCGGGGCGCACTTCCTCACATGCCTGCGCACCAGCATCCGCGATCCTGGAAAATAAAAATCTGTGTTATTACCACAGCAAATGTAAATTTCGTTATTGGGATATTACAGTGCAAGATACTTCACCGTTTAATACCGACCGTATTAGAGATTATGACGAATGCCCTTTCAAAGGTGGCATGAATCAATTGTGGCGAAATCAGCTGCTTGCCACAAGCCTTGAAACATCGCTCTCTCCCAAATGGCCTTACAAGAAAGTATATTTTTCGGTGGTGTATCATCCTCGGAATGATTCCTTACAGCCATCCATCAATGAATTTCAAAAATTGATTGGATACAACGACCGGTTCTTTGCGTTTTCATCGGAAAAATTAATTAACCGAGCCAAAGAGATTAATGAGTCAGCTTTATCTGAATGGGTACGCTGGTATCAAGAACTCTATTATTTCTAACCAAGAATCCGGAGTTTCATCGGAAAGGTTTACGGGGAAGACCAATGCTTCCCCGTGATTATCTACCTTCCATCGATATGCATGGGCATTAAAACGTATAAATTCTCCTCATCTCCTGTTGAATGGAGTACCGCTGGTGTGTTGTGGGCATTCGCCTCAATGGTCACTTTTTTGGTAGTGATGGCTTCCAACCCATCTTGCAAGAATTTCACATTGAATGCGATCTCCAATTCCTGTCCTTCAACCGTGGCATCAAGCTCTATCTCACTGGCGCCGGTCTCATCGGATTCGGCCAACAGTTTGACCTTCCCTGTTTGATCAGCTCCGGGTTGAAAGTGAAACCGCACTACATTGCTACCTTCGCGAGCAATGATGCTGGCCTGTTTGCAGGCTTTGAGCAGGTCACCTGCGTCAAGGACTGCTCTGGTCTTGTGATCTTTGGGTAGAATCGCCTGATAATCCGGGAATTTCCCATCGATCAATTGTGAAACAATCTGCACGTTTTCACAACGGAACACCACCTGGCTACCATTCGTGGGTAAAACAAGAGTGATCCTGGCTGTTTTAGTCGCGTTCAGGATACGCATCACCTCTTTCAATGCGGAAGCCGGTATGATTAACTGCTTCTTGGCGAACAGGTCTGGAAGGATCGCTTTACAGATAGCGAGACGGAATCCATCCGTTCCGACCATGGATACGGTCTTTCCATCCATGCTCATCAAGACTCCAGTCAGAACAGGTCGGGTATCATCCATGGAAGCAGCGAACGCAACCTTTTGGATCATCTCTTTGAACATACTTGCGTCCATTGAAACCCCATTGGTGATAGGGTACTCCGGGATGGTTGGAAACTCGGATGCATCAATTCCCTTGACGATCCCTTTATAGGTTCCGCACTTCAATGATGCTTCCGGTTTCCCATTTACCGAAAAAACGACTTCGGGATCTGTTAAGCTGTTGATCACATCGGTTAGTGTTTTGGCAGGTAAGGTCAAACCCAGGTCGCCGTCCAAATTGGCATCCATCCAAACCGTGACACCCACGGTCAAGTCGGTAGCCGAGAGGCGAAGCTGATCCTCATCTTTACTGAGCAAAATGTTCGATAAGATCGGTAGATGGGAGTGAGAACCTACCGCTCGCCCAACAATTGCCAGACTTTCGGAAAAAGTATTCTTTTGAACTGTCACTTTGCAGGTCATTCTGTATCTCCTTGTTGTTTTATAGACTGAGCGTTTGATCGTCCAGCCAGTGTTCAAGTGCAGCAACGAGCTTATCGTCCTCAGCAATTTGCGACATGAGTTCATCCATGCTGGGGAAGTGCAATAGCTGTTGCTCCAATTGCTCGACCCATTTCTCCATTTCTTCTGACGAAAGGGAGACAGGCTTTTCCAGCTTAACTCCCTGGTTCCATTGGGTTGCTTGAAAGCGATCTGCTACTTTGCATGGCGCAACGAAAGCCCGCCGCTCAACAAGATCGATAATCAAGTGATAGTCTGCAGGATTTTCAGAAGAACCCAGGTTGAACTCCGTCAGGAGAGGACGAACTGATTTATGTTGCACATAGGCCAGGTAGCCTGGCCAGAGACCAGTAAAGGTCACCAGACCATCCGATACCATGACCTCATCTCCGCAGGGTTCCCACCAGAGGACAAGATAATGGGCATCCCGATAATTTCGGTAACCCACTGCCTGTTCTAGAAGTGGCGCAGGTGGAACAGGGATTTTGAGTTGGATCATCTGTTTTTCCATATATCTCCTTTGTTACAAAATAGTCTTCGAGTGGATAAGTATCCGGGTCCGGTTCAAGATCATGCTTTTCCGCTTCAATCTCAACCCAATCAGTGAGCACGTCCAGTTCCTCTTCTGTCATACGTGGCGGAGGAGGAAACCAATCAATCCAATCCCCTTCGGGGACGTACCGGTCCGATTCAGGCGGACTGTCACCCAGACACTCTTCATCAAACTTGCCCAATATGAAATCTTCCAAAGACTTCTTGCAGCGTTCATCTATTAGGGCAATTTCTGCTTGAACCAGTTCCCAATTAACATCTTTTTGTGTTTCGCACAAAACCTCCAATTCTTCCTCCTTTGGTGAAATAATCCAACGTTTTGCTCCTAAATAAACCAACGTTGAAGCTATCTACAGACCAACCCTCAAAAGGTTGATCTATACATTTGCGCCAACGTTGTTCGACACGCAGGGGTTCAACCCCTGCGTGTCTTATAGTGATTAGAATTCGTCAAATAAATCTGCAGAAGCACCACCATCTGGCCAGTAGGCCTCATCATCCCCGAGGCGGATTGCGTTTTCGTATTGCTCCGTGAGAGGACCTTCGTCATCATTGTCTAAATTCGATGTTATGAAGGCTGTTACGGTCGGGTGATCCGTTGTAAAACTACGGATAGAACTTCGCCAGAAAAGTACATCATCGTTCTGAAGAACTTTCTGGACTCCTTGCGCCAGGTCAATCAAAAAGTCTTCTTCCAACCGATCTGGAGGAAGACCGTGATCTGCCAGGGTATGAGCGATCTCTTCGGCAATTTGTCCCCAAGTAATGGCGAAAGCAGGTTTATCCATCGGGAATCCAGCCTGTGCCAAAATCTTGGAAACCTCGAAACCTGATTCCAGGTATTCAAGCTGTTGTAAGGTGGGTAATTGATCCATTTGATCCTCCGTGAAATTAGCGGTTAAAAAAAGCAGGTTGGTAAGTATTCATTGCCGGCAGATATACCCCGCACATGCGCTTGTACAGCTCTACGACCAGAAAGACATCGTTTCCAGCGTACTTACGCAATGTTTCCGGATCCATGTTGACCACTTGAGAACCATCCAAATCAGGTAGTGGATTTTTTATCCCGTAGCGTTTGCAAACCCATTTCAATCCTTTGGCCTGTCCCCAGTTGTAGAGGATTGCCATTAGATCGAGAGTGGGATCAATGCGAAATTTGGACAGTTGTGGTTGGATCGGAACCTGGATGCCAAGATCGAACGACCGTCTGAGTAAATAAGGCAGGTCAAAACCGATGATGTTGTAACCGCATGAACGACCATCGGCTTTTGCGAACAAAGACCAAAACCAACGGATCAGATCGCTTTCGGTTTTGGTTTCAGGATCACCAATCAGGTGAACTTCTACCGAACTTTCAATCCCGTTTTGAAGCGAGATGGCGATAACCTTACCCAGATCAGCATCTAGTGGTGCCTGAGCTATTTGTTCTGCTTTCTTTTCGGTGATGTATTGGGCAATCTTGTCCTGATCTTTGTAGTTGGCAGGAGCAGAAGGCTCGGGTAAAAGCGCAATTGCATCCGCATTAGCGGTGGTTTCAATATCAAAAAACAAAATGGATTTCATGTTGACCTCCTTGTGTTCATTCGTGGATTATGAAAATCCCAACCCTTTTTCCTTCAGGGACACCCATCGTGATAATCCAATGACCAAATGGTCCAGGACTGACACATCCAAGAGCTTGCCGGCTTGGACAATGGCGCGAGTCACGCTGACATCTTCGGGACTGGGTGTAGGATCTGTGCTGGGATGGTTATGTGCGATCAAGATAGCCGCCGCGTTCCGCTGCAGTGCTGGTTTGAATAACTCACCAACCCGCACCATCGAGGAATTAAGCGAGCCGTGATATATCTCAATCACATCCAACATGCGGTTGCGTGTGTCAAGCGGCATCACAACCATGAATTCTTGTTCACGATGCGCCAGCATCGGCATCAAGATTTGAGCAGCATCTCCAGGTGAATGAATTGTTGGACGTTCATCTTCTGGTTGAAGAAGCTTACGTCCAAGTGCTAAAGCTGCTTTGAGTCGCAGTGCAGTCAAGTTGCTTATGCCCGGTACTTTGGCAATCTCATTCACATGTGCCTGGGCAATTTTCTGGATCGTGCCAAATTGTGCCAGCAGCTGTTCAGCGGACTCAATTTGATTTGAACCACCAATGATGACTGCCAGCAATTCAGCCAGACTGCATGCATCTGAATCCTTGCTTACCCGGAAAGCCGGCTGCTCACGAACGGGCAGGTGCTTGAGCCGGGGAAAGTTGTAAGTTTGAGGGTGTGCACTTTCTATAAGGTACGGTTGTAGGTTGTTCATGTCTGTCTCCTGTGAAATGGGGGACAGACCACCCCTGGAGGGATGCTGTCCCCCCATTTTGCCCCTTGCGGGGTCCATTAGGGTCCTGTAATTTATGCGGTCGGATCGTATCCGGTTTCAAGAAATACCTTGCGGCTGATTGCTTCGCATTCTTCCCAGGTCATCAATTCATCGCGCCGCACACCTGGGTATCCAGGTGCGGGAGGTATGAGCCAGGGGTTTTCTGCAAGGTTCTTTTTTATCCTTTCAGCTTTTGCATCCAGGAAATGACGCAGGCCGCCTTTTGTGCAGCGCCACCCCAATTCCTTGGTGTACTTGCCATCCCAATTCCGATCGCGGTAAGTCTTGCTGCCACAGATAGGACAAGGTGGCATCCCTTCTGGATCAGGCGCTCGTGCACCACCAGCTTGAAGATAAAAACGAACAGCATCAATCGCTTCGCAATAAGCTGCACCACAAGAGCACTCCTTGTTTTTATTGACCCTGTGAAAACGATGTTCACTGCCCGAACCAAAATCAACCAGGTATTGATATCCCTGGACGGAAACGGATGGCGTGAACACCGTAAAGTCTTCCCGGATCATTGCACTGCCATGCGCTTTTGGGATCCCCTGACTGCTTCTAACCGTACCTGCGGTTCTACTCGGAGCAAGTTCGGTCTTCATAAGCACTCTCCAGAAACCAATCCGCTGGAAGCAAGTGATCCTGCGGAGAGATTTGGATTTCTAGTTCTCCTGGTTCAATCGTTTCACAGATTGGTGCTTCTTCAGGATCATTCTCAACACGGACATCCCTCAAGTGAGGGATATGAACCACCGTAGTGCTGTCCTGATAAGGGCCACCGTGGCTGTTCTTGGTAAATGGTTCCAGTCCATTGAGCGCGCGTACCCATACTGTTCCAGGTCTCGGGCCTTTTCCCACTACCTCAACGGGAATGACCGCATCTCCATAACATGTACCGATTGTGATTTCAGCTTTTACCATGTGTTCCTCCTGTGTTCTTTCAATAGGAATGAGAAAGGACATGCCATTCAGGGCATGTCCTTCGTTGTGATTCACCGGTGCGTTTTGACTCTGGCTAAAATGGAATTTCGCTTGGGTCTAAGTTTGGCGGAACCTGAGTATTTACTGCGGGTTCTGCTTCCTCCTGGTCTTCACGTCCAGAAAGAAAACGTACGGTCGAGGCGGTTACTTCGAATGAAGCGCCAACCTTTCCATTGTTTTCCCAGATATGTGGCCCACCAGTTTCAGGATCGGGGGTCAGACGCCCTTCAACTAATACCTTGCTTCCTTTGTGTAGGAATTCATTGCAGGACTCTGCTTGTTTTCCCCACACAGTGACACGGAACCAGGTTGTTTCTTTGACTGGCTGTCCATTCTGACCGTTGTAACGACGATTTGTGGCCACCGATAAGGTGGTCACCGGTTGTCCGCCAGGGGTAAAGCGCATTTCGGGATCTTTTCCCAAATTTCCGATGAGGATAATCGTTTGGTACATTGTGTTTTTCCTTTCTCTTTGGTATGTGGTTTTTTACGCTGCAACGGATGCAGGCGTCGGTGTGGCGCGTTGACTGGCTAGCCAATTACGCAATTCATCCTTTGAAGCAGGAACTCTCCCGGTTTTCTCTTTGAATTGGTCGAATGCCTCCTGTTCGGAGACATTGCCATTCACGGAGACACCATCCCCATACTTGCGTACGATAGAGGTGGTGGGAGGTATTGAATTTGCTTTCGAAGTTGGAATTGCCGTAGATGAGGTGCCATTGGATCGGTTTTGATCAAGGCCTGCGTTCTGAGCAATTTCCTTGTCATACAGCAGATTGCCGAACTGTTCACCCAACTGGCGGAAGCAGCGCTTCAGACAGTCTGTGGCTGAACCTGCCAAGGCCATATCAAGAGCTTCGGGTGTATCACCAGTGAAGACACAACGACCAAGATCGGCGTGACTGTATGTTTTTCCGTCCAGATCGACAGATACTTTGCCGGTGATATACACTAAACCGACTTCCTCGGTCTGAACATTCCCATTGGCATCCAGGGCAGGAACCTTGCGTTTTTCCTGTTGATTCCAGATCAGCACCTTTTTTTGCCAACGCACGATGACCGGATCACCAATCAAGTCAAATGACCAGGTAAATCCGAAGATACTGTTGGCTCGATCAATAACGTCGTATCCTTCCAGATATGGGACGGAGCCCATACCTGGCGCTTGGCGGCGTTTGACGCGAGACATATCCAATGGCTGGCGAAGTTCCCAGAGGATGCGGCTCAGCCGGTCGCTCAGGTTCCCATCATTTGAAGGGATGGTTTCATTCATGTGACTCTCCTTTTCTTGATCTATGTGAATTTGTGGTTGCGCCGCTTCTAAAAGACGGACACCTTCAATGTGTTTGCAGAGAATCTGTGGTCCACGCTGCTGATAGTCCATACAGGTACACGCCCAATTGACCTCTTCAGAATCACCTTGAGATGGTCTCAATGTGACGACATACGGTAGCTTGTCGCCATTTTTGACCGTCCATTGGTGGGGATTGGTTCGGGTGACCTGGAACTTGCCAGCGAGAATCGCAGATTGTGCACGTTCAGTACGTTCAACTTGTGCTTGGGTAAGGTCTTGTGTTTTTTGCATAATCCTCCTTGTGGAAATATCCGACGTTGATTAACAAAAAGTCGATTCGAGAGATCAACTCATGGCTAAGTACCAGGAGTGTTCCGACGTTATTTGCTACCCGTGAATAAACACAGGGCAGAAAACGACAATGGTGAAGACTTTTTCTTCATCGCTGACATTTGCAGCCCTATGGATGTGAGAATATATGGGTGGGATGAGTCATTCATCCCACCCACACAGTATTGTTTTCTCCTTGTGATATGAACCTTTCTGCTTCTCAGCACGCCATGACGCCTCCTGGGAGGAAAAGGTTGTTTGTTAAAGTGCAAGCCCACTATCCGGGGACTCCCGGAAATAAAATGGAGGATCACTCGCTCCCAATACCAATGGGAGCTTACGATGACAGTTCTCGAAATCCAGCTTGCTTTATGCAAGGGATTCGGACGTCATCTTGTGATCCTCCACGTACCCTGAAGTATTAAGAATTCACTTCAGGTCTGAACTCATCCATCTCTCTATTTTTTTACACGCGTAGGTCTTTTGCAGGTAATCCAAAAAGATAATTACCCATGCTCACCTTCGGTTTGTTGATCGGATGAGTTATTCAGCAGTTGCGTCAATTTCTCCAGAAGTAGATTCCATCTCACGTGAATCGTTTTCCGCTTCAGCGTGCTTGCCAGTCGTAACTCTCTCAATTGATCTGGCTTTTTTCTCGTTCGGTGCGGCAGCATCCAACACAATAATGCGCCTGGCGACTGCCTCTACCACGTTTCGGTCAATGAATACCTGGTTTTGTTTCAAATCGCATGCTTTGATATCCACAGCCAGGTCAGTACAGTTTTTGGATTTCCGCGTTTTGTTGATAAATTCTTCCAAGCTTTCGCGAAAATCCCGAGACTGGAGGAAACCATGCACTCGCAATCGCATGCCGCGTCGGATGTGGATCAGCCCATTGGCTCCGCCATTTACCCGGACGTTGATGTAATCACCTGCATCACGTTCCAAATCCAATTTCTTGGCAGGTAGATCACTGTCTCGATAGATCACCAACCGGAAG
>ERZ1645189.232-NODE-232-length-12509-cov-5.431106_pt1 | contig 12509 bp, 14 predicted proteins | sample MGYA00575350_ERZ1645189 | MGnify/ENA primary metagenome ERZ1645189 (study PRJEB40845, sample SAMN11283421) | freshwater sediment metagenome | isolation source: river sediment | host: Sediment | place: India: Jajmau, Kanpur | collected 2015-12-17 ...
CGATGTGGTCGCCGTTCTTGTCCAGGCCGGCGGCGAGGCCGACCGGGTTGGGGAACTTGAGGCCCATGACGTCGACCGGGCACGGTGTGACCGGCTTGGCCATCAGGCAGGCGACGCGATCGACGCCCATCATGCCGATACCGTGTGCAGTTTCAGCGTCGAGGGAGAAGAAGAATTTGCGGATGAGTGGATAGAGCATAACCGTGAATTTTACCGTATCGGCGCCCCCGTTCGGCTGGGAATTCGCAGCCGGAAAGGGTCTTTTCTAAACAATCGGTAACAACTTTTTGTGAACAGCGGAGATAAACTGCCGGCCATGCGAAATTTTGGCCGATTGTTCCTGATCACCGTGGCGGCGCTGCCGGCCTGGGCCGGCGGGCTGGATGATCCCTTCGCCACCGATCAACACTTGCCGTTGAAACCGTCGCCGCGCCTGATGGCGCGGGTGGGCGAGGCGCCGTGTGCCACCGCGCTGCCGGCCAGCCCGCTGACCGCCATCGACGCGGTCGACCTGATGTTGTGCAACCACCCGCAGACCCGCGAAGTGTGGGCGGCGGCGCGGGTGCAGGCGGCAACGCTGGGGGTGGCCAGGGCCGGCTGGTTGCCGACCTTGTCCGGTTCGGCCGGGACGACCCGTTTCGAGTACGAAAACTCGGCCTACACCCGCAATTCGGCAGCCATCACGCTGTCCTGGCTGCTCTACGATTTTGGCCAGCGCTCGGCCAGTATCGAGAATGCCGAGCAATTGCTGCAGGCTGCCGCAGCGACGCAGGATGCGACGGTGCAGACACTGTTCCTCGGCGCACTGCAGGCTTTTTACTCGGCGCAAGCGACGCGCGCGGCAGTGAGTTCGGCATTGCAGGCCGAGCGCTCGGCGCGCGAGAGCTTCCAGGCGGCCGAGGCGCGCTATAAGGTGGGGGTCGCCACGCCGGCCGACCGCCTGCAGGCACAGACGGCTTTTTCTCAGGCGACGCTGAACCGCATCCGGGCCGAGGGCGAGGCGCGCAATGCGCTGGGTAGCCTGGCGAATGCGCTCGGCTTCAACGCCCAGCAAGCCATCGTGCTGGCCGACCTGCCGGCTTTGCCGGCCGGATCGGCTTTCCAGAAAGAGGTCGATGCGCTCATCGCCGAGGCCCAAGCCCGCCGCCCCGACTTGCGGGCAGCCGAAGCGCAGGTCCGGGCAGCGCAGGCCAGCGTCGACGTGGCGAGGGCGCAGGGCCGACCGACCATTTCGTTGGGGGCCGGGCCAAGCTGGCAGGAATCAGCGGGTGTCACGCAGCAGGGCGGCAGCCTTGGCCTGACCCTGAATGTGCCGATCTTTTCCGGCTTCGACACCACCTACCGCGTGCGCTCGGCGGCAGCGCAGGCCGAGGTGCGCGCGGCGCAGCGCGACCGCATCCGCAACCAGGTGGCGCTCGATGTGTGGAAGGCCTACCAGAGCCTGACCACCGCCACGCAAAGCCTGCAGACGACCGCCGACCTGGTGGCCAGCGCCGAGCAGTCGGAGCGCGTCGCGCTCGGCCGCTACAAGGCTGGCGTCGGCACCATCCTCGATGTGTTGTCGGCCCAGTCGGCCCTGGCCAGCGCGCGTTTGCAGCGCATCCAGGCGCAACTCGACTGGAACGTCTATCGCGCCACGCTGGCCCAGTCGGTCGGGGCGCTCGATTACACGCTGCTGCAAGCGGCAGCGGAAGGAAGACCATGAAATCTATCGGCAGGATATTGATCGGAGCGACCATCGTCGCCGGCCTGGTCGGCGGCGGCATCTGGTTCGCCAAGCAGCGGGCGGCGCAGGCGCCGGAGCAGCGTTACAAACTGGTGACCATCGAGAAGGGCGATGTCACGCAGACGGTATCGGCCAACGGCACGCTCAATCCGGTGGTGCTGATCAGTGTCGGTACCCAGGTGTCCGGCACCGTGCGCAAGCTGTTCGTCGATTTCAACGACAAGGTGAAGAAGGGCCAGCCGCTGCTCGAACTGGATGATGCGCTGGTCGCCGCCAGCGAGCGGCAGAGCGCGGCGAATGTGATCAATGCCCAGGCGGCGCTCGATCTGGCCCAGGCCAACGAAGCGCGCATCAAGCAGTTGTTCGCCCAGGAGTACGTGTCGAAGCAGGAATACGACCAGTCTCAGCAGGCACTGAAGTCGGCCCGGGCGCAACTGGCGCTGGCCCGGGCGCAGAACGAGCGCGACCGGGCCAACGTCAATTTCACGGTGATCCGCTCGCCGGTCGATGGCGTGGTGATCGACCGGGTGGTCGATATCGGCCAGACGGTGGCGGCCAGCTTCCAGACGCCGACGCTGATCAAGATCGCGCAGGATCTGTCGGAAATGCGCATCGACACCAGCTTTGCCGAAGCCGACATCGGCAGCATCCGGGAGGGCCAGAAGGCGCGCTTCACGGTCGATGCCTTTCCGAACCGCAGCTTCGTCGGCGACGTGCAGCAGATTCGCCTGAATCCGACCAATACGCAGAACGTCGTCACCTACAACGTCCGCATCAACGTCGCTAATCCTGATCACCTGCTGCTGCCGGGCATGACGGCCTACGTCAATATCGGCGTGCAGAAACGCGAGGGCACGCTGCTGGTGCCGAATGCCGCGCTGCGCTACAAGCCGGCGGAAGCCGCCGACAAGAAACCGGGCAACGGGCAGGCAGCGGCTCAGTCCGCCGGCATGAGCGGCATGGGGCCCGGCATGGGCGCCGGCATGTCAGGCATGGGACCGGCCGCGCCGGCCGGCCAGGCTGCGGGCAAGGGCAAGAAACGCGATGGGCAGAGCGGCACGGTCTATGTGCTGGCCGGTGATGAGCTCAAGCCGGTAGCGGTGCAGTTGGGCATTACCGACAATCGCAACACCGAAGTGGTCGGTGGCGACTTGAAGGAGGGCGACCGGGTCGTCACCGGCGAGAACGGATCGAACGACAAGAAGCCGTCGTCGGTCGGCATGCGGATGTTCTGATGCCGCCGATGGCAAACGCAGCGGTCATCCGGGTCGCCGGACTGGGCAAGTCCTATGAAACGGCGGCCGGCCTGTTTCCGGCGCTGAAGGGCGTCGACCTCGACGTGCGGCCGGGGGAGTTCATCGCCATCATGGGGCCGTCGGGTTCCGGCAAGTCGACCTTCATGAACCTGCTTGGCTGCCTCGACACGCCGACGGTCGGCGACTATTTCCTGGCCGGCGAGAACGTGGCGCAGATGGACAAGGATGCGCTGGCGCTATTGCGCAACCGGACCCTCGGCTTCGTCTTCCAGGGCTTCAACCTGCTGCCGCGCATGACCCTGCAGGACAATGTGGCCCTGCCGCTGGTGTACGCCGGCGTCGACCGCGAAACGCGGCAGCAACGGGCGCGCGAACTGCTGGCCAAGGTGGGGCTCGGCCAGTATGCCGAATCCCTGCCCAGCCGCATTTCCGGCGGCCAGCAGCAGCGCGTGGCCATCGCCCGGGCATTGGTCAACAGGCCGCGCCTGATCCTGGCCGACGAGCCGACCGGCAACCTCGACAGCCATACCAGCGAGGAGATCATGCGCCTGTTCGAGGAATTGAACGGCGAGGGCATCACCATCGTGCTGGTGACGCATGAGCCGGATATCGCCGCCCATTGCAAGCGGCAGGTGCGCTTCCTTGACGGGCAGATCGTCAGCGACCATTTGACGGTAGTGGATGGAGGTGACGCATGATCCATCCGATGCTCGGCGAAGCCTGGCTGGCGATGGGCGCCAACCGCCTGCGCACGGCGCTGACCATGCTCGGCATGGTGATCGGCGTCGGTGCCGTGGTGATCATGATGGCCATTGGCCAGGGCGCCCAGTACGCGGTGCAGCAGACGATCAGCACCATGGGTTCCAACCTGTTCATCGTGCTCTCGGGGTCGTTCACCACAGCCGGTGTGCGCAGCGGTTCGGCCGGCGCGCCGACGCTGAACGTGGCCGACGGCGAGGCGATCGCCGAACTCGACGGCGTGGCCAACGTGGCGCCGACCCATCAGGGTACCCGGCAACTGGTCTATGGTTCGCAGAACTGGAGTTCGCAGGTCATCGGCACGACGCCCGAGTACCTCGACGCGCGGGCCTGGAACATCGTCAATGGCGCCGGCTTCGGCGATTCCGACGTGCGCTCGGCGACGCGGGTGGCGATCATCGGCAAGACCGTGGCGGAAAACCTGTTCGGTGACGACGACCCGATCGGCAAGACCATGCGCATCCAGCAGAACCCCTTCATCGTCATCGGCGTGCTCGGCAGCAAGGGGCAGAACCTCGATGGCCGCGACCAGGACGACACCGTGATCATTCCGCTCAGCACCGCGCAGCGCAAGGTGTTCGGCACGCCCTTCCTCGGTTCGGTGCGCATGATCATGGTGCAGGCCGACTCCGCCGAGGGCATGCCGCGGGTGATGGAGAGCGTGAGCAGCCTGCTCCGCCAGCGCCATCGCCTGCGCGACGGCATGCCGGACGACTTCTTCATGCGCAACCTGTCGGCGGCCGCCGAGTCGGAAGCGGAAACGACGCGCACGATGTCCATCCTGCTCGGCGCCATCGCCTCCATTTCCCTGCTCGTCGGCGGCATCGGCATCATGAACATCATGCTGGTTTCGGTCACCGAGCGGACCCGGGAGATCGGCATCCGCATGGCCATCGGCGCCCGCCAGCGCGACATTCTCAGCCAGTTCCTGCTCGAAGCGGTGATGATTTCCTTTGCCGGCTGCCTGCTCGGCCTGTTGCTCGGGCTGGGCATCGCGCTGGCTGTCAATGCGCTGACCGGCATGGTCATCGTCGTTTCCGGCAGCTCGGCGCTGATCGCCTTTGCCGTGGCTGCCGGTGTCGGCATTTTCTTCGGCTGGTATCCGGCACAAAAAGCCGCCCGGCTCGACCCTATCGAGGCTTTGCGTTACCAATGACCAATCGTCGCCATTTCCTGATTGCGGCCGGGCTGTTGCCCCTGCTTCATCCGGCCTTTGCCGACAACCGGCGGGTCGTCATCGTCGGCGGTGGCTGGGGGGGGCTGGCGGCTGCCCGCCATCTGCGCCAACTGGCCCCCGAGCTGGAAGTCACGCTGGTCGACCGCCAGCCGGCCTTCCTGTCCTTCGCGCTGAGCAACCGCTGGCTGGTCGAGCCGGGGGCGGCACCCTGGGCGCGCCACGATTACGCGAAGCTGGCCAGAACTTTCGGTTATCGCTACGTGCAGGCCGAGGTCACGGCGGTCGATCTGGCACGGCGCTCGCTGGCGACCACGGCCGGTGCGCTGCCTTACGACTGGCTGGTGCTGTCGCCCGGCATCCGCGAGGACTGGTCAGCCTGGCAGGTCAATGACGCGCCGACGGTCGCCGAGCTGCGCCGCCGCCATTCCGGCGCCATGCTGTCGGCGGCCGATCTGCCGGCCCTCAAGCAGCGCCTGGCCAATTTCAAGGGCGGCGATCTGCTGATGACCATTCCGCCGGCCCCTTACCGTTGTCCGCCGGCCCCCTACGAACGGGCGATGTTCATTGCCTGGTGGCTGAAAACCCGGAACATTCCCGGCCGGCTGATCATTGCCGATCCCAACCCGCTCATGCCGGCTTTCCGCAACATCCTGCTCGATCGCTACAAGGATCAGGTGACCTATCTCGATCATGCCAAGGTGCGTAGCGTCGATATGGAACGCAAGACGGTGAGTACGGATATCGACGAGATTCGCTTCGACGAGGCCCTGCTCTGCCCGCCACAACAGGCGGCCGAGCTGTTGTGGCAGGCCGGCCTGATCCGTGCCGAGGAGGGCGGCAAGCCGAGCGGCTGGGCGGCGCAGGGGGCGATCGATTTTCGCAGTGCGGCCGATGGGCGGGTCTTCGTGATTGGTGACGCGGCTGGCCTGGTCTCGCCGCAATTCGGGTATTTCCCGAAGACGGGCCAGGTTGCCAACCGCATGGGCCAGGCGGTGGCCCGGCAAATCGCGGCGCAGGCCAGCGGCCAGGCACCGGCACCGTTGCTGCCGGAAAGCATCTGCCACGTGACGACCAGTGTCGAGCCGCTGGAAAGCACGCGTATCGACACCAGTTACCGCGACCGGGGTGATGGCTTCCTGGTGCAGACCGTCAAGCAGACGCGCAATCCCCAGCCGAGCGGCGAGGATGCCGCCTGGGCCGAGGTGATGTACCGGGACTTCCTGCTGCCCTGAGCAGGGCTGGCAGCCAGCCCTGACGGCTTCAATGCCGGGCGTAAGTCGAGGTCTTGCCGTCCTTCCTGACGAGCAGGGTTTCGTAGAACTCGCGACGGACACGCGGCGTCGCGGTGCTGTCCTTGTCGAGCATGGTGCAGGCCGTTTCGCAGGTCGGGCTGGAAAACTCGCGCCCCGGTGCGCCGAGCGGCAGGCCGGGGACGGCGAGGCCGAGGGCCTTGGGCTTCTCGACCAGCAACTCCTTGATCTGGTCGGCATGCACGTGGCCTTCGATGAAATAACCGGCGACCATGGCGCTGGGGACGGCTTCCAGATCCTTCGGCACCTTCAGCCGGCGCTTCACCGCGTCCATGTCCTCGGTCTGCGTCACCTTCACCGTAAAGCCGTTCTGGCGCAGGTGTTCAGTCCACTCGATGCAAGCCAGGCAGACCGTCGGCGTGTACACCTCGATGACCGGCAAAGGCTGGCTGGCGGCACTCTGGCCGGCGACCAGCGCCAGGATCAGGAGCAGGCGCTTCAGCATGGCTTGCCCGCCTTGCAGCCCTTGAGTATCCACAGCGACAGCACGCCGGCGGTTTCGTCGGCCTTCACCTTGCGCGCCATCGACCCGGGATCGCGCCCGTTGTCGGTCTTGGCCAACGGGTCGGCACCTGCTTCGAGCAGCAATTGCACGTGAACCGGCCGGCTGGCGTAGGCTGCCATGTGCAGCGGCGTGGCCCCCTCGTTGTCGCGGGCGTTGGGGTCGGCCTTGGCGGCGATCAGGGCTTTCAGGGCGCTGGTGTCCGGATTCATTGCGGCCAGGTGCAAGGGGGTCGAACCCAGTTCGGTGCGCACGTCGCGCTGCTTGGGGTCGGCCTTGAGCAGTTTGCGCACATCGTCACCACTGCCGACGCGCGCCGCATCGTGGATCGGGCGGTCGGTGCTGGTCTGGCCAATGGCCGGCAGGGCGAGCAATACGGAGAAGAGGGCGGGGAGCAGTCGTTTCATGGGGAGGCCTTTATCATCGAGGGCGATATTGTTTCGGTAGTGTATTCGACAATCCTTGATCTGTGGCAGTTTCGTTTTTCTCTAATATTATGATTTCATTGTACAAATTTGGCATTGCCGGTGTTCCGGCCGGCGTGCTTTCCGAAGAGGATGTGTAGCATGAACGAGATGGCGCGTCATGTGCTGATCGAGGGGCGGGTTCAGGGTGTCGGCTATCGCTGGGCGATGGGCGAGCAGGCCACGCGGCTGGGTGTCGCCGGCTGGGTGCGCAACCTGGCGAACGGCAGCGTCGAGGCGATGCTGGTCGGCGACGAGACGGCGGTTATCGCCCTGATCGTCTGGGCACAACGTGGCCCGATGCATGCCCGGGTGGAACGCGTCACGGTGGCCATGGGCGAAGGCAGTTTTAGCGGGTTCGAGCAGCGGGCCAATGGCTGACGAGCGCCCAGGCGCCATCGAGCGACGACCTCATGGGTTGAGGCACTGGGCGATTTCCCGGTCGCCCCGGCTGCCGCAAGGAGTCGCCAGCCCTGGGACCGGGTGGGGCGTGCCGGCACGGTCGATGTCGGCGGCCAGGGTTGTCCAGTGCCGAACGCCATCGCGGTCGATCTCCAGGCGCAGCAGCCAGCCGCGGCGGGCGTTTTCATAGTCGAAGCCATCGAAAACGAAGTTGCCCAGGCTGTACACGATGGGCTTGCCGCGGTAGATCTCCGCACCCTGCGTGACATGCGGGTGGCTGCCGACAACCAGGCTGGCGCCTTCGTCGATCAGGCGGCGGGCAAGGCTGCGCTGGCGGTCGTCCGGCTGGGTCGATTTCTCCCAGCCCCAGTGCATGAAGGGGATGACATGGTCGGCACCGGCCGCCCGGGCGGCGCGGATGTCGGCAATGACCTGCTCGTCCTCGCTCCAGGCGATGCCGGGCGTGTGCGGGCCGGCTTCGAAGCGGCGCGGCTTGTACTCGTTGTAGCCGAGCACGGCGATCTTCAGGCCCTTTTTCTCGATCCACAGCGGGCGGTGGGCCTCGGCCAGGTTGCGGCCGCCACCGAAGTGAGCGATGCCGGCGGCAGCCAGGTAATCCAGGGTTTCCATGAAGGCAACCGGGCCATAGTCGCCGGAGTGATTGTTGGCCAGCGATACGGCGTCGAAGCGGCCGCGCAGTATTTTCAGGGTGTCGGGCCGGGCGCGGAAGGACCACAGTTTGGACGGCTGGGCGCTACCGCCGGTGGCGATGGGACATTCGAGATTGCCAATCCGGTAGTCGGCAGCAGCCAGGATGGCGGCGAAGGGGGCGAGCGGGTCGCCGCCGGCGGCAATGGTCCGGCCGGGGCCGTCGTCGAGCATGATGTCGCCAGCGAAGATAATGGTCAGCGGCTCGGCGTGGGCGGCGCCGGCCAGCCAGCCGAACAGGGCCAGCGCAGGCAGGGCAGTCAGGTAGCGGCAGCGGGCATTCACGGCGCTTCCCGGATTTCGCACCAGTACTGCAGTTCGCTTTCCCGCTTTGGCTCGTAAATACGCTGCAGCCCGGTGAAGCCGTAGCGTCCCTGGTTACGCACCGGATAGGGGTGGCTGGCCTGGTGCACCGGTATCGGTGTTTCACCGAGATCGGCGTGGGTGTACAGGTTGATGCGGGCGAGGTCGGCCGGTTCGCGCATGAAGACGATACGGAACAGGAAGAAGGAGCCGATGGCGGTGGGTGCGCCGACGTAGGGGGAACTGGCAGGCACGGCTTCGATCACCTGGCTTTCGCCACCGTAGGTCAGGTGGCAGGCGACGGTTTGCGCCCAGCTTGCCGCGGCGATCAGCCCCAGGCTCAGGCCGCTGCCGATGGCCAGGAGGGCGCGGCGCATCGCTTCAGCGCGGTGCGCGGCCTGCCGGCTTGAGGACGATGTCGACCGGCACCGGCTGGCCGTCCTTGAGCGGCGGGTAGGCCCTGTCGCTGATGAAGCGCAGCTTGCCCTGCTGTTCGATGCGGGCATTGACCGACAGCCGGGCTTTCTTGCCGATCAGGTCGCGGTCGATGGTGGCCGAGAAGGGGATCGGCACCTGGGCGCCATTGAGTTCGTAGCGCTGTTCGACCAGCACGCGGGCCGGCGCGCCAGCGCGCGCCGTATCCAGAACCCGGATGATCAGGATGGCGTCGGGCGGCAGGGCGATGCGTGCCAGGTAGCTGACAGTGCCGCCGATCTCGATGAAGCTGCTGGTGGCCGGCTGGGCCACTGCCGCCACGGCCGGCGGCAGGTTGCCGCGCGTGCAGCGGCGCTGATTGTTCTTGCCATCTTCGAAAAATGCCTCGTCGCCGCGCGTGTGCAGCCGAATGTCGCCCTTGCGGTAGAGGGCGCCCGAGGCAGCGGGAACCTGCGGCAGGATCATCGCTTCGTCGGCGAAATGCAGGGTGGCCTGGGGCCGCCCCTCGGCGTCTTCGGCAAACGAGATGTCGAGGCGGCTGCCGTTGTCGCAGGTGTAGGGCTGGCGTTCTGCCGCCTGGGCGGGCAGTGCGAAGAGCAGGGAGAGGAGGAGCAGGGTGGCGGTTTTCATGCGTGTTCAGGTAGGGGAAGCGGAACCCAGCGGCCGTCGATCAGGCCTTCGATGGGCTGGTAGGCAGCCTTGTAGGCCATTTTCCGGCTTTCGGCAATCCAGTAGCCCAGATAGAGATAGGGCAGGCCAAGCGCCTTGGTCTGCGCGGCCTGCCACAGGATGTTGTAGGTGCCGAAGCTGGCGGCCGGCACCTCGGGGTCGTAGAAGGTGTAGACCGATGACAGGCCATCGTCGAGCACGTCGATCAGGCTGACCATGCGCAGTCCCTGCTCGTCGCGGAACTCGATCAGCCGCGTATCGACGCGGCTTTGCAGCAGGAACTGGGCGTACTGCTCGTGGCTGTCCTCGTCCATGCCGCCACCGGGGTGGCGCGACTGCTGGTAGCGGTTATAGAGGTCGTAGTGTTCGTCGAGGTAGACCAGGGGCATTTCCCGGGCGCGCAGGTTGGCATGGCGCTTCATGGCCCGGCGCTGGCTGCGGTTGGTTTGCAGGTCGTCAACCGGCAGGCGTACCGGCACGCAGGCCCGGCAATGGTCGCAATGCGGCCGATAGGTGAAGATGCCGCTGCGCCGGAAGCCGGCGCGCACCAGCGAACTGTAGATTTCGCTGTCGATCAGGTGGGCCGGGGTGGCCACCTGCGAGCGCGCTTCGCGGTCGGGCAGGTAGCTGCACGGATAGGGCGAGGTCGCGTAGTAGAGCAGCAGCGAGAAGGGCAGTTCGGCGTCGTCGGGCTGGGCCATGGCTACCTCGCCGGGTCGAGCGGGTCGGACGACCAGGCGCTGCGCGGGCTGCCGCTGGCGGTTAGCACGCTGAGCCGGTCGAGGAAGTCGGCGCGCGGAATTTCGCGGCCGCCGAGCGAGGCGAGGTGGTCGGTATACATCTGGCAGTCGATCATCCCGAATTGGTTGGCGACAAGATAACGCACCAGATGGGCGAAGGCGACCTTCGATGCGTCCGTCCGGTGGGCGAACATCGACTCGCCGTAGAACATGCGCCCGATGGCCAGGCCATACAAGCCGCCGACCAGTTCGCCCGCCGCATAGGTTTCGACCGAGTGCGCCCAGCCGAGTTCATGCAGCCGGACGTAGGCATCGTTCATGTCGTCGGTGATCCAGGTGCCGTTCTGGCCGGGGCGGGGCGTCTCGGCACAACGGGCGATGACGCCGCGAAAATCGGTGTCGAAACGCACCTCGAATTTACCGGAGCGTACGGTTTTGGCCAGCGAGCGGGTGAGCCTGAACTCTTGGGGAAAGAGCACCATGCGCGGATCGGGGCTGTACCACAGCGGTTGTCCGTCGACGGTTCCCCACGGGAAGATGCCGCGGCAATAGGCATCCAGGATGCGCTCGGGGGCCAGGCTGCCGCCGACCGCCAGCAGGCCGCCCATGTCCTCGCGCGCCGAATCGACCGGCGGAAACGGATCAAGCGGGCGGAGATAGGGAATCACACGTGTGCGCGTGCTGACTGTTTCTTGAAGGCGATGACGTGGTCGGCATCGAGGCGGATACCGATTTTCTCGCCGATGGCGTGGTTGTGGTGCGAGGGAACCAGCGACAGCACCTCGGCGCCGCTCGCCAGGCGCAGGGTGTACAGGATGTCGGCGCCGCGGAAGGCCTTGTGCAGCACCTCGGCCTGCAACGGGCTGCGGTCGTCATGCACCACATCGTCCGGGCGGAGCAGGACGTCGACATCGCAGCCGTCGGCGCAGTTGGCGCAGGTTTCGCTGCACGCGATCGGAATGTCGGAAACCAGCTTGCCGAGTTCCATCTCGACATGGGTGCCGCTGGCGACAACCCCCGGCAACAGCACGCCCTGACCGATGAAATCGGCAACGAAACGGTTGGCCGGCCGGTGATAGAGGTTGTAGGGCACATCCCATTGCTGGATGCGGCCCTCGAACATGACGCCGATTTCGTCGGCCATGGCGAAGGCTTCGTGCTGGTCGTGGGTGACCATGATCGCCGTAGACCCCTCGCGCTTCAGGATCTCGCGCACTTCGACCGACAGGCGTTCGCGCAGGCCGACGTCGAGGTTGGAGAAAGGCTCGTCGAGCAGGATCAGTTCCGGCCGGGGGGCCAGGGCGCGGGCCAGGGCCACACGCTGCTGCTGGCCGCCGGACAATTCGTGCGGGTACTTGTCGCCCTGGCCATGCAGGCCGACCGTGGCCAGCAGTTGTCTTACACGCAGATGGGCATCTTCCGCCGGCTTGCGACCGAGACCGAAAGCGACGTTCTGTTCGACGGTAAGGTGCGGGAACAGCGCGTAATCCTGAAAGACCATGCCGATGCGCCGCTTTTCCGGCGGTACGCATTGCCCCGCACGGCTGACTGCCTCCTGGCGCAAGCGGATTTCGCCATCGGCAATTTCCTCGAAACCGGCAATGCAGCGCAGCAAGGTGGTTTTGCCGCAGCCCGAAGGGCCCAGCAGGCAGGCAATGCTGCCAGCCTCGAGCTGAAAGTTGACCCCATCGACGATGGTCTGTTTTCCGTAGCGCTGAACGACGCCATTGAGTTCAAGTTGAGCCATAGCGGCTGATTATAGTTCGCATCGCCGCGCTATGCCCTGGCCGGCTGAACTGGCAATGCGTTTCTTGTGCTTGGCAATAGTAATAAAAACACTTAATTCAATAAATTATTATTTGCTCAAATTGATGGTTTATTTTGTTTTGGCAGGCCAGTCAGGCATTTGTGTGAATTGGGTGTTTTTAATCGTTTAAATTCAATTGGATAGTAACGATTTATTTTTCATATGCCGTGATCTTAAATGCTCGGACTTGATAATAATCAATTGTAGGTGGTGCGTGATTCAGTAGTTTGCCGTGTTGTTCGCTTTGTCGG
>ERZ1645189.233-NODE-233-length-12478-cov-5.708686_pt1 | contig 12478 bp, 9 predicted proteins | sample MGYA00575350_ERZ1645189 | MGnify/ENA primary metagenome ERZ1645189 (study PRJEB40845, sample SAMN11283421) | freshwater sediment metagenome | isolation source: river sediment | host: Sediment | place: India: Jajmau, Kanpur | collected 2015-12-17 ...
AATTTATACTTATTCTCATATATTCGGAAACATAGTGAAAAATATCCCTGCCTGCCGCAGGCAGGTTCGATATTTTTAAACTATTGTTATCGAAATTAAATAAAACAGCACGAAAATTCAATAAAATAAGACTATTGTTCTCTATGTTTTAAAAGTCTAGACGAGTTCTATTAGACAATTATTATTTAAATCCGTTACAAAATTCTCCTTCAGGGGGTTAGGGGGCCTAAAGATACCCCATCTGCTCCGCCTGCTTTCTCAATTCTTCCCTGAAATCGGGGTGAGCAACGGAAATCAGCATTTCGGTACGCTCACGCACGGTGCGTCCAGTCAGGCGAACACTTCCGAATTCAGTTACGATGTAGTCGGTATTGCTGCGGTGAAGCGTCACGCCCGTTCCGGCAGGCAGCACCGGAACAATTGTCGAAATTTTTCCACCTTTGGCAGTTGCCCGGCAGGCGATGATGGATTTTCCTTTTCCATCAAGGCCTTCAATAGCTCCAACAGCTGTATCGCTCTGACCACCTGTACCCGAATACTGCTCTGTACCGATGCTTTCGCTCGCCACCTGACCGGTAAAATCAATCATCATGCAGGTGTTGATGGAGACCATTTTAGAGTTTTGACGAACCAGACACGGATCGTTCACATACGAACCCCGCAGAAATTCCACCGCCGGATTATTGTCGAGCCATTGGTAAAGTTTATCGCTTCCCATGGCAAATGTGCACACAAATTTTCCTTTGTAAATACTCTTTTCCTGATTGGTAATAACGCCCATTTCATACAGTTCCATCATGCTGTCCACCATCATTTCGGTGTGCACACCCAGGTTTTTTTTGTCTTTCAGCATCAGTGCAGCGGCGTTTGGGATTTCACCGATTCCCAATTGGATGGTCGCCCCGTCTTCAATCAAATCAGCGATATTTTTTCCAATTTCCATGGCCACTTCATCGGGAACGGGTTCGGGAAGTGTGGGCGGATTTTGAGAATATTCCACAAAATAATCTACCTGAGAAACGTGTACATGTGTATCTCCAAACGTTCTCGGCAGCTTGTCATTCACCTCAAGCACCGTAATTTCAGCTTGTTCCAGAATGTCTTTTTCATAAGTGATTCCGAGCGAAAGGGAAACAAATCCCTTTTCATCGGGTGGCGTGCAGGTACCCACGAACATGTGCGGACGACGCACTTTCATCCGATCGGAAGCTGCGCGGTGAAGCATATTCGGAACATAAGTAACGGTTCCTGTTTTTTCCTTCAATGCCTTGCGCGAACCTGGTGCATGAAACCAGCTGCACAGTTCAAAATGACCTTTCATCTCCGGTTTCATGTAGAAATCATACGGTTTCAAAGTGAGTACTGAAAACACTTTTACATCTTGCACCCGCTCTTTGGCCAGATGGAAAACCGACATACAGCCCTGTGGTTCGGAAGCACACTGTGCCACAATCACATCCGTATCGCTTTGAAGCAGATCAGGCATTTTTTCCAGCGGAATAAGTTTACTTTGATAAATTTCTTTGAATATGGACATCTTATTTGGATTTACGATTTTGTATTTACGATTTTAGATTTACGATTTACGATTTGGACAATCCAGTCAATTCTCTATGTTGAACTCTATGCTTCTTTCTTCCTGCTGAAAAAATGAACACACAAACCAACCAAAAGTGCTGAAAGGATGGCTACTGCAGCAGCAATTCCGGGGTTTTGAACCTGGTCGTTGAAATAGCGGTTGGCAAAGCCAAAGCTCGCGATGCCTGATTTGTAAAGATACGGCAACAGATAATAAACGGTAAAATATACAACCAAAGCCGTGAGAGAACCCGACAGAGCCGATTTCATTTGCACGTTTTTCAGAAAAATTCCGAATACCAGCGGAACAAACAAAATGGAAAAATAAGAATAAGTTCCGTTTTGAGCAAAAATGGCCACGCTCACATTCGGATTGATAATCTGCTCTCTCGACATCAGAAAAGCCACAATTGCCATTGCTGCAATCACCAAACGGTTGATGGTGATGTAGTTGGTTTCATTCTTAATGGATTTTCCGAAAAGTGGTTTGATGATATCGGTTGTAATCGTAGTACTCAACGATTGAATCAGCCCTTCGATGGTGGAAAATCCGGCACTAATCAATCCGAGAATCACCAGTAAACCTACGAGCAACGATCCTATACCACCTGAAAATACAGTAATCACGTAGTTGGAAATTACACTGTCCACATTGATGTGTCCACCATTCAGCGTGAGATCGGGGAAAAGCAAGCGGGCATACAATCCTACAAAAACCACCGAGAAAAACAAAAACTGAACAATTACAGTGGTAGTGAGGAATTTATTCACATCGCTTTCTTTTTTCAAAAGCAATGATTTGGTAATAATGTGTGGCTGGCACACCACAGCTGCTCCCACAACTAATTGTGCAACGACTATTTCAAAGAAATCGCGGAAAAGCGGACTTGGTTCGTTCGGGAATTTAACCAGTTGAGGATCGATTATTTTCAGCTTTTCGAAAAATCCAAAAAAACCATCCCTGAAAAACTGAAATCCGGAACCGATTAAAATCAACGCCACCAAAATCATCAGTGAGGCTTGAATTACATTGGTATAAACCATTGAATTGGCACCGCCAAACATCATATAGCCAAATGTAAACGCCACCACAACGGCCAGAACCGCGATTTGGTTGGCATTGAGCGCTTGTGCAATTACCTTTACCAAAGCAACCAGAATCAGCACAATAAATGTAAGTAAAAGCACTGTGAGAATGGCTATAAACAGTGCGTACCCTTTGCTCTGATATTTGCTGCCCACCCAGCTTGATAAAGTGAGGGCTTTAACCGATTGACCAAATTTCCGGAAACTTTTTGAAAGTATCACCAGCGAGGTGAGAGACGCCAGCGGAAAAACCAAACCATAGGAAATGTAGGCGCTCAACCCGTAAGTAGCTATCAATCCGGGATTTATCACAAATGTAGCTGCACTTGTCATGGCAGCAGCCAGTGATAAAGCTACATAATAAGGTGAAAATGTGAAACTGCCTACCGCATAATCGCTGATATTTTTCGTTCCACGAGCCCCTTTTACCACGAAATACAGGACGAAAATTGCATATAAGGTAAACAGGACTGATGCTCCGATGATTTGTGCCGAACTTGCCATATCAAATCTGATTTTTTAAATTGTTATTCCGCCGTCAACGCTTAACACAGTACCGTTGATGTATGCCGCATCGTCGCTTGCCAGGAAAAGGTAAGCAGCCGCAATTTCTTCGGGTTGACCGAGGCGTTTCAAAGGTACTTTATCTTCCATGCCTTTTAAAACTTCGGGCGGCATTTTTTTCACCATTTCGGTGGCGATAAATCCGGGAGCTACAGCATTCACAGTCACGCCTTTGCGTCCAAGTTCGCGAGCCAGTGTTTTGGTCATTCCTATCAACCCTGCCTTTGTGGCCACGTAGTTGGTCTGACCGAAATTGCCGTAAAGCGCCACCACCGACGAAGCATTGATAATTCTCCCCCAACCTTTTTCCACCATCACTTCCGATGCGCATTTGCAGCAATTGAATACTCCGGTGAGGTTCACATCTATTACCTGTTGCCACAGTTCGGGCGTCATTTTTTTGATGGAAGCATCGCGGGTAATTCCGGCATTGTTGATGATGATATCCAGGGTTCCAAATTGGTCAACAACCTGTTTTGTGGCAGCTTCTACTTCGGCATAAACGGCCGTATTCACTTTTGCAAACGAAGCTTTTCCACCTGCAGATTCGATCTGTTGAACGGTTTCATTTCCTTTTTCTTCGTTTAAGTCCCAGATTACAACTACTGCGCCTTCCTGCGCAAAACGGATGGCAGTAGCTTTTCCGATTCCGTCAGCACCGCCGGTTACAATAGCAATTTTGTTGTTTAGTTTCATATAAAAAATGTATTTTATCGGACTGAAAGTCCAGTTGGGTTAAATATGTTTGTAATTTTAGCGGGCTGCAAGCCCAATATGTTGATAATCTGCCCTTTCAGGGCGTTGTTTAATAATTGTCAGTTTACCCAACGCGCCGCTTTGCTTTGCATTGGGCTGAAATTAACTGCCACTTCGTTGCGAACTAAATATTCTCCACTATCAATGCCGTTCCCTGACCGCCACCGATACAAAGTGTAGCTAAGCCGGTAGCTGCATTTCTTCGTTTCATTTCATAAATAAGTGTGGTAAGAATTCTTGCTCCCGAAGCGCCTACGGGATGTCCGAGGGCTATTGCACCACCATTTACGTTTACGATTTCGGGATTCAGATTCAAATCGCGCATTACGGCGATGGATTGCGAGGCGAATGCTTCATTTGCTTCGATTAATTCAATGTCCGAGATGGTCATTCCGGCGTTGGCAAGTGCTTTTTTAGAAGCCGGAACAGGGCCGTAACCCATAATTTCGGGTTCCAGTGCAACCGTAGCGTGTGATTTGATACGCACTAATGGTTTCAGCCCCAATGCTTTGGCTTTTTCGGCAGACATTACAATGAGCATGGCAGCACCGTCGTTGATTCCGGAAGCATTTCCGGCAGTAACGGTTCCGTCTTTTTTGAATGCCGGTTTGAGTTTTTGGAGTTGATCAATGGTTGCTCCCTTTCTCGGAAATTCATCCGTGTCAACAATGATCGGATCTCCTTTGCGCTGTGGAATAGAAACAGGAGCAATTTCATCAGCAAATTTCCCTGTAATTTGTGCTGCTTCGCATTTATTCTGGCTTTTCACAGCAAATTCATCCTGCTCTTCGCGCGAGATATTCCACCGTTCAGCAATATTTTCGGCGGTCATACCCATGTGGTAATCGTTGAAAACATCGGTCAGACCGTCTTTTATCATGCTGTCAATCAGTTCGGCGTGACCCATCCGATAGCCGCTGCGGGCTTTGGTAAGCAGATACGGTGCATTGGTCATACTTTCAGTGCCACCTGCAAGTACCACTTCCGAATTACCGGTTTCAATCATTTGAGCGGCGAGCGACACGGCACGCAATCCGGAACCGCAAAGCAGATTAATGCTCATGGCAGGGCTGTAAAGTGAAACACCTGATTTTACCGCAATCTGACGGGCGATATTCTGTCCGAGTCCGGCTGATAAAATATTTCCAACAAAAGTTTCGTTGATTTCTTTCGGGTCAATTCCGGCCCGTTGGATGGCAGCTTCGGCAGCTATCACTCCCAAATCTACTGCCGAAAAACCGGACAAAGTGCCATTCAAACTGCCAATCGGCGTTCTTGCGGCAGAAACGATTACTATTTCTTTTTCCATACTAATTTATTTTTCACAAAACTATGGATTAGATACAGGGAATCAAAAGTTTATTTCAAGAAAGATGGGTTGACAAATACAATAAATATCGACATAATTACTATCAATCAACTCAATATCTGTATTTTAAAATAACAATAACCGGCATAGACCAGGCCGGTTATTTTAAATATTCGGATAAAAGTTGATTGACGAAAACTAATCCAAACTATACGTATGCACGCTCACTCCCTGTGCCGAAGGCAGGTAGTTAATGCCGTACCAGCACACCTGCAACAATACAAACGAAAGGATAAGAACAACAAGTGCATTTCTGAGATTTTTCGGCTTATGATTCCGATAATGTATGTAGATAAGATAGCCCAGCCAGGTGGCGGCTGCCCACGTCTCTTTCGGATCCCAGCTCCAGTAATGTCCCCAGGCATCTTTGGCCCAAACCGCTCCAATCAGCATGCCGATGGTGAGAAAAGCAGTTCCCACATATACCAGATTATCAATTAAGTGCATGACACTCTCGGAGATACTTTTATCATTTTTCCGAATCAGAAAATACAATCCGATAACAGTGGCAGCTCCTAATACTGCGTATGAAAACATATAAATGATCACATGCGGTGCAAACCAGGGACTCTGCAAAGCCGGCATCAGCGTTTTATTGTGGATTTCGGGCTTGAAAATATTGATGAGTATAAACACAAAAGCCAGGATGGTGCTGAACGAAAGAATCCATTTATACTTCCAACGCAGATAAGTCATCAGTCCGGCCACCGGAAGGAAAAACGAATACCAAAGCCGGGTTTCGCCCATGGTGCGCAGGGGTGGTCGCTCCAGCGAAATCCATATACCGGCAATGTAAGCAGCAAAGACCAGAATGCCGGTAATGGTTAATGTCAATGCCAGCTTCCTCTTATCACGAAATGCAAAATAAGCTCCTGCAGCCCATAAAATTACAGATGGAATGGCAAAATAAATGAATGTTTCCCAGGTCATTTTTTCTTCTTATTGTATTTTTTTTTAACAATGCTACAATTAATCGTTTTCTCCTTTATTTTCATAAGCCGTTTTGCCGGTTACAAACAAGCCGATTGCTCCTGAAATCATTAAAATAATTCCTGCATACACCCATCCAATCCACGGATCTTTCACCAGTTCAAACTTGCTGATATTACTCCACTTACCCATTCGCTCATCGTAGCTGATCTGGTAAATTTTCCATCCGTTCACTTTGAGGGGTTTATTCACTTCGATAACCGAATGGATGTTTTTACCGTCTTTGGTAAACACATTCACATCCGAAGCAAATCGTTTCGGTTCGCGGTCGGGCATAACCATGCTCACTTTTTCGTCCAGTTTCAATGCATGATACGGGAAAAGAAAACTACCACTGCTTACCCAGCCTGCTGCCTGTTTTCCCGATTTTCGGTTTGCGGCTGTCACATACACGGCAGCTGCGGCACCTTCTGAGTGAAATTCCACAAAGTGAACACTGTCACGTCCTACCACAGGAGCGGCATTTTCGAGAACATTTGATATTGAAACATCCCAATCAAGCAACGAACCTGCCGTTGGCGCTTTTTCAATCAACAAGGTCACAGGTTGTTTTTCGGGGAGTGTTTTTCCTGAATGATTGTCGATAAGCATCAGTTTTGGCGGATATTCGTCGATGGTAAAATCATTCAGTTCGATAGCCAGATCCATTTCAATGATTTTTCCTGAGTCTTCAGTAGCGCGCCATTCCGGATTTTCACTCCCAACCACCATTTGGTAGCGATGCATATCAGCATTGCCCAAAACAGCTGCGAAAAGCGTAATGAACAAACCCAAATGATTGAGCAGGAATGGAATATCCTTTTTCCACCTGAAATGCTTCAACCGGCGAAGTGTAACTAATGCCAGCACGCTCATCATATAAATGAAAACAAGCACAAACGACCAGGAGGAAAGCATATTTTTGAAACCCAACACTCCCAAAATCCCGGAATTGTCATGCACGCCCGATTGGCGTGTAAGCCCCATTATCAGTACCAGAAGCAAAAATGCCGATATGGATGTTATACTGGCAGTCATACCTGATAACCAACGTATTGAGGTGTTTTTGTTTGATATGAAAGATAAAACAACAATGAATATTATATACAAACCTCCTAAAAACACATTTACCGGAAACTGTAAAAAGTCCGTATTCACAGCACCTGTCGTCAATTGGAGCAAGATGCCGGTAAGAACCAATCCGGCGCTTATTGTAAAACCTTCTTTATATCCCCAGGGATGTTTCCACATAAAAAATCTTTTTTTAAAAAACTCTGCCAAAGTTATAAAAACCCTGGCAGAATATCTGTAATTAGCTATTTAACCAACATACCCAAAAAACCAATAACTAATTGGCAGCAACAATCTTATTTTCCGATTTTGCCTTTTGGAGCCATTGGGGAACAATTTCTTTCATGAATTTATCTTTTGCCTGATGTTCGGCATTCATATCCAGTCCGATGTATTTCTGGGCTTTGGCTTTCGTGGAAATGTCGGGCATAGGCACATCACCGTTGAAGCCGAGTTTTGCCAGAATTTTTGCATTTGCCAGCCGTGCCTGTAATGCCCTGTCCACTCCATGACTCAACATCCGCTGAACTTCCTGCGGTGCGTGGAATGATGCTCCGTGTGATGCCACACTGAAATCCCAGCGCCATTGTGCCTGACGAATCAAAGCCAGAACAGGTTTCATTTGAGCTTCGGTAGCACCTTTTTCCCAGGCAAATTTTGCTTCGATATGTGCTTTTGCCAGTTCTTCTTCGAGCCTTCCACGCGTTTCGAATACCTTTTCCTGACGTTCGTACACATTATTGCGCAGTGTTTCTTCGCTTTCGCGGTGGCAAACCAGGCAGGTGCGATCTATTTTGGCCAACGGACTTTGAATGTGATGATCGCTGAATTTTACTCCTCCTTCGCTCTTGTATGGCATGTGGCAATCGGCACAGGCTACACCGCGTTGTCCGTGAATTCCCAGTTGAGCTATTTCATAATCCGGATGCTGAGCTTTCAGAATGGGTGCTTTACTCAATGCGTGAACATAATCCGTAAATTCGGCTTCGTCATAGTACTTTTCCATGTCTTCTACCGTCATGCCCTTATCCCAGGGGAAAGTGAGGTATTTTCCCTCACCTTTGAAATAATATTCAACGTGGCACTGTGCACAAACCAGCGAACGCATTTCCTGATGAGTGGCTTTTGTAATGTCTTTCCCCTGCCGCTCGAATGCTTCCCGCAAAGCAGGCCTGCTTATCTGAAGGTTCATATTTTCGGGTTCATGGCAGTCGGCACAACCAATCGGATTCACTATTTCGGCTCCCAAAGCACCCCATTTTCTGTGATAAAAAGAATCAACACCCAGAATGCCCATCATCCGGGGTACATCCGGACTTTTGCAGGTCCAGCAGGTAGCGGGCTGAGGACCGTCTTTATCGGTCATGGGTGCACCTGTGCGGAGCGTGCGGGTAACATCTTCCACTGCATGCATGTGTCCTCGCGGTGTGGTATAATCTTTTGAAAAAGCATATCCTGCCCAGAGTATCACCATATTCGGTCGCTCGGCGAGTACATCTACTGCCTGGCTGCTGTTATGCTTACTCCTGAAAGTAGTATCGGCTGTTTGTTTCCAGGTTTGATACTCACGGGGATAATTATTGGCAAAAACTTCATTTCTGCTTTCCAAACCGATTATCTCTGTTTTTTTATTGTTAAAAACACTGGCTATTTCAGCACGTCTGTTGAGTATGGACGATGCCAGCATTCCTAAACCAAAAACAACGAGCATGGCTGCAATGAATAGCAGCCAACCTTGCCAGGATTTTAATTTCTTTTCCATAGTTGAGCCCTCCTCTTTCCCTTAAGAGAAAATTTTAAGTGCAATTAATTTTGTAATTTGTGTTTTTCAATTATTTATTTGCTTTTTTTTATAAAAATCATCGAAGTGCTTGTTTAGTAAACTATTCTGTTCAAATCTGAAATTCGTGGTTGGTCATTATTTCTCTTTTATCACCTTTTTCAACCATTCAGGAACTTCAGATGTCGGGTAAGGCACCAGTGCATTTGGAGTGGAAGACAGACTGTTTTTACCTCCGTGGGGTACGTCCCGGTGACAATCCCAACAGGCCTTTCCATTGCTTTTTTCGATCATTTTGAAGGTTTGAGTGCCTGTTTTTACAAATTCTGTATTGAGCTGAGTATGACAGCGGATGCAATTTTCCATGATTACAGCCTGACTTCCCGAAATGGCTTGCGGAACCTGCGGCTCCAAACCGAGTGTAAAGACCGTAGAATGTCGGAGGCCATCCATGGCATGAAAGTAATACTCGCGGAATACATTGTCATGAGGAACGTGACAGTCGTTGCAAACGGTATTGCGTGCATGCGAACTGTGATTCCAGGTGGCATAGAACGGGCCCATGATGTGGCAGTTGACACAGGTTTCCGGTTCGTTGGAAACGTAGCTCCAGGCGCGCGATGCATACACGGTGAAAATACCCAATCCGCAAATAACACCCAACATGATGATGGCAAAAATTTTCCATCCTCTTGTTGGTAATATCCTGTTTATGAAATGTTTGAGGTTCATAATTGTGATATTTTTTTACTTCAGAAGAAGTCCGTAATGTGAATTAGTATTAATAAACATTCAAAGATAGAAAATATTCTTAATTAAAAGAGATTTAAATGTTTTTTTATTCAAAAAAATAAAAAAATTAGAATTGTTCTAAACAATAAATACCTCCCGATTTCAGGGAGGTATTTATTGTTGAAATTAGTTTATCCTATTTCTTTTATTCACCTATTCTGCTTACTTCTCCATTTTTAATCCGTTCTTCTACCATGGCATCGAGCACTGCTATGGCGGTCATATTCACAATGCTGCGCACCGAGCTTTCTACATCCAGAATATGCACCGGCTTGTTAAGACCCATCTGGATAGGACCGATTGTTTCAGCCAGACCCATTTCGAGCATCATTTTCTGCACCATATTTGCCGAATTCAGATTTGGAAAAATGAGCGTATTCACATTTTTTCCTTTCAAACGGGAGAATGGATATTTTGTATCACGAAGCTCTTTGTTCAGTGCAAAATTGACCTGCATTTCACCATCAACAATCATATCGGGATAGTTTTCGTGCAGTTTTTTCACTACTCCGTGCATGGCAGCCGGGCTTCCGTCTTTATCGGAACCAAAATTTGAATACGATAACAGGGCTATTACCGGTTCGTGAGCAAAAAATTTCACGGTATCGTAGGTCAGTTTTGCGACATCAAATATCGTTTCGGGCGACGGATGACGGTTGAATAACGTATCGGCCAGGAAGAATGTACCTTTCTTGGTGTTCATGATGTGCATGGCTCCAATATTGTTCAACCCCGGACGAATTCCGATTACTGTCTTTGCCGCTTTAATGGAGTCTTCGTATTTGGTGATGATACCTGTGATGAGCGCATCGGCTTCGCCTGTTTCTACCATCATCATACCGAAGTAGTTACGCTCGTACATCTTTTCGTAAGCTTCCTCAAAGGTCATTCCTTCACGATGCCGTTTTTCGGCCAGTTTTTTAGCATATCGGATTCTTCTGGATTCTTCCCGGTCGTGTCTTAAATTAACTATTTCAATTCCTGTGAGGTCAATTCCGTTTTCGGCAGCTACATTTGCCAGTTTTTCTTCATTTCCGAGGAGCACCGGATAGCAAATACCTTCTGACAGAGCCAGTTCGGCAGCTTTCAGCATGTTAATGTGAAGAGACTCTGAGAATACAACCCGCTTGGGATGCTGTCTGGCGGTATCATAGAAATGACGCAACATCTTGTGATCCAACCCCATAATATGATGAAGTTTATGGTCGTATGCTTCCCAGTCGGTAATTATATTGGCTGCCACACCCGATTCGATGGCAGCTTTGGCTACTGCCGGAGCCACTGTGGTGAGTAAACGTGGATCAAGGGGTTTCGGAATGATATACTCACGTCCGAAGCTGATTTTTTTCATTTCATAAGCCGCATTCACCACATCAGGCACCTGTTTTTTAGCCAGTTCGGCTATGGCTCTGACAGCTGCAATCTTCATTTCCTCGTTGATGCAACTTGCACGTACATCCAAGGCGCCTCTGAAAATGTAAGGGAAACCAAGTACATTATTTATCTGGTTAGGATGATCGGATCGGCCTGTAGCAAATACAATATCCGGGCGGGCGGCAATAGCCAGATCGTAAGCAATTTCGGGATTCGGATTTGCCAATGCGAAAACAACCGGATTTTCATTCATACTCTGAACCATTTCAGTGGTCAAAACATCGGCCACTGAGAGTCCCAGAAATACATCTGAGCCTTTTACTGCATCTTCGAGTGTGTAGATTTCTCTGTCGGTAGCAAATGGTTTTTTTCGCTCATTCAGGTCGGTTCTTTTTTTGTTGATAACTCCTTTGGAATCAACCATTACGATGTTTTCGAGTCTGGCACCCAACGCCATATATAGTCTTGTACACGAATTGGCCGCAGCACCGGCTCCGTTGACCACAATTTTTACATCTTCAATCTTTTTTCCGATGATTTCAAGTGCATTTAGCAGCCCGGCTGACGATATGATGGCAGTCCCGTGCTGATCGTCGTGCATAATCGGAATATCAAGCTCTGCTTTCAGCCTTTCTTCAATTTCAAAACATTCCGGTGCTTTGATGTCTTCGAGATTTATACCTCCAAAAGTGGGTGATATGGCTTTAACTACCTGGATAAATTTCTCAGGATCTTTTTCATTCACTTCGATGTCAAAAACATCAATTCCAGCAAATATCTTAAACAGTAATCCTTTACCTTCCATCACAGGTTTTCCGGCCACAGCTCCTATATCGCCTAAACCCAACACAGCGGTTCCGTTGGATATTACGGCAACCAGATTACCTTTTGAAGTATAATCGTAGGCTTTTGACTGATCTTTTTCAATTTCGAGACAGGGCTCAGCCACACCGGGTGAGTATGCAAGTGATAAGTCGCGTTGAGAACTGTAAGGTTTGGTGGGTACAACTTCAATTTTTCCCGGCTTGCCCTGTGAATGGTACAGCAGGGCATCTTCTTTAGTTAATTTTGACATTTTTAGTGAGTTATAAATGGAGTTATTTTTTTAGAAAAAAAAATCGTGCAAATTTACAGTTTTT
>ERZ1645189.234-NODE-234-length-12471-cov-5.507893_pt1 | contig 12471 bp, 12 predicted proteins | sample MGYA00575350_ERZ1645189 | MGnify/ENA primary metagenome ERZ1645189 (study PRJEB40845, sample SAMN11283421) | freshwater sediment metagenome | isolation source: river sediment | host: Sediment | place: India: Jajmau, Kanpur | collected 2015-12-17 ...
CGCTTATTTATTTGAAGCGGTTGCCAACATCGAAAAGCATCATGAAGCCCGTTATCTGAAATTAGCGAAAAACATTGAAGATGCCAGCGTCTTTAAAAAATGCGAAGTCGTTGCTTGGCACTGCACCAACTGTGGTCATATTGTAGAAGCAGTAAACGCGCCTGCGATGTGCCCGGTTTGTGACCATCCGCAAGCTTTCTTCAAAATTCACGCAACCAATTACTAAAAACGCTTCTGTAGAGCCACCCGAGGGATTTTTCCTTTCGGGTGGCTTTTTTCTTGCCTTTTACCGAAAAGAACCTTATAATCAGGAGTACTTCTTTCGGAAAGGAAGAACATGATGAAACGTTGGTTACTCTTACTCTTATGCTTTCCTCTGGGGGCATTACTCTTTGCCATCCTTCTCAATCTACTCATGGTGCAAACGACCAAAGACCAAATCAAAACGGTAGATGAACTGGAACCTGCTTCCTATGACTGCATTCTCATTTTCGGAGCTGGCGTCAGTTCGAGCGGGGTACCTTCTCCCATGCTGCGCGATCGGCTGCTCACCGGTATTGCCTGTTATCAGGCGGGGCTCGCACCAAAGATACTAGTCAGTGGAGATCATGGGGAAGACAGCTATGATGAGGTCAACATCATGAAGGCTTTTTGCATACAAGCAGGTGTACCCTCCGAGGATATCTTTATGGACCATGCCGGTTTTTCTACCTATGAAAGTCTCTACCGACTGAAAGAGATTTTCTTAGCAGAACGAGCCATTTTGGTCACGCAAACCTATCATTTACATCGAGCCCTTTATGTGGCTTCACGCCTAGGCCTACACGCCATGGGTGCATTGGCAGAGCGACAAGCCTATGCCGGTCAATCCTATTACAATCAACGAGAATATGTAGCAAGATTAAAAGACTTTGCATATACCTTGTTTTTCCCCAAACCCACTTATTTAGGTGAAACCATTTCATTAAAACAGGACGGAAACATCACCAACGACAAACCCCGCTAAGTCGGGGTTTTTTTATATGAGATTTTCTGATTGTTTTGGTCACTATTCCAATTTGGCATTTTCATCAATTGGACTTTTAACTAAAAATCTCAATGATTATAAGAGCGGAGCGGAGATGCCATTGTGAAAGATTACACGAATTCTTGCTTTTTTGTGAAAATTATCACGTTGCCCTTAATCTTATATGGACCTTGATAAACGTTAGTAAAAACCAGTATTTTAGTACTGATTTCAAGCTCGGATTTGACAAAAACAACCTTTATGTTATACTTCTTGCAAAGATTGGTGAAAAAAAGCACTAAAAGGAGGCTCCCCTACTATGGCGTGTTCAGGCCTACAGTCCAAATTCCAAGAATTGGACCAATACATTGATAACCTCTCCATATCGGACAAAGGTTCCGCCCTCATCCCGGTCTTGCATCGGGCGCAAACCATATTCGGTTACTTACCTCAGGATGTTCAAGCGCATATTGCAGATCGATTGGATGTCTCGACGGCCAAAGTCTATGGCGTGGTTAGCTTCTATACATTCTTTACCATGGAACCTCGTGGGCGATTCAATATTAGTGTTTGCTTAGGAACTGCTTGTTTTGTTGGCGGAGCAGAAGCTGTGTTAAAGGAATTCGAAAAAGAGCTGAAGATTAAAAGTGGCGAGACCACTTCGGACTTTAAGTTCTCCATCACCCCGGTTCGCTGTGTTGGTGCATGCAGTCTGGCCCCCATCGTCATGATCAATGACAAAGTTTATCCAAGAGTAAAAACCAGCGAAGTCGCCCATATTCTTGCCGAATATGACGAGATGTAGGAGGAACGACCATGGAACGAATTCTATCCTTTGACCAATTAAAGAAGCAATATGAGGCAGTGAAACATCAAACCGATTTGCGCTTGTTGACACTCAATCAAGCTCCTTCTTTTATACAACTGCCTGAACCCTATAAACGCGATCTCTCCGTTCGACACCTCATGGTTTGTGCCGATACCGGCTGTGCTGCCTCCCATTCTCTGGGAATTGCCGATCTTTTGGAGAAAACCATCGAAAAATATGGACTACAAGATAAAGTCAAAGTCATTAAAACCGGATGTTTTGGTTTATGTTCTCAAGGGCCAATTGTTGTCGTACATCCGGAACGCGTCATGTATACCCAATTAAAGGTGGAGCATGTAGAAGAAATCGTACAAAATCACTTGCGTGACGGTCACTACGTAGAACATTTATTGCTGGGAGCCCGTGAAGGAAACCCGACCACGAATTATGACCAAGTCGATTTCTTTCGTAAACAAACCCGAATCGCTACCCGTAACTGCGGCTTAATCAATCCGGCCAGTTTAGAAGAATACATCTCCCAAAAAGGATATTTGGCGTTGGGTAAATGCCTCACCGAATTAACCCCCGACGGTGTGGTGGATGTCGTGAAGAAATCCGGCTTACGTGGCCGAGGTGGCGCGGGCTTCCCCACCGGTATGAAATGGGGCTTTACGGCAGTCGAGAAAGAACCCCAGAAATATGTTTGCTGCAATGCCGACGAAGGAGACCCGGGTGCCTTTATGGATCGCTCGGTATTGGAAGGCGACCCGCATTCTGTTTTGGAAGCTATGGCAATCGCAGGTTATGCCATTGGTGCCGACACTGGCTTCATCTATATTCGTGCGGAATATCCCAGTGCCATACGTCGCTTACTCTCTTCCATTGAACAAGCCAAAGAAGCTGGTTTGCTAGGCAACAACATTATGGGTACCGGTTTCAACTTTAATATTGAGTTGCGATTGGGTGCCGGAGCCTTTGTTTGTGGAGAAGAAACCGCTCTCATTGCCTCTGTGGAAGGAAACCGTGGAGAACCTCGAAACAAGCCGCCTTATCCTGCTGCGAAAGGCATTTACGGCAAGCCAACCGTAATCAATAACGTAGAGACATTGGCTAACATTTGTCCGATCATTTTAAACGGTTCCGATTGGTTCCGTTCCATCGGTACAGAGAAAAGCCCCGGCACCAAGGTTTTTGCATTGGCGGGAAAAGTGAACAACGTCGGGCTCATTGAAGTTCCCATGGGTACTACACTCAGGGAAATTATCTATGAGATCGGTGGGGGTATCGTCAACGACAAACAACTCAAAGCAGTGCAAACCGGCGGTCCCTCCGGTGGTTGCATCCCGGCTCGATACCTAGATACTCCCATCGACTATGAATCTTTGCAAGTCATCGGCACCATGATGGGTTCCGGTGGAATGATTGTATTGGACGAAACCACTTGTATGGTCAATATCGCGAAATTTTACCTCGAATTCACCGTAGACGAATCCTGTGGCAAATGTACTCCCTGCCGCTTTGGTAACCGTTACATGCTTGATATCATGAATAAAATTACTCATGGGCAAGGAACCAGGGAGGATCTCGACAAGTTATCTCAACTGGGCGAAACCATTAAAGAAGCATCCCTTTGTGGATTGGGTCAGTCCTCTCCCAACCCGGTATTAAGTACCATTCGTTATTTCCGTGATGAGTATTTAGCCCACATTGACGATAAACGCTGCCCAGCTGGGGTTTGCACTTCTCTGCTACAGTATGAAATCGTCCCTGAGTTGTGCATTGGTTGCACGATTTGTGCTAAGAATTGTCCGGTACAATGCATTAGTGGAGCCGTTCGTCAAGTACATTACATCGACCAAGCCGCTTGCATTAAATGTGGTTTGTGCTTCAGTAAGTGCCCGAAAAAGGCCATTATCAGAAAATAGGAGGTTTCAACCTTATGTCAATGGTACAACTGACGATTAACGGCTTACCTGTGCATGCGGAAGCCGGAACAACCATATTGGATGCAGCCAAATCCATCGGTATTAAAATACCCTCACTTTGTTACTTGCATTTACCCGATGTCAATGTAGTCTGCCAAGGAGCATCCTGCCGAGTTTGCTTAGTTGAAATCGATGGGCGACGCAACTTAGCCCCCTCCTGCTCCACCACAGTTGTGGAAGGTATGGTGGTCAAAACCGATACTTCCCGGGCAGTAGAAGCTCGCAAAACCATGTTAGAACTCATGCTGTCCAACCACCCACATAACTGCTTATTCTGCAAACGCCGAGAATCTTGTGAATTAAAAGCCCTTTCTGCCGAAATGGGTATCGATGAACTTCCTTTCCAAGCGCCCGTTCCGGAAGAAGAACTCGATCTCTCCAATTTTTCCATCGTTCGGGATACCACCAAGTGTATTCTCTGTCGCCGTTGTGAGACGGTGTGCACACAAGTACAAACCATGGGAATTTATTCCGGAGTTCAACGCGGTTTTCACACTCGAATCGATACCGCTTTCCATACTCCCATGATGGAAACCGCATGCACCTTCTGTGGTCAATGCGTAGCTGTCTGCCCCACCGCCGCCTTAACCGAAGTCGATAACTCTGCTGTCGTCTTTAAAGCCGTTCGAGATCCGAAAAAAACGGTTATCGTACAGACCGCACCGGCTGTCCGTGTGGCTTTGGGCGAAGAATTGGGTTATCCGGTGGGCACAAACGTGACTGGAAAAATGGTGACTGCCCTTCGTCGTCTTGGTTTTGATAAAGTCGTTGACACCGACTTTGCTGCCGACCTAACGATTATTGAAGAAGCTACAGAGCTCATTCATCGCATTCAAAACAATGGCGTTTTACCCATGATGACCAGTTGCTGCCCTGCTTGGATTAAATTCCTTGAACATAAATATCCCGATATGTTGCCAAATTTGTCTACCTGCAAATCTCCTCATGAAATGTTGGGAGCTGTCATCAAGGCGTACTATGCAGAAAAACTAAAAGTGAATTTAGATCAATTGGTCGTGGTTTCCGTCATGCCCTGCCTTGCAAAGAAATACGAGAACAACCGTCCCGAACTCAGTGATGGTACCTACGCAGATGTCGATATTGTCATCTCCACTCGTGAACTAGCAGGAATGATTAAGCATTCCGGAATTCAATTTACCAATTTACCCGAAGGGGATTTTGATCGACCTTTTGGTGAAAGCACCGGGGCTTCAGTCATTTTCGGTACGACCGGTGGTGTTATGGAAGCTGCTTTGCGCACTGCTTACGAGACCATTACTGGTGAAAAACTGGAGCATTTGGAATTTGAAGAGATGCGTGGTTTCCAAGGGATTAAGACTGGCAGTGTGAAAATTGGTGATCTAAAAGTTCATGTTGCGGTGGCTCATACTTTGCGAAATGCTCGTCAGCTCATGGATGAAATTCAAAATGGTACTGCGGATTATCATTTTATTGAAGTCATGGCCTGCCCAGGTGGTTGCATCGGTGGTGGTGGACAACCCTATCACCATGGTGAAATGGATACCTTGCGCAAACGAGCTTCTGCTTTATACACTGCCGATGAAGCAAAGGTGATTCGTCGTTCCCACGAGAACCCGGATATCACGAAACTGTATCAGGATTACTTAGGTGAGCCCAATGGGCACATCGCTCATGAACTCCTACATACCCATTACACTCGTAGAAACAAACACTAAAAAAAGAGATACCGCCGGGGAAACCCCCGGCGGTATTACTATCCGCGAATGGCTAAAAACAAAGTAGAAGGAGAATCTTCTTGCCAAGTTGTCCCTTCCACTCCACCATAGAAATCAATGACCACAAAACCTGCATCCTGTAGCATTTTCTGAATTTGCAATCTGCGGATTGGATATATGATGATTTCTTGTCGCGCCAATTCCTTGGCATCGATTCTCATCAACGATAAGGTCGTATCCATGGCCAAGTGCCCATCGTTGCAAATACGCAACCTCCGTTGAAGCCGAATTCCCTCTTTTTCATTCACTAACTCGGGAAGTTCGCGCACTTTATAATCCAGCAACATATCATAATTAAAGAGTTGCATGACCAATCTGCCACCCTTGTTCAATAATGTTGCTGCTTGTTTGAAAAACTCTTGGTATTCCTCTTCATCTTGTAAAACAGAAGAGGCATTATTTAAGCACAAGAGCACATGGTAACTACCCGGAGTCCCCGGCAATTTCAAAAGGGGAGCCGGTAAAAATTGTAGCGCTCTAGGAACCTTATCTCGTAAAGAATACACTTTGGCCTTGAGCAATAATGCTTGTTCACTTTCAACAGCAGTCACAACTGAGCCCGAAACAGCCAATGCGTGCGCTAACTCTCCACCACCACAAGCGGCATCAAGAATGTGTGCCGATGAAAGGTTGCCGATTTCATTGGTCAAAAATGTGACCATGCCTAAAGATGGTTGAACCAATGAAGCATAATAATCGATGAATCCATTCATAATATCGGGCATGTACATCCCCCCTAGGTGTTCTACTGATTCTTAAGAATCTTCCTTGCCAACAGCAAGAATTCCTCCTTCAGATAAAAAGAATTCTCTTTTCGATAAATCAACGAATTGCACCTTGCTTCCGGTTCCAACCCTTCTTGTTTAATGATATGCAATTTACCCTGTTCCATGGACTGACTCACCGCGCGAACCGGGAGTAAGGTATATCCTAACCCTGCAGCCGCCATTTCTCGTAAGGCTTCTATACTATCCATTTCCATCACATTATCCGGAATAAAGGAATGCTCAGCGAAGAATTGATCAATATAAGTCCGAAAGCCGGTTCCTCGCGCAAAAATCAACCATGGACCTTGTGCTAAGTCGGTCAATGTATGGGGATTCAATTCAGGAGACGAAACAATCGCCATAGCATCAAAAAACAAGGGCTCCACCGTGAGACGAGGATGGATGACTTCCGAACTGACCAAACCAATATGAGCAGAGCCATCTTCGACCATACGAACTGTTTCTGTGGTTTTCCCAGAATACACGGTTAACTGAGCTTGAGGATACTGCTTGCGGTATTCAGCCAGAACTTTGGGTAGTAAATACGTCATGGTAACACTACCTGCAACCACAACCAAGCGTCCACGAAATGGATCGATAGCCTGTGCTGCTTCCGATTTCAATTCTTGAACTTGTGCGACAATTCTTTGAGCCCGTGGTAAAATTAAAGCGCCGAAAGGAGTCAAATGCAATTGTCTCCCCTTTCTCAAAAATAATTGGCCACCTAAATCCCTTTCTAGCTGCTGTATCTGTTTGCTCACTGCCGGTTGACTGAATCCTAGAATATCTCCCGTCTTCGTCATATTTAACGTCTCGGCGGTTTTACAAAATAGTAGGAGTTGTTGAACATCCATCCCGATTGCTCCTCTCAATGTATTCCATAGAGTTATGATTCAATACGGATTTATCATTTCCCTTCTGACTTTTGGTTATGGTATACTCCATACTGTGAGAAAATTCCAATCATAGGAAGGTGTGTTGTCCATGGCAGTACGTGCAATTGTGGGAGCCCAGTGGGGAGACGAGGGAAAAGGGAAAATTGTAGATCTCCTGGCTCAAAATGCCAATGTGGTCGTTCGTTTTCAAGGCGGTGCCAATGCTGGTCATACAGTCGTGAATGAATATGGTAAATTTGCTTTGCACTTAATACCCTGTGGGATTTTTAACCCGGAAGTCACCAACATTATCGGTACCGGGACGGTAGTGGATCCTGCAGCTTTAATTCAGGAACTCCAATCCCTGCACAAAGCCGGGATACCAACCCATAACTTAAAAATATCGAACCGGGCTCATATCTCTTTACCTCTGTATGGTTATCTTGATCGGTTGTTGGAGTTAGCTCGTGGCAAAGAAGCACAAGGCTCGACCTTACGCGGAATTGCTCCCGCCTATGCAGCGAAGAGCTTGCGAGTTGGTTTGCAAATGGGTAGCATGTTAAATCGAGAGATATTCATGAAATCCCTCCGTTCGTTATTAGAGAGTGGCAATCAGCTAATCGATGCTGTCTTTCACGAAAACCTCATCGATATTGAAGCGACTTTGCAAGAATACGAACCTTATGTAACCACCCTTTCCCCGTACATTTGCGACACGTTACCTTTGATGCAAGACGCTTGGAAAAGCGGCAAAAATGTTTTGCTGGAAGGTCAGTTAGGAGTCATGCGTGATTTAGACTGGGGCATTTATCCTTTTAGTACCTCTTCCAACCCCACCTCCGGAGGAGCTGCTTCCGGAAGCGGTTTACCCCCTCACGCCATCACCCAAGTGACCGGAATCGTGAAAGCCTTCTCTACCGCTGTTGGCGCTGGACCTTTCCCAACCGAATTAATCGATGACACCGGAGAGTATTTACGTAATTTCGGCGAAGAATTCGGAGCCACTACAGGCCGTCCCCGCCGATGTGGCTGGCTGGACCTGAATGCTTTACGGTATGCTGCTCAATTAAATGGTTTTACCGATATTGCCATTACTAAATTAGATACCTTAGATCAGCTGGAAAGCCTAAAAATCTGCACACATTATCGTATCGATGGTCAACTCGTGGAAGGGATGCCCTTGGCTGAAGACTTGTATCGCGCTGAGCCGGTATATATTGAAGTACCGGGTTGGAACTGCAATACGCAGCAAGTGCGTTCATGGCAAGAACTCCCCAAAGCTGCTCAAGAGTATGTAGAACTCATCGAAAAGGCCTGTGGAGTGAAAGCCTCCTGGTTATCGGTAGGTCCCTCCCGCGAAGCCACTTTCTTGCGCTCTTGATTCCCAACACGTGTTGCTTAATGTGAATTTGCATAGAAAGATAGTATTCAAATTGATACTTGAAATAAAGTCTAATTCACGTTATACTGAAGTACCACTATTAAGGAGGGTTACCCATGGCTTATATGTCGTTTTCTCTGACGCCTCAAGGCACCCTAATTCAAATGGAAGGCAAGCATGACCAGTTAGTCAATAAAGAGAATTTTGGGCCAACCGATCATTTCTTTGCCGGAATCGGCGCCTGAATGTATGCAGGAATTGCGTCTTATGGACGTAAATTCGAGCTTCCGGTGGAAGCAATTACAATGACCTTAGATACCACGAAGAGTGAAGAGACTCGTTTGATTAACAAGATGGATTTCCAAGTGAAATTCCCGGTGGACTTTCCACCACAACACAAGCAATCCATTCTCAAAAACATGAATGCTTGTTACGTGAAGAAACACTTATATGATCCTCCCGTAGTCACCGTTACCGTGGTGGAATAATTCGATCCTCATTTCAAAAAAAGGGCCTCTGCAGGAACAAATTCTTGCAGAGGCCTTCTGTTTATCATTCAACACAAGTACTTTACTTAAATAAGCGTATCAGAAAAAAGCTAATCGTAGCGGTTGCTCCGCTCAAACTGGTTCCCCAAATTAAGTCGATGATGGTAATCGTCAAGGGCCAGTCGCGAATCGTTGCTAAGTTGGTTAAATCATAGGTTGCGTAGGTAACAAATCCAAAGAACATTCCTGTAAACAAAGCTATTTGCCAACTATTTTTTGCCAACGCCGGGTTGATGACAAAAAACATCATACCAACGACGAAAATGGCATAAAAGATAAAAGCTGCTGCAAAGTTCACTTTGGGGGCCATAAGGTACCCCAGCTTTTCTGCATATAGATTTTTCGCGACAACACCTAGCCAAACTAAATCAATCACCAAAAAAACACCGAACGAAACGAAAAAATTACGTATATCGGTCGCTTGCATGTATACCTACCTCCTTATTTCTTGGGAAACCAAGGAAAGAAAATCGAGGTCTTTTCTGCATATTCTTTAAACCCGGGTCGCTTCATCATAGAACGTTCCAACATGGGAACACCAGAGACAAATACCAACAAATAGGTGATGACTGCGGGGCTTATTATGACCCAAAATGGTGCTCCCGATGCTCTTGAAAGTAAATAAATCCCCCACCACAACACAGACTCTCCAAAGTAATTGGGGTGACGGGTATACTTCCATAAGCCGGAAGTCATCAACTTGCCTTTGTTATTGGGGTCTTTTTTGAACTCCTTCAGTTGCCAATCCCCAACTGCTTCAAAAAAGAAACCAACGAACCAAACGAACATACCCAAAATCGTCATGGATGGATTCCACAAACTCGGATCCTTACCCGCAAACACAATCCCTAAGGCAACGACATACATAAATATTGCTTGAGTCATATAAACTTGAAGGAAAGCTCTGGGAATGACTTGGCTTCCCCACTCTTTCCGCCAGTTTGCATAGCGAAAATCTTCGGGCTTCCCCCAGTTTCTGCGAATGATGTGGTAAAACAATCGTAGTCCCCAAATGGCTACCAATATGGTCATGACTGTCACGGGAACGGGAACGGGTTGGCGTGTCCACCAACAATAGGTCGCTACAACCACAAAGCCAATTCCCCAACCAATGTCTACAATAGAATTATTCTTTATGATTGTACCAACAACAAAAAAGGCAAAGAAATAGATGAAGATGAGAAGAATAACATCCATGAAACAACCTCCTATTTTTTAGTCAAACAGACTGCGACGGAGCCCGGGCCGGAGTAAATCGCGACGACAGAGGATATCTCCGAAATGTAGGCAGGATCTTTTCCGATTATTTCACGCATCTTGGTTTTGTATTCCAAAGCTAAGGCGAGGTTATTGGCATGAACAATACAATATTCATCCACTCCGCCTGATTTCGCAGCGTTCTCAACCAATTTCAGAATTTTCTGAGTAATTCCTTTTTGGCTGAAAGCTGCCCCGAAAACGGTGCCTTTCCCCTCGGCATCAATGGACATAATCGGACGCATTCCTAAGAAATTGCCTATTTCCCCCACAGAATTCGGAACTCGCCCTCCTTTTGCAGCAAACTCCAACGTGTTTAAACAAACATAAATCTTCGTCTTGGTAATCCTCTCCTCTACCAACGCAACGATTTCTTCGTGACTTAGTCCCCGTGCTCTGGCTTCCACGGCTGCTTTTACGATAAGACCTTGAGCTCCACTGTTCAATTTGCTATCGAGGACGGTTATCTTCTTACCCTGGTTTTGTAAGCGTTTAGCTTCCTGTGCAATGGCTACATGTGTTCCACTCATTTTGGAGGACACTGTTATGATGATAAGGCTTTCAAAATGCTCGGCTGACCACTGCAAGAATTGAGCGATGCGTCCCGGTTCCGGCTGGGAGCTGGTGGGATGCTGAGCGCTCGACTTCATCCGATCAAAGAGTTGCTTGTGCTGTATGGTGATTTTGTCCAAATAAATCAAATCATCCAGAAGTAAGCCCAAAGGAAGAATCGGAATTTGCTGGGTCAAGACCAGTTCGTCGGACAAATCGCCAATGGAATCGGTAAGAATACCAACAGGTGAAATGCGGTTATGGGTAATTCGACTCTGCAACTCCATATCATCAACCATTTGATCCCTTATTCTTCCATGTTGACGAAGTGTTTCGACGACTAATTCTGGTGTATTCGTATGTAGGTGAATTTTTAATTTCATTTCCATTGTGGTTACCAGCAAAGAATCCCCATATCCTCTTAACTCTGCTTTGATTCGATCCGTAAAGCCTGTTTTAATCATGCCAGGTTCCAATTCCATGGTAATGGTCGTACAGAAACGAAAAGGTATGATTTCCTGGGTATGATGCTCTTCCACAGTATTCGTTATCGTCTCCTCTTCATAAACCTCATGTAAGGGTTCACTGGAGAAGAATCGATTGATGCCCTGTATGAACAATAGGAATCCTGCCGCGCCCGAATCCACCACGTTATTCTTACGTAATATTTCCAGTTGTGTTTTGGTTTTATCCAAAGATTGAGCTACGATTTCCTGAGCATCGTTTAAAATTTCAATAAAACTGGGATACTTGTGGTGGTTTTGTACCAAAAAAGCCGCCCAATCCTTAATCACGCTAATAATAGTACCTTCTACCGGTTTATCAATAGCTTGATACATACCATTTACAGCGGAATAGGCAATTTTGGCAAAATCGGATACACCAATTTTTTCGTAAGGGACGGCTTCCAGCGCTAAGGCGTTGACGTATGCCGCAAAAATAATACCTGAGTTCCCACGCGCATTGGCGAGCCCGGATTGAGAAATTTCATAAAGCATACTATTGAAAGCCGTTTTACGGGTCGTTTTCTCTGCCATAGCACGCAAGGTCATCCATAGATTGCTTCCGGTATCTCCATCGGCAACCGGATAAACATTAATCGCATTTAAGTAATTGCGTTTTTCGTGTACTTCTTCTGCCCCGAATGAAACCAGCCATAGACATCATTTCCGGTAACAAATTCTTTGCTCATAACATCCCTTGCCTCTCTGAACCTTCATCTTAATAAGAATAATTCTCTGTTACAGCAGAAATTCCGTTGTATAGTTTCTATATATATAAAGAAACACCTTGCCAAAAATGTCATTATATGGTATTCTTTCCTTTGTTCTTCTTTTCGCAAAGTCCTTTAGAAAGAGGTTGAACTATGGAAAAAATCATTACTGTTGACCAACTGGAGAAGTCTTACGGCTCTTTAAAAGCTGTAGATGGAATAAGCTTCTATGTAGAAAGGGGCAAACTTTTCGCCTTTCTAGGTCCTAACGGTGCGGGTAAATCCACCACCATCGATATTCTTTGCACATTACTGAGAGCCG
>ERZ1645189.235-NODE-235-length-12467-cov-5.279649_pt1 | contig 12467 bp, 10 predicted proteins | sample MGYA00575350_ERZ1645189 | MGnify/ENA primary metagenome ERZ1645189 (study PRJEB40845, sample SAMN11283421) | freshwater sediment metagenome | isolation source: river sediment | host: Sediment | place: India: Jajmau, Kanpur | collected 2015-12-17 ...
AATGAATCTAAAAGAAGGGAGTCTCCGTCTGTTATCAATGTAATTGGAAAAAAATTATTTGAACAATCAGCATCAAATAATCTAAGTCAGGTATTGAATTTTCAGCCCGGTGTCAGGGTTGAAGTAAGTTGCCAGAATTGTGCAGTAACACAGGTTAGAATTAATGGTCTGGAGGGGCAATATTCTCAGATTCTTCTTGATAGCAGACCTATTTTCAGCTCGTTGGCAACAGTATATGGAGTAGAGCAATTGCCTTCAAGTATGATTGAAAGGGTAGAGGTTCTCAGAGGGGGCGGCTCTGCCGTTTTTGGATCAAACGCAATAGGGGGAGTAATTAATATTATTACTAAAGAACCTATCAGAAATATTGTATCTGTATCTAATCAGACAACCTCTCTTGGAAATGGATCAATGGATTACTCTACTTCTCTTAACAGCTCCTTTGTATCTAAAGACTTTAATACAGGAGTCTATTTATTCGGGATGATAAGAGACAGGGACGCATATGACAGAGATGGAGACGGATTCAGTGATATACCTGTCTTAGAGGCTGGTACATTAGGCTTCAGAGGATATCATAAGTTTAATCCTAACGCAAAACTAACTTTGGAGTATCACCACATGAATGAATTCAGAAGAGGGGGGGATTCATTGAACAGGCCTCCACACGAATCAAATGTTGCTGAGCAGGTGAAACATAAAATCAATGGCGGCAGTGTTAAATTGGATCTTAATTCCAGTGATTACAGACAAAGGTTATCAATATTCTCTTCTGCTCAGAAAATTGGACGAGACAGCTATTTTGGAACAGATATGGACCTGAATGCATATGGGAGAACTGATGATATTACTCTCTCTGCGGGAGCACAATATTCACTTAATATCAAAAAGTTCCTTCTGTTACCGGCTGAGTTTACTGCTGGTTTTGAGTATAATCTTAATCATCTTAATGATGTTATGCTAGGATACTCAAGAACAATTGACCAGAGAGCAGTTACATATGGAGGATACCTTCAGAATGAGTGGAAAAATGAGAAAATCAGTATCTTACTTGGAGCAAGACTAGATAAAAATAATCATGTAAAGAATCCGATATTTTCTCCCAGATTAAATTTAAGATACTCACCTAAGGAAAATATTGCTTTCCGAGGGAGTTATTCAAGTGGTTACAGAGCCCCTCAGGCTTATAGTGAAGATTTACATGTTGAGGCTGTAGGAGGAAATGTAACTCTTATTGTTATAGATCCAGAGTTAAAACCAGAATATTCCAATAGTTTCAGTGCCTCTGCAGATTATTATTTTTTTGCAGGAGCAGTGCAAATGAATACACTAGCAGAGATCTTTCATACAAATCTAAAGGATGTTTTTGCTCTTAAGCCTTTTGGGAAAGATGAGGCAGGCAATACTCTTCTGTTAAGAAAAAATGAGAGTGGTGCAATTATTTCAGGTGCCAATCTGGAAATAAAGGCAAATTATGGTAATTCACTATCTGCACAAGCAGGGCTTACTTTACAATCCAGCAAATACAAAGAAATCTATAAATGGTCAGACAATGATGGCGTTATTGCTGACAGGAGAATGCACAAGACACCAAATATTTATGGTTATATAACACTATCCTGGAATCCAGTTTCTGCGATCAATCTGTCGGCAACCGGTGTTTATACAGGAGCAATGCTAATGCCTCATTTTGAAGGTTATATTCCGGAGGACAAGCTTGAGACTACACCATCTTTCTGGGATTTGGGATTAAAAATTTCCTATGATATTAAAATTGGAGTGGAACATACAATTCAAATTAATGCAGGTGTTAAAAATCTTTTAGACTCATATCAGAGAGACTTGGATAAAGGATCTTTAAGAGATGCCGGCTATGTTTATGGTCCGGGTACACCCAGAGCCCTCTTTGCAGGGATTAAGATAGACCTTTAATTTAAATGTTAATCAGTGAGCAGCGGATTCTTCTTGAGTTCGCTGCTCATCGCTTCATATCCCATTTGGAAAATAATGTCAACCTTGTTTAAATCAAAGGTTTTAAATTGCATTACACTTTCCACTTCAACAAGTATATCGCACATTCTTTTATCCTCCATTGTGTTAGCTCTGAACATAAAATGATAGGTTCTCTCTGCAATACCAACTATATTTTTTGAGTATTTCTCTGTAACAAGCGGACTGGCATTAATCCCTATTACCTTTTTGCATTGGTCTCTTATTATTGATACAGGAAAGTTTTTAAATATTCCTCCATCAGCATAAAGATGACCATTAATCTCAATTGGATTAAAAATCACAGGGACACATGCAGAGGAGGTAACTTTCTTGATTAGATCTCCTTCAGAAAAAACTTCATATCTACCCTCGTCAAGATTTGTAGAGACAACTTTTATGGGTATTTTTAATTCTTCAAATGTCCTGGCTTTAATATTAGATTTTAGCAGTTGGATGAATCCGGTAGGTTTGAATAGTCCGTTTTTTGGGATATTAAGTTCAACAAAATTATTGAAGGCCTTATCATTGAAAAGATTAACTATTTTTTCTGGAGAATTCCCTCCGGCATACAGAGCCGCAACAACTGCTCCGGCACTGGTTCCGGCAATAATATCCGGAATTATTCCTCTCTCTTCTAGTGCTTTAAGTGCTCCTGCGTGTGCAAAGCCCTTTACACCACCTCCTGATAACGCTAATCCAATATTGTATTTCATTATACTTAACTTAAGGTAAAAAAGAATTTTGCACCCTCTCCCTTTTTAGATTCTGCCCAAATTGCTCCTCCATGTCTGTCGATTATCCTTTTAACAGTAGAGAGACCAACTCCAGTCCCTGAATATTCTTTACCGTGATAACGGACAAAAGGCTTAAATAAATCATCTGCTTTCTCAGAGTCAAATCCGGAGCCATTATCTTCAATGCAGTACACTCTACTTCCAAATGACTCTTCAGCATAGAACTTAATAGCGGGTGAAGGAGTATTTGCACAGTATTTAAAGGAGTTACCGAGCAAATTATCAAGTACAATTCTCATTAAACTTTGGTCTGCATTTGCAACTATCCCATTCTGAATCTCCAGCCTTGGATTAAAACCTGGATATCTTAACAGAAGATTTTCAGTTTCCTCTCTTGCAATTTGAGATAGATCTGCACTCTCTTTTTGCAACACAACTATCCCGGATTGAGAGAATGCAAGCAAGTCTTTAATGAGTTGTGACATCTCATTGGCAGATAGTCTTATATGTTCCAGATACTCTCTCTCCTCACCATTAATTGAACTATCAGGATTGTCAAGTATTGCAGCTGCAAATCCCATAATAACAGATAAGGGAGATTTCAGGTCATGTGAAACAGATCTTGAGAATGAATCAAGATCATTGTTAGCTTGTTTAAGCTCTTCGTTAGATTTTTCAAGTTGCGACTTAATCTCTGAAAGTTCTGCATTTCTATTGGTTGCAGTTTCATATACTGAAATCAGCAAATCGATTATTTGCCTTTTGGAAGAGGAGATAAGATATTCATTACCCCTGAATTTCAGTTTAATCTGAGACCTGTCTTCAGTTTCATTAGATATTAATCTATTTTCAAGTAAATGTTCTACCCTAAGAAGTATCTCCTCCTCTTCATATGGCTTTGTAATAAAATTGTCTGCACCTGATTGAAGGCCTTTAATAATATCATCAGGATCCTGGAGTGCAGTAAGCAATATCACCGGTATATCTTTTAAATATTCATTAAGCTTAATTTTAGTGCAAAATTCAAATCCGCTTATACCTGGCATTATAACATCACTGATAATAAGTGCAGGCTTTGACTCCAGTATTGAGGAGTAGGCATCTGATGCATTATGATACATCTTGTATGCCATCCCATATTTCTTGAACAGATATTCCAGCCTTTTTGCTTGAACAATAGAATCTTCACAGGCAACTATATGTCTGTTATTAAGTAGCGTGGAAATCTTAGTTTGGATCATTTCGTGTATATTAAATTTAATTTTTTTGCTATATCTACTGGCGAAAGTATCGCACAAGCTGCTCCCAATTTTTCTGCCTCGCCCGGCATCCCATATATAAGTGCACTAGTGCTATCTTGAATAAATGTAAAAGCTCCTGCGTTTTTCATTTTATTAAGCCCGTCTGCACCATCCTTTCCCATACCGGATAAAATTATTCCAATTGATTGTTCTTTGTAATATTTGGCAACACTATAAAACAGAACATCAACAGATGGTTTATGAAGGGTACTTATTTCGCTCTCTGTAATAATTGAAATCCTGCCATTTTTAATAATCATATGCCTATCAGGCGGAGGCATATATATATTACCTTTATATGGCTCCTCTCCCTCTTCTGAAATTACTGCTTTCAGACTTGAAAATGAGTTTAGCCAGGCAGTAAAACCGTGTGTGAAAGAGGAGTCTATATGTTGAACAAGGAGAATTGGCAGAGGGAAGCTTGGAGATAGTTCTGAAAGGAACAATTTTAATGCTTCAGGACCACCGGCTGATGAACCAATTGCAACAACCTTAGCATCTGTGCAAAATCTGCATACATCTTGTGTTATTGCAGTTTTAACAGGAGAGGGGTTATGATTGTACCCATTGTTCCTTCTTACTACCTTAACTTCTGCCATTAATTTTACTGCGTTGAGGTATTTATTGGCTGATGGCTCAAATGTTTCGTGACCGGGGCCATGAGGTTTTGGCAGCACCATAACAGCTCCTGCCTCCAACTCTTTTATAGCAGTCATAACATCGGCATCTCTGTAGATTGAACTTACTATAATAACGGGAACAGGATTGAAGCTCATTATTCTTTTTGTAGCCTCTATACCATCCATTACAGGCATATTGATGTCCATGCTCACAACATCCGGCTTGTGTTTTATAGTCATTTCAAAGGCCTCTTTGCCATCTGAAGCCATTGCTACAACCTCTATTGAAGGATCATCTGAAAGAATACTTGCCAAAAGTCTTCTTCCCACAGAGGAGTCATCCGCAATAAGCACTCTTATCTTTTTTCCCTCTCTCTTTTTCATAACAGTTTCAGATTAGTCGTCGGATTGTGTCGGTCAAGTTACTTTTCTCAAAACTTCCCTTTACAATATATGCATTAGCTCCTGCCTCCAACCCCTTCTGCATGTCCTTAGGAGACTCAAGAGTAGTAACAAGGATTACCGGCAGATCTGCCAGGTTTTCATCATCTCTGATTTTTCTGGTTAATTCAAAACCATTCATATTAGGCATTTCAATATCTGTAACAACAGCATCAAATGTATCTCTCTGAAGCTTTTCAAATGCGTCTGCTCCATCAATTGCTACATCAGTTTCGTATCCTGAATTTTCTACAATGCTTTTTAACATACTTCTTACAGTGATAGAGTCCTCAACAATAAGAATTTTTTGAATCTTATTAACTGGACCAACAACGGAAGAGGCTTCTCTGATCCGTCCGGATTCACCACCTAAGGTGCTTTCAATTAGTTCAGAAACATTGACTACTGGTATTAAAATACCATTGCCAACCATTGTTACACCGGTAATTTTATGAATGTTTTTCAATTGTTTGCCAAGAGGTTTAACAATCCCTTCAACCTCTTCAAGAATCTCGTCAACAACAAAGGCCATTTTCTTATTGTTTGAGTTTAGGATAAGAGATGGTTTCATTGATGACTCAACAATGCTCTCATTGTTCAACCCCAGAGATCTCCCCAAATCCATTAACCCAATATGCTCTCTGTTAATTATTATTGTTGACCTGCCTCCTGAAGTTATTACATCGGAGTCAAGTACCCCGATAACTTTATCAATAAAAATAGAAGGAATTAAAAACTTACCTGACCCGCAACGGATAAGTAAGCCTCTGAAGGTAGCAATGGTTTGAGGTATTTTAATATTAAAAGAGGTGCCAACTCTCTCTTGAGATGAAATGGTTACAGAGCCGCCTAGATTACATATTTTTTCAGCAACAATTGCCATTCCTAAACCCCTTCCTGATATTTCTGTAATCATTTCACTTGATGAAACTCCTGACGCGAAAATAAGGTTCATCTTCTCTTCATCGCTCATTAGCTTAACCCTGTCAGAGTCAATTATGCCATTTTTTATTGCAGACTTAACAACTTTGTCAAGTTTTATCCCCCCTCCGTCATCAGAAATAACAATATTCAATTTAGCATCAGCTCCTTTACTTACAATAATTCTTATCTTACCTGATGAGCTCTTACCTGCGGAAATCCTCTCATTTGTGCTCTCAATTCCATGATCTGCACAGTTTCTTATAAGATGTACCAAAGGGTCTTTAAGCTCCTCAAGTATTCTTTTGTCAATTTCAAAGTGATCCCCGGATATTTCAACAGTGATCTCTTTGCCTTTTTCCCGGGAGAGGTCGCGTACAATTCTGGGAACAATATTAAGTATTGTAGAAAAAGGCATTAATAAAGTTGATCTGACATCAATAATCAGATCATCTATCATTCTGTTTGCAACCTTTATAAACCGGGTGAGATCCCCATAAAGAACCTCCAGTCTCTCATTGAAATGAACTGTTTTAGCCTCCTCCAACTCATTTTTATAAAAGGCCAGTGTTGTTTTTATTGCTATCAGATCCTCTGATTGAGATAATATTCGGTTAAGCTTATTTAAAGATACTCTGATTGTCTCAGTTTCATTTTCGGAAACTTTGACAATTTCACGATCAAGAGCAGGCTCAGGTATAACCGGATGTTTCTCTTCTTTTTTATTAAGAGAATCATTGGACTTTCTGGAAATTGAGTCTTTTTGAACAAATTCGAGATTCTTAATTATTTGGACTAGATTTGGCAACTTCCGTTCATTACCGGTAGATTTGAGGTTTGAAAGCATAAACCTTAAGGCGTCGACAGATTTATGCATAACATCAAATAATGAGTCGTAAAGCACCCCATCCCCATTTTTAATAATACTCATTACACCCTCCATGGCCATGCATACCTTTTCTGTTTCAGAAAGATTTACAGCTCTTGCTGCACCCTTAAGAGAGTGAGTGTCTCTGTATACTCGCTCAAGAACAGAATAATCTGGCGCATGAATACTCTTTTCGAGTTCAATCAAGCCCTCATCTATAGAAGAGATGTGCTCATCTGCCTCCTGTCTGAAATCCTCAAGTAGCTCTTTAAGAAGATCGTCCTGATTTATTGCCATTAAACTATAAATTATACTTTAAAATAATTGTCTTAAGATTTCTGCCAAGCAGGTGAATCTTTTGAGCAGTATCTTGTGTATGACTGATACCTGTTACATTTTGCTCACTTGCACGCTTAATATTTTCCATAGCAGGAACAATCTGATCCATACCAGCCATTTGCTGTCTTGTTGATGAAGAGATCTGTATTGCCGCCTCAACTGCATCTTCAACATTATCAGCCAGTATGTCAATAACCTCCCCGCTCTCTTTAACTCTTCTAATACCCTCTTCAACGCTTCTCGCACCCTGATCAGTTACACCAACGGTAGAATTTACAGATTTGTTTATTTCATTTAGTATCTCTTTAACTTGCTGAGTTGCTTTTTTTGACTGATCTGCAAGTGATCGTATCTCCTGCGCAACAATTGTAAAACCTCTTCCGTGTTCTCCTGCTTTGGCCGCTTCAATAGCAGCGTTTACAGCTAAAAGATTAGATTGATCTGCAATATCGGCAACAGTAGAAGTAATCTCAGCAATAGTTCTGTTTTGATCAGAGAGCTTTACAACAGTCTGAGAGATAAGATTCATTTGATTGTCAATATGCTGAATAGCTTCAGTAAGCTTCTTAACAGATCCTCTTCCCTTGTCGGCAGAATCGGATGCCTTTTGAGAACTTTCCATTAGAGACTGAGCTTTCTGATTTGAAACCATAGCAGTCTGTCTGACCTCCTCTATAGTTGTAGTTGTTTCTGTTACTGCAGTAGCTGTTTCAGCAGCTCCTGCCGAAATTTCTGTAACAGCACTTAAAATGTCAGATGATGCATTTCCGAGAATCTCAATCCCTGCTTTAATTTCGTATGATATTTTCCTTACAATTCTGAGAGTCCATATTGCCATGGCTATTACCAAAAGAACAAGAATAGATCCAAGCACCTGAAGTTGCCATACAACTATCCTCTCTGCTTTTTTTGTCAGAGTCTCAATCATAGCTTTCTTTTCCAGCAGATTGGTCTCAATTGCAATAGATTTACTCCTTATCATTTCATAAAGAACATTCTGCTCCTTATCTACCAGTTGTTTTGCTTCAAGATTTTTTCCGTTAGACAAAAGATCTACCATAATATTCCGGTTTGAGACATATTTATGTACATCTTCTGTAAGATCTTTCATCATCTCTTTCTCTGCAGTGTAAGGAGTTAAAAGACTATCAAGCCCTTTAGTCTTTTGAATAATATCAACCTGCTTTTGTTCAATTTGGTCAATTATATCAGTTGTTGAAATTTTTTCAGGGTTAAAAAGAGCATCCAGACTAAGTGCTCTGAGTCTGTTTTCATCAGCTCTCAGGCCGGTTAGTTCATATGCAATGGTATCAAGAAGAGAATTCTCAACTATTACATTGGTCATTCTTTTATGATTTGTGTATGAAATTACAGAAAATAGTACAGTAGATACAACTATAACTGTAAAGCCAATGATCATCTTGCCTCTTGTTTTTAATTTAAAAATGTTTTCCATAGTTATTCAATAATTATCAATTTACTTTCTGTTAATGCTACACCATTAAGAATCAAAGCCCCGTTTGGACATATACCTTCAACAAACTCTTTGTATAGTTCACTGTAGTTATCAGGTATCTGAGATTTTAGTGAGATTAAACTCTCAGTAAATCCCATAACTTCATCAGCAATTAAGGCATATTCTATATCTCCGTTAGAAATAAGAATTAGCTTGTTCAATTCAGATAAACCATAGTCCTTTTGTGCCAAAAAGCTACTAATGTTAACAGTAGAATATATGTTACCTCTTACATTTACTACCCCCTTGACAAAATGGGGTACTCCGGGTATATCAGTGAAAGATGATGCTTTAACAACCTCTTTAACCCATTTCTGTTCAATTGCATATAATTGCTTTACTACTCTGAATAACAAGTATTTAGTCTTGTATTGAGCTGTTTGATCAGAATTTACAAGAGCATTCTTAACAGCTCTTTCTCTCAATATATTTCGTGACTCTTTCATAGGCTATTATCAATAAATTTACTTATAAACTCACGAAGTCTCTTAATATTCATTCCGTGGAATAATCTTTCAACCTCCTCCTCTTTGATTCTGCCTGTTATATCCATTGCGTTTCTGTAATGTATCATTGCTGCTTTTGTATTCCCCTCATCTTTCAGAATATTACCAAGCATAAAATGAGAGAGTAAATTATCAGGATTTATATAAAGACCTTTCTTAAACATTGTTTTCGCTTTGTTAATCTCATTGTTTTCTGCCAGAATTGTCCCATACAAATAGTATGTGTCATCAGATGCAGGATTTTGAGATATAATCTTGTCAAGCACATCTGTAGCCAATTTATATTGGCCAGAATTTGCATAGCTTTTTGCAAGAATATTTAGTATGGTGAGATCGTCATTACCCTTATCAATCTCAGTGAGAGCTATCTTTATACACTCAATATACTTGCTCTCATTAAACAAGAGTTCAAGTTCGTGAGAAACAGGTCTTGAGTAAGTTAACTCTTCTTTAACATCTCTTAATTGTCTCTTTTTATTTTTATCTAATGGGATTTTATTACTTACGCTCTCCTGGATTCTTTTACTAATTCTTTCATTCTGATTTTTCTTAATCAGCTCACCTTTTCGGTAAAATATTCCATCATCACTGTATACTTTTGAAAATTGAGCAAAAAGTTCATCATTTAACTCTACTTGACTTGAAATAAACCAACCATCATCTTTAAGAATTTTATGGAATCTCTTAGAAATATTTTTAATATGATTATGGTTTAAGTACATAAGTACATTTCTGCAAAATATTATGTCAAGATTCTGGTATCCATCTGATTCTCCGGGATACATGTCAGAAACTAGATTCAGAATATCAAATTTCACACACTCTTTTATCTTGTCGGAGATTCTGAAATTTTCACCCTCTTTTGTAAAATATTTTTTTGTATATAAGTCCGGGATCTCTCTAAAAGACCATGGAGTATATAGCCCGTTGCGAGCTTTGGTTATAACATTAGGGTTTATATCTGTTGCAATAATTTCAAAGTCATTTTTTCTTAGTTGAGGAAAGTGCTCATTAATAATAATAGCTATAGTGTATGGCTCTTCTCCCGAACTGCAACCAGCACTCCAAATCCTAATCTTATCTTCTCTTTTATTTTTTATTAATTGAGGAAGGATTGTGCTAATAAACATAGACATGGCAGGTTTCTCCCTAAAGAAATATGTTTCGCTTACAGTCAGGTAAGCAGCCAATACCCTCTTCTCTTCTGAAGATAGTTTATTGCCAGATGCAGATACCTTTTCAGAAAAAGATTCAATATCTTCAAATCCAAGAGTAATAGCTGCTTCTCTCAGATTTTTAGAGTACTCTTCGAATTTTTTCTCTTTAAGAGAGAGTCCCAGAGTCTCCTCAATAATCCCGGTAATCCTGGTGATTTTATTATTTAACATCTTCTACAATCATCTTTCTAACCTCCTCTTCTTCAGCTTGAGAAAGAAGATTTTCTGTGTTGTAAATATAATAGATGCCCTCACTGTCAGAATAGAATTCAAGCTCACTCATCCCCGGCATAATCTCCTTATAAGTACGAATTGACCCCTTTTCAACGCTCTCTACACCAAAAATCATATCAGCAATTATCGCAATTTTAAGATGTTTAAAGGCCAGTATCGTAAAGAAATTCTCTGAAAGGATATCTCTGTCAGGTAGTGAGAATCGTCTCCTGAGAGAAATAACAGGAATAATTTCACCACGGAGATTTATAATGCCACAGATAAAGCTTTTAGTATTATCACCAGGGGTAACCTCTTGTGCCATAATTATACTATCTACCATCTTAACAGGAAAGGCAAATTTTAAATTATCAAGCCCGATAACAAGAACGGTAATATTCTCTTTGTTCATCATATTAATCAATTCAATTGTAAATATAGCTAAACATTTGTAAACTTTTCCTCCTGTCAGAGGTTGTTATTGTGTAAAATAATTTATGATGGCTATATTTTTTACTAAAGATCAAAAGTTGTCTTTTGCAATAGAGAAAAACTTCAAGATTGTAAGAATCCTTAAACAATTGGGAATTAGACCTGGTTTTGGTGAAAAAAGCATTAATGATGTTTGTCACTCAAATAATGTATCGCCTGATCTCTTCACAGCGATATTAAATATGACAACTTATACGGATTACGAAGTTGATTCGGAATCTCTATCTATTCTACCAACCACACAATTGTTAAACTATCTGAAATTGTCTCATAAAGAGTTTATCAATAAAGATTTACCTTATATTGAACACTCTTTAAAAGAGATGTTGTCATCGCCAGATTTCTCTTATTCACACTCTTCTGTTTTTATAGGTTTTTTTGATGAATATAAATCCGAATTGCTTTCACACTTTGATTACGAAGACTCTATAGTGTTTCCATATGTTAATGGTATTCTTGAGGGGGAAAAATTCCCTGGATACTCTATTGAAAAGTTTAAGGAAAACCACACAAACATTGAGTCAAAGCTAAGTGATCTTAAGAACATTCTTTTAAAGTACTTCCCATTTTCTAAACCATATCCAATTCTGTATGATATTGTAGAAAATCTTTATCAATTAGAGCAAGAGTTTGAAAATCATGCATATCTGGAAGAGAGGCTTCTGGTTCCTCATGTTGAATTTTTAGAGAGGCGCAATAATTAAGCATATGATGAAAAGAGTTCATAGTATTGCAATTATTGAATCGTCACAAATAATAAGAGAGGGGATATCAAAGTTAATTTTAGATTCAACCTCCAGTTTCTATCCGGTAAATAAGTATGAGAATATTGAGAATTTTATATCTGCTTCTCAAGTTGCAGATATTATAATCATCAATCCTAATCTATATGTCTCAAACAACCAATTATTTAAGGATGTTTTATCAATAGCGCCCGGTTCTAAGATCATATCGCTGATATCTTGTTGTTTACCAGATTCTCTTAATGATAAATGGGATGAGTCAATAAGTATATACTCGACACAAAAAGAGATAATAGAAAAATTGAGGGGATTGGTTGAAAAACCGGTTGGCACTTTAAAACAGGTTGAGATTGTATCTGATCAATATGATCTGTCTGAAAGAGAGCTGGAAGTTCTTATTTCTGTTGCAAAAGGGTTAACAAACAAGGAAATTGCCACAAATCACAATATCTCTGTTCATACTGTAATGTCACATAGAAAGAACATAATTAAAAAGACCGGAATAAAGAGTATTTCCGGCCTTACAGTTTATGCACTTATTAATGGATTTATTGATAAATAGAA